>JAESFQ010000628.1_pt1 | contig 12959 bp, 9 predicted proteins | sample 9269431 | NCBI WGS metagenome assembly JAESFQ01 (sample SAMN14502588, study PRJNA617103) | algae metagenome | isolation source: Plectolyngbya sp. WJT66-NPBG17 and co-occurring heterotrophs from well... | place: USA: Mojave Desert, Joshua Tree National Park, California | collected 2006-08-06
CGCTTCTCTATGGCGAAGGCGCTCGATCATTCTTCAGACTCCAAGAAGAGATACTTCGTATCGACGAAGACTATACTTTGCTCGCATGGGACGCTCGATACTATGGCCGTTCCCTAGCCACATCGCCTAAGGAATTTGCTCATTTCGCGCCTAGGGTTGATTTAGCAACCGACGAACTAGCAAATTGTACGAAATTCGGGCTTCATACTTACCTATTCAAGACATGCTTTTCGATACTTCCTCCTCCGCATGATCACGCACCTCCACGCCTAACTAGTCGTGGTCTCCATCTTACAATACCACTCCGCAGACATGGACACGACCGTTTTCATGGCCTCCTCACGTTAATCAGATTTCCACCAAATGTCACCTGGCTCCTTTGTGTAAGGTTATCTCGATCATCTATATTCGAATTCGGCCTTGAAGAAAATGTGTACGAGAGGGATCGCCACAATAAAGACCCACTAGAACTCCTTCCTGAGAGTACCTTGGGGGAGTTTCGATATACATCCATCTATCTCAATACGAAACACCACACAGATGCGATTTCAACTTATCATGAAGATGATGGTAAACTTGTACTGCGTATTGCACTGGACCCAGCCCTGCTCCCGAGGGTTAAATGCATTTCTTCGAGCTTGATCAACCTGCGATCCTTCTTGGGGACACAACTTGATCTCAAGTCTCTACCTAAGGAAACACGGCGTTGGGGCGTTTTTCCAGAGCTGTCTGACACTCAATTGCTTCCAAAAGACATGAACAGCGAGGATGGCGAGAGGATAGCGCAATGCCTGGGCATATTGGGCGGGAACAGTACGGAGCTAAATGCGGATGTGCCAGACCTGTGTTTCTGTCCACATCCGGGCTATGGTGGCGACATCTTCCGATTCCAGTTCATTCCCAGCGTCAATTTAGACCTTATAATTGGCTGTAGCTTTGACGAACAGCCTTCTATTTTTGCTAGGGTTGAGCCTACCGTAGACTTTAGCCCCACGCTGGAGCGGTGGACTGAAGACCTAGACGACATCTCACTTCATCCAAAGGATCGCGCAACTGTACAAATCGGGTATTCAACTAGTGGCGGGGATCCAGGATGTTGTGTCAGGATATCTTTACGGCGTGCAGGTCGGATAGCTTTTGCGCCCCGTTTCAAGCACTATGTGCTAGAAATTACCAAAGTAGATGCACCAACGTAAGAGAGCTCTTTATTAGTTATCGCAGGCGCACGTTTCGCGGTCTTCGTGGTCTACTCATGCTAAGCATTTTTTATAATATCTTCTTCTAGCTGTATCTCTGCGAATATAAGAGCTATAACGCTAAATTCTTCTCTATAAATAAGGCTACTTATTGTATATTTTAGACTAGTACGCGCCTAGCTAGAAGAAGATAGAGAGGAGAAGTTTGGCACAGGTAGGCTGCAAAGCCTACTAGGCCGCGAAGCATGCACCTACGTTACTCTTTTAGAGCGTTCCGCAACACTAATTGAGTAGGTTTAAGCTGTGGTGTCGATCGCGGCTAGGTGCCGGGACGGCTTACGTTATAAGCGTGCTACTAGCCTGGCCCGTGATTGCGCGCTCAACCTTCCAGGCTGCGCGTCGGCAGCTTTCTCTCACCACCCACAACCCGAGCAGCGAGTAAGTACCTCCCAATCGCTATCAGCCAGCTTGAATCATTCAGAGTATTAGCGCGTAAGATACAGCACGATGCAATAGCTGACACCCATCAGATCCCAGTGAACGACAAACCTTCGTCACAAGGCGATGCCGGGGACTAATCACCCCGGCGTCTCACTGCATGACAAACAAGAACGGAAAGCGGAGGGAGTGCGCCATTATACTAGATGCAGCCACACCGCCCACATCATCATTGCACCACGATGACCACGGGTGGTTTCGCAAAGCTACTGGGTTCACCTTTACCAGACTCCGGCCCCAACCTTTCCCACCGCGCACTGAGGAAGAATCAAAAGCGTTGAAGCGCCGTGCTACCTCGCCTAATAAGCTTGGAGGACGAAGTTCGCTCATGACGACTTAACATGTAGTTTTCAATCCGAGCGCCTTTGCCCTCGCGGCATCGCCGGTCGTGGGGATGCGTGGTCTTTGTCGTTGAGGTCTTGGAGTCTGGATAAAGGTGCTGGTATCAGGTGGGTTGTTTCTTTTCAAAGTCCTGTTTTACAGACAGGCGGAAAGGGGTCCAGTGATGATGTCCCTGTGGGGGCATTAAAGCCAAAGTCGAGTTGAGGAGCCCGATCGTTGCCTGTTGAGAGGTCGAGAGACTGCTTGATGGGGAATGGACGAGGTTCCTTCTGAGGACAGCAGGAGAGCTAATCTGAGGACCATGAATATATTGCATACCGTTTTAATAAGTCTACGCTGTTCATGTGCACAGGCTGACTTGTGTGAAGAACTGCAACCGTCTACAAGCTGTTTTAGCGCAATGTCGCTTGGTATATCGTATGCCGTGTATGTCAAAGGTTGACGCTCGTCTCATGACAGCCATCGACGCATCGTACTACTCGTAAACATAGCAAAACGGCCCCGCAACCGTGCTAACCAAATCTTTGATCTTGTACGCCTTGCCATCCACATTCAATACTTCGAGATCCACACTATCCTCCAAACTCTGCGCCCGTCCACCGCCCATCATCGATGTGCCACCCGCGATGACCTGCTGCCTATTTGCAAAGTCTTGACTCTGCCAAATAGACCAAACACGATCGACCATGGCGTGATGAAGGTAGAAGTACGGGTCTGTAAGACAGCATCGGTCAGTACTGAAAAACATCGTCAAAAAAATAACCAGGCAACAGTACATACCACCAGGCGAAGTATAGAAATCGCTTCCAGGGTCACCGGCCACGGTAAAGTGACCCGCGCCGTGAACGCCAGTCGCTGCTTGCATAACGTCTTGGAACGTTGCAATGGTTTTGCTGTTTGTGATCAATGCAGCAATCTTATCCGTTGTTGCGTAGAGCTGCGTAAGGTAGTTACTGATATCGCGCTTGATGCAGCGAGGATTATATCCAAAGCCATCGGCCCGTGGATTTCTCGGCGCCTGCGGGCTGTCCATTGCTGCCACCGGCCTATTGAGTGGAAGCGGTTAGCCAGAAGTTAGGTTATGGGAATACTAGAAGGAGGCAATGTAGTGTGGTGTGGTCATGTGCAAGTATGATGTGAAACGAGAACAAAGAGGCAAAAAAACAACACATACCCAAGATTAACCATCATACCCTTAAACGGCCCACTAGCAATACACCCACCCCCATTCCCCGCCGGCTTCAACCCATTACTACCATGCTGCACTTTCTCGCCCTGGCCGCTCATACTCGTATCCGTACCATCGAAAACCGGACTCGTTTCCGGGCTGGCTGCCCAGCGCCCCCAGTCCCAGTACGGCTGTGCGCCATTGTAGCCACACTCGACGCGCAACGCGTTCTCGTACGCAAACGTGTAGTAGCGGTGCCAGGACAGGAAGTTACCCGTGCCGTGGATCGAGAGCGTGTTCTTCATGTGGATTGCGACGAAGTCGTCGAAGCGCGTTTTGGCGCCGGGGTATACGGTGGAGAGCTTCGAAGGTGCTTTGGTTATGCACTGGACGGCGGCGATGTAGGCGCGTTTTTCTGATGCGCTGATGTTGCCCCTTTTGTGGTATGTGTTAGTTGAGTTGCTTACGGGAGGGGTAGTGGTAGGATGGGGTTTGGACGTACCATTCTCGGCGTACGCGGAGCTTGTCTTTGGTACATGTTGTTGATTTGGCAATGGCGGCATCGATGGCTGCTCGGCCTTTGGTCTGGAGATCTCCGACTGCATCTGCGAGGCAGAGTACATGGAGTAGGGACAGTGAGGCCAAGAGCGCATACAGCGCCCTGAGATTAAATCCTGCCATCCTTGACGGAAAGACAGTAATGGTTGACTTGGGTTTTGTACATGGAAGACGAGGCTCAACTTATACATGAAATCCCTGGGCATAAGTGTCAACAGGCAGGCCAAATAATGCTCGGATCTTTCGAGCCGTGATCTGCATGGTGAGCATGCAGCAAGGCGGCGAAAGAGTGTGGTTAGATGGGACTTTGATTGAGGCATTAAGAGCTTCGACGTGCTGACGTGTGGCATATTGAGGCATGAAGAGATGTGTGATAGGGGTCGGCAGATGCAGGTCGAATGGAGAAACTACTATACAAGGACCTGGAATGTGTGTAGGATATGGAGCAAAACATATTGGATCACTCTGCATGGCCCGTGGGCCAACGTTACAATCGTAAGAAGGATGCCGTGCGTCAAGGTGCTTTACGTTTTCACTACCGATCCTCAGATTGGATAGGGCTAATAATGAAGCCAAAGTCAGAGACTAGTTGTACTTTGTCAAATGTCAAGTAACGCGTCGTGGGGAAAAACCAGCTATGTTCAGTGAGTAGTTCCCACAGTTTTGACAAAATAAGTCGTTCCGCTGGTGCTACCGTTATATCGCCAAGGCGGCATCCTTTGACTACACCGTCTAGACGAGACGTTTGGTACATGCCAAGACTGAGGCTAATATGAGTGACTGTAATGTTTAAAAGTAACCCTGAAGATCCTTTGCGCTCTAAAAAACGATTGCAGGGCCCGCAGATGTCTACCTTGCTTGAAACGAATCCATCAAGACAGTTTTCCTTTCTGGCCCCAAGATAGCCATTCGGCGCCGTTTTGTTTATTCGGTGTCGTTCCAACAGCTTTCAAAATCCCAAGCAACGTGACAACGCCGCCAGAAAGAGACTCGAAAGCTCGGCGGAGATACGCGTACAGGTACATGGCACTACCACTGCGCACAACATGACCCATGGATCTGCGAATATATGCGAGAAAGATGCAAGATGCCGGTGCGTCGTCGAAATGAAGGCATGGTGATTTAGCCGGAAACAAGTCCATGGGTCCCTCATGTCGGAGCTTTCCAGCCGAGAGGGCTCAACACTATAAGATGCAGTGAACACGAGGCCCGAATCCAACGTCACTTGGTCGTGAGCATCATCTCAATCTCGGTCGTCGGGATCGGACGTACGGTGTCTAATGGGCCTAGAAATGAGTGGGCTTCCTCCCTGTTTCACGTCCACCGATGAACACTCTCAGGTGCTTTGTCTGTCCAGCTTCGAGCCTGCAACAGGTGCGCTACAACCTAGATTGGCGTCTAAGAAAGGTCCTGTAAGAGCCAAGACGCGGGAGCGCCTGCTGATGCGGAGCTTTCTTCGTCAATCAAGCATCTCCCAAGACGTCTTAATCACTCGAAAATTGTAACGCTTCCCGCGTGGCCATCGGAGACGGACGTCGGTAGTAAGTGCCACACCTTTCTTGGAGGAGTAGATGGGGTGGCGCGATACCTGGCCAAGCATCTTGGGATAGCTTGCCTCGTGAAGCTTGGAGTGTAAATTCGGTAGTTTCCATGGCAAGTGTGTTGGTGCAGGCGCATGGCTGGTGAGTAAATGCGCTAGTAACCATGATATGATGATAGCTGATGGAATGTTGATTGGTGATAGCAAGGCATTCGAGGGCGAACCAATACCACGCTAAGAAGCCGTTTCTTTTTGCAAACTACAACCTCTGCGGAGAAGCTCGTTTTTTTCCATGAGCACTAAGGCTACGCCGTGTTTGACCTGAGGCATGGTACTCGAAAGAAAGAGGCTTCTCCGTAGAATGAGCTCCATGCTGCAGACGAGGCGCAAACCGTGGCATCTCTGACCGACGTGACCAACTGTACGAGAACGAGCAAATATAAAGAGCATGACCAAAAGACACGATTTGGCATTTGTCAACGCCTTACAGATGCCCAAGTAAGAAATAGACACACAGCCACGGGGATGCAAAGAACAAAGCCATCAGCTAGAAAAGCGATAACATGGGCGAACGATTCATATTCGCCATGCACATTCCCTAACGTATATAACCCATCTATTTACTAGCTTCGAGCACATTTCTCTCCACACCACTCACCGCCTCCCTGACACTAGGCGCAAAATGCCTTCTTAGAATCTCTCCTTCCCAAACAGTTCCCGCAAAAGGATTGCTACCTTCGATTTCAGGTTTCAGCGCATCGAAGATTCCGTCGCCTCGCCTCTCCTCTGTGTTCCATAGAGGTGCTACTTTCTTGCCATGCGTCTTGGTAACACGATTTAACAGGCCAAGCATAGCGGTACATGATTTCTCTGGGAGATGCATGGATATGGTCATGAGCTGTTTTGCGAAAGCTGCGACGCGGAGGGGTGGGACAGCGCGCATTGAAGTAGCGGGTAGGAGGACGGAGGATAGAGAGCGGATGAGTAGGACTATGGTGGTTTGTACGTTGATTTTCGCCGTGTCGGCGTGGGATGTTGCGGCATTGGGATCGGGTAGATGGAGGGACTTGGAGCTGAGTTCGATGTCTGGGTTTATTGCTACAGGGTGTAGTGTACGGTAGAGATGGGTAATGAAGTAGCTTAGGTCGAGCTTCAAGGCTGATGCGGTCTTCGCTCCGTCTTGGCCTTCGAGCAGTGCAAAGGCAGTGATGACGCAGAGGAGAGACTCGCGGGTGAGGTTGCGCTCGGGCGCTTCATTGTCGTCGTCTTCATCGGATGCGTCTTCGTTCTCCTCAACCGCGGCAGCTGCTGTGAGTTCGGCGGTCGCGATGATGTCGCGAAGAGCTTCTAGGATATCTCCAAAGAAATCCTGGTTGATCAGATGAGCGTAGCGTGCCAGACCTTCCAGCACAGCACCCATGAGTTTTGGCGAGCGAGCCTTCAGGATTCGGAAGTATGCCACAAACACCATCTTAAGCGTCTCAGCCTGCATCCTGTCGCGCTCCTCGTGACTGACGGCTGCATCTGCCTCCTTGAATTCCTTCTCGATCGCTTTCTTTTCCTTCAGCTCTTTTCGTAACCTCTTTGTCCTGAACTCGCGCTTCTGCTTCATCTTCTTGCCATTGACCATTGGGTCTTCTGCCTTGTCAACGGAATGATATGAGGCCTTTTGCGCAAACTCAGACAGCAGTCGCAGGTGCAAAAATGTGTTCAGCACACTTTCGTCGAAGTGGTAGTTCCGACTCTTCATCATCTTTGTCAACATGGTGACAGCTTCTAGCGCAGCGTTGCCGTCCTCGTCGTTCTCAAAGAGTGTTTCCATTGCCTCCCTGCATCGTACAAAGTCGGCATCTACCCTCCTTGTGCTAAGCTTGCCGACAAGAATCTTCAAAAGCTCGCTACGGAAGTTGAAGTGCGGTACCGAGTTGAGGAGATTGCACGCGCAGCTGACAGCAACTGTCGCCAGACTCGCAACCTGCTCTTTGTCCGACCCACTCGACTTGGCTAGTCTTGCCAGGTGTTTTACATATGCCTCATAGCTCGATACTAGCTTCTGCTCGAACTGCCGTAACTTCTTAACCTCCTTGGAGATCTTCTCTTGCATCTTTTCTTCCGACAGCGGCCGTATCCTGTACCCAGGGATGATATCTTTGAAGATGGAGACTTGTGTCGCCAGCGCCAGCTTCTTAACCGTGAAGTTGTCCGAGTCGGCAAGCGCTTGCAGTGTCTTTAGCGCTCCGATGTGCTCCTCAGGATCCTCATTGACCAAACTTGCTATCCGCGCAAGCTCTTCCTTCGCTTCAAGAATCTGCTGTCGCGCTGGTATCTTGGGCTTCTCCTCTTCCACCTCTTCTACATCAGACGCCTCGACTGCTTCGTCGTCGCTCCCAGACCCAAGAAAGCTGTCCGACTCCTCATCTTTGATATCCTGCGCATTGGGCGGCGCTGCTACCCATCCCTCTGTCGTCCTGACAGGCAACTTCTTATTCTCCTTTTGTTTCTTCAACTTGCGCGGCCGCGTTTCGTAATCCTGTTCGAGATCCCATTTCGCAGCGTTCTTCAGAAACTTCGCCTTGTGGTCATCCGTCGCACCGTTTGTACGCTCCCCGTCCTCGGGTGGAGAAAGCCTTCTTCTCTTTGCAGCGGGTACGCGAGACATGGTGCAATTACTCGTGAGTCGATTTGGACGGCAATCGGTGTTGGTTGTTTGCATGCCAGAAGTTCTGAAATTTTGGCGGAGGCTGCGGCGGAGACTAGCCGCATCCGCTCCACATTTTTTTTGGCAGTAGATGCCGACTTTGCGAAAGTTGCGCCCAGCTTCGACCCCGACTCTGAACGTCCCCTACACATACACAAAATGAGGCCCCTCACAGAACCAGAGACCAAGACTCTTTTTGAGAAACTCGCGACATACTGCGGAAAAGGCATATCAAACCTCATTGCCGACCCCACGGGCGGTTCAGATCGCAATGTCTTCCGCATCCAGGTACATGCTCTTCCAATTGCCCCCATCTCCTCCCAACCATACACAGATACTAACAACCGATCCTTAGGGCTCACGAGTCTACTACGTCCGCGAATCCCTTGCCAATCTCGCCACATCCGTCGCGCGCGACAACCTCCTCTCCCTCGGAATCTGCCTGGGTAAATTCACCAAGACAGGCAAATTCCGCCTGCATATTACTGCGCTGAGTGTAATCGCCCCGCACGCACGATACAAGGTGTGGGTCAAGCAAAACGGCGAGATGCCATTCCTGTACGGCGGCAATGTGCTCAAGGCGCATGTCGGGCGGTGGAGTGAGGATTGCCCTGAGCATCAAGGTGTCGTTGTGCTGAGCATGAACGACACACCACTGGTAAGTTTGCTGGTACCCCAACAGGCAAAATATAAAGAACCGAGGGTTGGGCTAACATATAGCTGTAGGGTTTCGGTGTGAGCGCTCGATCGACGGCCGAGGCGAGGAAGTTGGATCCTACAGGTATTGTCACGTTCAGACAGGCGGATATCGGGGAGTACCTGAGAGAGGAAGATACATTGTTCACGACTTGAGCGATTGGCGGCTTGTGCGACGATTTGCCTGCTCTGCAAGATGAGCTCACTCCTTCTCAAGAAGAAAATCAGCAAGCAAGACCAGCGTGGACTGCATATACGTTTGCTTCAAAACACCGCGGTTTCGATAGATCAAAAGGGCAGGAAGGAAGGCGCAACGGGGCTATATGCTGTACGGAAGACTAAACGAACGAATGAGATACCCAATCACCTTCATCATCTCACGTTCCGTGTCAAAGCTTAGGGGATGAAGTAACAAATCTGATACATAGCACACAAACATATTAGACTATAGTCTTATGAACCACTTCTATTGTCATCCTGACTTGGACTTGCTCTTGCTTGTCCTGATAATTCTAATGTACATACAAGCTTTTGGTAACCGGCGGCTCGGCAAGGGTATCAATCTGTGATGCTGTTCTCTCAGCCAGATACAAGCCGCGCCTAGAAAGCTGCAGTCTGTTATTGTACAGTTCACCGCCGAAACTCCGCACAGCAAGACCTGTCAAGGGCTGCTGCGCACTCAGCCAAGCTTCTCTAGAAGCTTCCTCCTCCTGCGCTCGACTAGCTCGTTGTTCACCTCCTCGAGTGTCGGGACGCGCCATCGTATGCCGTCGCCCGCATCACCTGGTAGCTCCATCCACTCCTTGTGCGTTTTACTCGGCTTTGCGTCCAGGTCATCGCCGAGCAACATGAAATTGTCCCAAGCCTCTCTCTCTTTAGCCTCTTCATATGCCAGCAGCGTACCGTCCTCTTCATCCAGGTTGTAGCCGTAGTAACCCGCATCCACCTTCTGCCTCAGCTCGCTCCTCTTCTCGCGTCCCTTGTCCATATCGTCCTCGGGTCGGGTCTGCCTCTCGAACAACTCCTTGACACCCGGCAAATCCTTTGCTCGTCCAAAGTATCGATATCCCTTTCCGCCCCCTGGCACCTCCCGCCCTTCTTCATCCAGCACTCGTCCACCCCTCATGTAATTCGGCCCGCCCAAGCCTCTTATCTGACTCTCCCACATATGCTTCTCTCTCATGAGTTTGTTGATCTCGTCGTTAAGGTCGCGGATCTGGTAGTCTGAGAGCGCCTCATCCTGAATCTTTGTGACTTTGCGCGAGATCTCCTTTAGCACCTGGCCGCGCCATTTCTCGCAGACGGGAATCGATTCGACCGAGGTGATGAGCTTGGGGCGGCGGGTGCGCGATATGTCGATGATGCCAGCTTCGGCGGCCTGCGCAGCGCGAAAGCGGAAGAGCATCGAGTGCGCCTTTTCCGAATTACGCGCCATGGTTGCAGTTATGACTTGGTTCTACGTTCAGATTGTTGTAGGGCTGCCTTCAGATGGCGGTAGTTTTCTATCGGGAGCTATATGGCGTGCGGTGTCGCGCTCTAACCTCGTGGTGGTGATTGTTATTAAGCGTCGGTTGCGAAAGTCTATTAAAGGTGTACAGGAAGCTGCCCGCAGTTGCAGAAGTGAAGATTCGACGGAAACGAGATGCGCGACTGGTGGCCGTGTTGTTGTTATCGGGGACAGACTCAAAACGACAGGCGCGTTGGCTGGAGCGAAAGTTTGGTGTTTCGACCGCTAGTGACGCACGGCAGATCTTGGCGCTACTGGCGCGCAAGGAACGCCAACCATCGGGCGGACCGAACTAAGCATCTGTTGCTGCACCACTCTGCATCGTGTATCAACACTCGCAGCGCATTACAGTGGAAGACGCTGTTAGTGAAAATGATGTTGTGTAGACAACCTGTATAGATTCTCATGGTACAGCCGCACTAGCATTGACAAGAAGACAGCCTCGCATTGTCCGGAATGGTTAACAACTGTTGGGCACCTAGCGGACTATATTTCTGTCAGCGCTGCGACTGAGGTTACGGCTCAGCATGTTGATTGGAGCATCCAAGTGTTTTCATTGGAGACTGTCAAGTTTGCAGAAAAGATAAGTGAGGAAAAGCACCGTCGGGAGGAAGACCAGCCTTTGATTGGTAGGAGGTCCAGGAAAGAAGCCTGACAGTTGAACCCTCTTTTAGTGGCTGCGGTTGAGATTATGGCTCAGCACATTGGAAACTTGCCTCAAGTTTGGGCAAAGGTCGTAGGACATGAGTGAAGAAAAAAGCACACTCGGAAGAAAAACCAGGCCTTGATTGGCACATTTCATACCCGTACGTCTTGTGGACGAGGCAAAAAATCTAGGATACAGTCCCCCAGGCTCCCCTTCCCTGGTTCAAGTGCGTAGCGTTGTCTTTGAACGAATAGAAATGCGGTTAAAAAGCCCTTGCAAGGATGATAAGCCCCTAAACAAGGGTTTATTTACTAGCTTTCATCTTTTATAAGGCATAAAATAGGCATATAAGGTTACGTGTAAGCGCTAGTAGGGGTATGTAGCGAATAGAACGAGAGAGAAGAGGAGGAAAGCAAAGTTGCGCACTTCGTTGTTCAGATGATTTCTACTCATTTCAATGGTTGGAAGATTCGTCTACTTAACTAGGGGGGACAGTAAGGGCGCCGTATCAACACGTGCAGCGCCCGCTCTTCAATCAACATCCAAAAGTGTATCGTTGAGACTTCCAATGCATAGTCACAAGCACATTGTGCTCTATGAACTAGACCTAGCGACCAGCAATAGCGCTTTAGCTCGCCGCTAACGTAAAGTATCTATTGCCATCACCTTACACCCCGTACGCACTTTTGCACCCACATTGTCTGCAATGTAATATGAATGGACATGCAAGATGTTTCTCTCACTGGTCAGATGCTTTGCTGCGCAGTCAAGTTTGATCCTCGAACCTGCCGCGAATTTGGTAGCTCAAACTCGATACATGCTTGTTTTGAGCTGTGTTTGGCGCCGGTCGATGATGCAGGTACGCCTTGAACGATGTTTTACAGAGACCCGCGTCTTTGTTATTCCTGCCGTATCTTCCTGTGATAGTTCCTCATAGAAAGACGCAGATTCGGGCCCAGATTTTGAATCCCTCTCCATCGATTCTTATGCTGTCACGCAATGATGGTGGTGTATTTTTTCGGGTAGGAAAGGCCGCCACCGAGCCGCTGCACCGCCCTAACCCTTGCACCCTATTCTTGCAACCAAACTACTGAGCAGGAGTGTCGTTGCAAGCTCCCATCATCCCTGGCACGACATGCATCACAACGTCAGCACAGCAGATAGCTTGCTGGAAAAGAGCTCTGCGCTTCCACTATTTGAGGCTCCAGCGTCGCGATATCGGTAACATGGCCTAGCACAAAAAACGCCTTCGCTGAAAAGGTGAGATCAAATTATCACGTGCAGAGCGCGCACCATCTGCAGGGTACAAATGGTGAGTTTGAAATCACGGCTCAGCAAGGGGGGATCACACTTATTGGCATTCCGAATGTGCGCTGCTAACGAACAGAATTTCTATCGAAAAACAGCACTCGAGTCGCTAAACGTTAAGTGATTGGACGGATTCTTTGCGTGCTGACATGGGGCATCGTTGTTGCCTAGTTGTGGCGACTACCGGTGAACCCCACTAGTGCATCCACAGTTCGTCTAGGTCTTCTGGAATCCAATCGACTGCTCCATCTCTTTACGACTGTCTTTTTCTGAGAGTTGTCTCATTGTCAGTGGTTCGACCGAAATCAAGTGCTGAGCCGTAATACGTCTCACTTCCGTCTATATAGGGATACACCATGGCGAGAATTCGGGTTAAGAGAGGGCGTGTCTACCGTAAAACCTGATGCTCATGGGCTATGCTACTGCGCGATCCTGGCCAAAGACAGAACCGGCATAGCTGAGATGCTGTGACGTATAATGCTTTGCTCTTATAATTAGCCGCAGTCACGTTGATTTTCTGTTCGACATGTCTACAGCTTTGATTGGATCTTGCTCCCATGGAATTCACTAATCAATCATAATTGCAGATCACTGCTCTAGTCTAACCTGAATAAATAGGGGTTAAACTAGACTAGGTGAATGATCTGCGTGTATTTGCAGATCGATTGCAGATTTGATTTGATTGATTGGTAGTTGACAACTCTGCTTGTTTCTATCGAATAAAGAAGCCGCAAGATGTTACGATCGCTGTAGAGATTCCAGTATTGGACCAATTAGCATGACTATTCCCACCGGTCTCTCT
>JAESFQ010000629.1_pt1 | contig 12941 bp, 5 predicted proteins | sample 9269431 | NCBI WGS metagenome assembly JAESFQ01 (sample SAMN14502588, study PRJNA617103) | algae metagenome | isolation source: Plectolyngbya sp. WJT66-NPBG17 and co-occurring heterotrophs from well... | place: USA: Mojave Desert, Joshua Tree National Park, California | collected 2006-08-06
CTCCAATCTCTAACTTTCGAATGACAAGAGCTATGGGCCATTGGATGTCTAGAGAGAAAGAATACATCGAAGGAGATGATGCGTTAGGTGGTGGACAAATCTTGGCAAAGATCTGTACGGAAGATTCAAAATCTCGCCGCGTCGCCAACATCGGGCCGAAACTTTGCCTGCCTCCAAATGTACCGAGGCGCCTCGCCATCCATCTCATATACTTGGAACTATGTCTAGGTTCCTCCGCCGAATGTCGTCCGCGATCAGTAACCCGCTTGATCTTCTCACCGACGGTTTTTGTATCGTACCGCTGCTCTGGACATGAAAATATATATGTAATTTAGTATGCGCGAGATCAATAGTAACATAATAGCATCATTGTCAACAGAAACACCATCGCTACAACCACAAGCCAGCACAAGCGACTAATTTGAAGCTAGCGAAGGATACGCAAACCCCAGTCGAATTGAGAGACCACACCAACCAACATCAATATCACACAAACACTCGAACAGTGACCCAAGATGCAGAACGGCCGTCAACTGTGCGACCCGGTAACATTACCATCCGGTCTTGTCTTGAAGAATCGACTACTCAAGGTAAATGACAACAAAGCAAACGGACTGCAGCCGTGTGTCTAATATTCTCATAGGCAGCAATGGCAGAGGGCATGTCAAAGTCTCACGATCCAACAGATACCCTTATGTCGACCTACAGGGCATGGGGGAAAGGAGGCTGGGGTGCTATCATAACAGGTATACACCAATTCCCACCAGTTGACTCTTCTCAAGACTGACATTTAAAGGCAACGTAATGATCGATGAGCGCTGGCTCGGCAACCCACTCGACGTCTCCATCACCCCTAGCACCAACCCCGAACTCATTGCTCAATGGCGCAGATACGCCGAAGCATGCCACGTAGAAGGCACCCCAGCTATCGTCCAACTCAACCACCCCGGCCGCCAAAGCCCTATTGGAGCGGGTACCAAAGGCCTTTTTGAGAAAAACATTGCCCCAAGCCCAATCCCATTGCAGTTCGAAAACAACATTTGGGCCAAGACTGCACAAAAGCTCATTTTCGGCACCCCACGAGAGATGACCGTTGCAGAGATACAAGACGTCGTAACAAAGCATGCCGATGCAGCCAAGTTCCTCAGCGAAGCAGGGTTCGATGGCGTAGAATTACACGCCGCACACGGATATCTACTGAACATCTTCATGTCGCCTCAAACCAACCAGCGCCGAGATGACTACGGTGGCTCGGCATACAACCGCGCTCGCATCGTTCTCGACATTATAAAAGCCATCCGCGCTGTCGTCCCGTCTACTTTCACAGTCAGCATCAAGCTCAACTCTGCGGACCTTCAACGCTCCAGTGATATGGAGGAGGTTATGCAACAGATTGAGTATCTCCAGGCTACCGGCATCGACTTCCTCGAGATCAGCGGGGGCTCATACGAAAACCCTAGGATGATGAAGGGAGATGAGCAACAAGCGGGCGAGAAGCCAGTTTCCGAGCGTACCGCGAAACGCGAAGCCTTCTTCCTTGATTTTGCGAGGATAGTCAGGCAGAAGTTTCCAGATGTGGTATTGATGGTCACGGGTGGGTTCCGCAGCTTGGCCGGGATGCACGCAGCGCTGGAGGAGAATGCTTGTGACTTGATCGGTGTGGCGCGGCCAGCTGCCGTGGACGCGAGTTGGGCGAAGAAAGTGCTCGAAGAGGAGGCTGCGGGTGGTAATGTAAGCATGAGGTTAGATGCTGTGAAGCCGAGTTGGTTGGTTAGCAAGATTCCGGTCAAGGCTCTAGGGGCCGGTGCTGAGAGTGTAAGTTTTGTTCTTGCCGGAACGGAATGTATGGTTGCTAACGAGAGACAACAGGCTTTCTATGCTGGGCAGATTGCTCGAATTGGTAAAGGGTTGCCAACACGAGCGCCCCCTACGACGACATGAGAGGGGGGAATGAAGTTTCGCTGTTTCCTTTCGATAGCTTGTTCAATCTGGCTAGCCGCCTTTTTGTATGATAGGGTTGGATTCTTTGTCGTTTGTTTCTCATAGATTAGACTTCCACGCATCACATACAATATTGTGAGATTCCTACAGTTGACAGAATACGAACACGGCCAGTGATTTCCGTGCCAACGACATCCCAGACTCTGATTAACCGTAACTTCCATTCTCTAAGGGAGTATTTAGTGCCGTTATGTGAAACCTTGTATTGCAAGTAGCGGAGGGAAGAGTCAACCTCCGGCATATTTAGCTCAGCCAATGACTGTGTTTTTCTTTAGGACCGATCTTTAGTAATGGGCCGCCTGCTGCTGTAATCGATGGGTGTCACTTCCTGCCCGATTTGGCATGCTAAGCGCAGCCAATAGCCGCGCAGGTTGGGTGTCGAGTCGCATGGCGAGTTGCTTTCACACCGCGGCACAGCTTTCGATGGATTATAAGAGTTTCCCGATACGGTAAGTTGAGCTCGGACCACCATTAGGCCGCGGCGATCTCGAAAGATTTGGGACTTGTACGTCTGGCTGCATTATCGTCTTCTTCACGTCTTTGGTGTTGTTTGCGACTCGCAGATTTTGTGTGGCAACTCCGTCCATGTCTATATGCTCCAATTCAGTCCGAGCATTGTCGCGCTCTCGAATCCCACCAAGCAAGACGCTCCTTCCGTTCCTGTACCAGACGCCGACGATCCAGCAATGGCAGTCCGCCACACAACCAATTGCTCGCCGCAACATCTACTCGCGATCGGGCCCGAACCGAAGCGAGGATATACCCTTTGCCGATGAGGAATTGCCGCCTGTTGTCGATGAAGAAACCCCGCGAAAGACGACTATAACAGGCACCGAGCGGGCTGCATTCCAGAAGTTGTACAGGAAATTCGATGCTGAAGGGCGTCAGCAGAAGAAGAAAGACCACGCTGTGGAACTCGACCAGATAGCAGATGAGTACTACGAGGATGATGAGGATCAATCCAAGCCATCGCTGGACAAGGTTTTTGACGAGGTGCTGAGGGGCGAGCCGCGATTGCGGGCTTCGCGAACAGTGCCTCAGAGGCTGAGGACAAGGGAAAGTGCTGCAGACGCAGACGCAGAAACAGGCAAAGTGCCGAACAGCAAGAGAAGAGGCAACCACGTAGACACGGCAAGATTCAAAGAAACATGTCGAGCGGAACGGGAACGAGTCGATAACCTTATACGCAACGCCCTTACCGACCGCGCCCTCTGGCAGACCCTCGAGCGCGAAGTCTTCACCAAAGTGCGCGCTCTAGACCTCGACAACGTCAGCAGTGGAGCCAGCGAAGCACCATCCTCCAAAACCAGCAGCGCCCCATTGAAGAAGTCGTCCAAAGCAAAGAGTGTCCACAAACCCGACCCGCCCTCCACCGATGCACGCATCCTTTTCGAGAACTACCCCCACCACCTCATAACCGCCATCTCCACCCTCCGCACCGAGTTCCCCTCCTCGCCCCTACCCTTCGCCATCCTACCCACCATCAAAAAGCTAGGCCGCTCCTCCCACGCCCTCGGCGCTACAACAACACTATACAAACACCTCATCCGCACGGCATGGATCCAACAATCCTCCTATACCACCATCAACATGCTCCTCACCGAAATGGACCACAACGCAATCGAATTCGACGCCGACATCCTGGGTCTACTAGACGCAATGATCAAGGAACACAACCAGGCGAAGAGCGGTGTACTAGGCAGGGGGATGGGACTCGTGTACGGCATGGACATGTTCCTCGATGGCCTGGCAAAGATTACCACGTGGCGGAATGTGGTTGCGGAGAGACTGGGTATGAGGAGTGAGGAAAAGAGGGCGGCTAGTACGATTGTTAGGAAGACGACGCGTGTCGAGCCGAAGACTTGGAGGGGTGTTGGGGCGCACAAGAAAGACGGGCATACACAGAGGTCTGGGGTACGTTCGGATAGTAGTGTATCAGAGCATGTGCCGCTTGTGGAAGGCGTGAACCCCGGAGTGGGTGGTTTGCATGGGGAAACGGCTCCCGAGGAGGTCGGCGGGCACGCTGATTCTCTTGGAGAGGGAGGTGTGGCCGGCGATGAGGCCACTGCTGAACATTCACAAGAAGGACATGATCACGTCGACAGCACACGTGCGAAAGTCTTAGTGTAGTACCACCAATGTAAAAAACAGCATGTACAATACAACTAAACAACTGAAACAAGCCAACAAAACATGAATAAAGCATCAATTCCCATAACGCCTACAACATATTCATACAATCATGAAAAGAAAAACCCATGCGCGCCCACGTACTCCTTCCCCGCAACCGCCAAATCTACAAACTCTCCCAACCCCCATTATTTATATCCCCTTCCAATCTCCTCGCAATCAAGCTCTGCACACCGCCCTCAAGCCAGACCTTTCTTAGGAGCGCATCGTACCGCTTCTGATTAAGGAACAATTGGTGGTGACGGCGCAGCCCCGGGTCAACCTCGCCGTGCTTATCGAGGTAAGGAGCAACGTGCCACGTACCGTGATCAAGGTTGAGGAAGAGAATCATGCATTTGCGGATATGTAAAAAGAGACCGATTTGGCCGCCGCATCTGTGAGGGTGGGCTGTTAGTATGAGGTCTTGAGAAATTGTGTGGGAAGGTGGGAGTTGGAGAGGAGAAAGAGACGTACTTTGCCAAATGCTGGTTACAGCCTCCACGATTCTTATTCGTCATGCAGCATACGGCTTGGCTGCACATGATCTCTCCGCAAAAGAGACAGAGAGCGGGGTCTGTCAATTCTTTGCCTGTTGTTGGGCAGCGGCGTCGTATCGCTTCGTCGGTTAGGGTATCGTAGTTCTTTGGTAGGCCGACAAGTTCGAAGATGGCTGGGTGCGAGAGGGAGACGGTTGGCTTGAGGGGATTGGTGCCTGCTTGTGCCCAGAGGAGATGTCGGAGCCATCCTCCTACGATGGAACGTGTTGTATGAGCTGCTGATGTACCGCTGGCAAAGGAAGCAAATATCTCGTCGAGTGATGGCAGTCTGAGGATCAAGGAGAGGCGTGCGAGTTCGGGTTCGTCAGCGCGTTCAGCGGCGACGTGTGGAAGGTCGACTCCGTAACGCACGTGCATGAGGATGGCGGCTTTGCGGAGGAATGGTAGAGCGTACGTTGAAACCATAGTGTGAATGAAGTAGAGGAAGTTGGGTTCTTCGAAGTGTGGTGGGACAGACATATTCTCCGTGTCCAATGAGGCGGGTGAGTCGCCCATGTTGACAACGTTAAAGATGACACAAACGAAGAAGAGCAGATTGTTCATCTGTTCTGGAGACCCAAAGCCATTGCTGACCTTGTTTCCGCTGACAAAGCGCTCTGGAAGTGGGAAGAGAGTTTCGGGATGTAGTGCCATGTCTTCGGCCGACTGGTTCTTCATACCCAGCGCGAAAACGAAGACTACTCGGACAATCTCAGAAAGGTAGCATAGTCGCATGATGTGGTGAATGTCGAGATTCGTCGCCGGCACAACACCGACTGCGCACTCTGAGAGAAAAATGAATGGATCTTGGCATAGTAGCGGTGCGATACTCTTCAGATCGAAGCTCAGCACGTCTGGGTCAGATATGCCTGGATGTCCGACTAGAAGCTGGCGGAATTGACGGCGCTGAATTTCTGAGAATTCATCCATGGTTTTGGTCGGGCCCTGACCTCGCAAGCTTCCAATGGCAATGTAGGAGGAGACGGTCTCAGAGAACACTCGGAGATGGGTGATCGTTTGGGGAGAGATCTTATCGATCAAAGTTCCGCGCACCGCTTCAGATTGCACGCCTCGCTGCGCAATCTCGGCGGCAGCGATAGAGTACCCGAGAGCCTGTGCAAGCGCATCTGTGTGCGTGAAATCGTTTGTCATGGCAGGTGTATGCGGATATGCGAACGAGGAGTGGATATTGTTGACCTTCAAGGTCTCTCTCAGCCTGTGATATATTTTGATCAGTTCTCCCATTGGAACGTCCTGCGTGAGAGCAGGGCTGTTCTGAGAAGACCCTAATCCAGCTTCGGCGGTCTCCGGGGGCTGTACACCTAGGAAGGCCGGGACCTGGAATCGAGGCGCCATTTGACCTGGTTGCGAGATAGAAAGGCTAGTTGAGGGTAGTGGTGGCTTCAGCAAATCAGGCAAGCGACTCGAAACGGGCTGAATGAAGTCTCGTTCCGCGTATTCGTAGAGCATCTTCTGATCGTGAGACAAGTCCGCGGGGACCTTCAAGCCCCTCTCCAGGCTCTTGTGAGTTGCGACCAGTTGCGATTCCAGCCATGTATCGAATGGTTCCTCCGTCTCCAGGACACCCGTGCTAGACACCTTCTTCGCTTTCCAGATGATTGGTAAGAATATGTTGCCGAGAGCTTTGCACAGCGGACACATAAACTCCTTCAACTCGGGTCGCTCGGGGTGGTTGCGCGCAATCTGGCTGACATGACGTCTCTGGGTCGCATTTAGGTATACCTCAAAGCATGCAAAATGCATAATGTGCCCGCACCCAGTAGTGACGGGACCAGGCGTAACAGAAATAGGAGGGAACCCTTTTCCCAATTCTTGCCTTTCACTGGTGACGCGCTCACCTGAAGCGGTGATCTTCTCCACTGTGCGTCTGTTCTTGCCAGCCACGCCAAACGGTCGCAATTCTTCAGCAGACCGGTCAAGACTGCTCGGCGTCTGCACAACTTCATCTACCCAATCTTCATCGTGCAGAGGAGTTTGGCGCATGATTCTGCTCTCAGAAATGTATCCGAAAGAACCGTAGAGCCTCTGTTCGTTGCAGTCTTCTTGACACAGTATGCATGTGCCGGAGGGATATTTCAGAGTCTTCTCCTGTTCGACAAGTCCACCAGTTTCGTCTTCCAGATCGCTGAAGTCATCTTCACCCCAATCGAACTCTTGGTTAGCCAAGAACTTTCCTTGCTGCTCTTTAAAAGCTGCCATAACCTTCGCCTGTCGATCAAGTGCCTGCTGCTTCTTGAGCTCTTTGTGCTCTTTGTCCTGAGGTGCAGGTGACGCAGTATCCATCCTGTCGGCCGGCATGTTGATTGCAGCCGCTGCGATGATGAAAGAATCTTGTTGGCGTTGCTTGAGTCTATGAAGGATCAGGCTTATCTTCGGTTCACACGCCTTGAAGGCTTCGTTGTCTTGCAAAGTCTTCAGAATGGACAGAACAGTAGGATGGCCTTGGATACCAATGTTCGCGTTCTTGGTCAAGACTGACGTAACGAAAGACTCTGGCGTCTTTTCGGACCATCCATGCTCTCCTGTTTTATCCTCAAGGACAGCTACGAGGAGAAGTTGTAAGACGAACTGGATGTACGTTTCCACGCGAGTGGCGGGTATGTTTGGTGTCGCTGTGGCGGCTCTTAAACCATATGCTAACAAGTAGTATATGATTTGGGTGAACAGCGGTGTTCTGGTGAATGCCGACAAATCTTGGAAGAGGCCTGAAGGGATCGGGCGGAGCCTCGGCTCATAGACGATGTCGCTAGCTTGCTTTCCAGTCTTCTTAGCCATGTAGGTCTTGTACGTATTCTCTGCTTCTTCCCTCTGGTTGCGGTTGTACTGATGAAGATAAGGATCTACCAAATCGATATACTGTTCCTTCAGTTCAAAGGTCCCGCTATCAGACAAGCCATCTGGAGCTCGGAACTTGGTCATCTCAGACAGAACTGCAGGGAACTCGTCCATGTTCTGAATTCGGTCTGATAGGCGTGCGGTCATATCGGAGAAAGACAGTGGTTTGAAGCACAGCACATGCGCAATATCTTTGCGCATTGATGCCAGTTGAGACTCATCATTATCTTCTGTGGGTATCAACGACGTGCGCTCGCTAAGAATGATGATGAGCAAGTGCACAAAGTCTTCGACCACGTCAATAGCCTGGTTGTCCTCGAATCCATGATGACTAGCTTCGTACTTGCCAGTCATCCAGCCGTTCAGTCCAAAGCGGTCAATCATGGATGCCAGGAAGACCGACGGATTGCACAGTACGAGAGCAGACTGTAGAAGGAAGATGTCCCGCTGGTGTGAGACGTCCCTCTGTGATACACTCCGATACTGCGTCATCTGATGTCGTAAAGTGATGCCGTTCCTGACCCAAATACCCGCGCGCATCTGAGCTAGCCACGAGCAGACTCGGAGTGGGAAGTCGAACAAGGCCAGTAGGTACTCTTCAGGTTGATGTACAGGGATAGAAACCATACTTGGACTAAGGTCCATCTGGAGATCGCTTGGGGAGAACAAGAGCAATCGCAAAATATCATCTCGATTCATGCTTCGCGCTCGATCAATGAGCCAAGACAGTGTATAATGAAGTGCGTGGTGGAAGCTCATCGGCTGTGTTGCGACTACGTAATCGACAACTTTGTACGATGGTCCGAAAAAGGTAGAGGGCTCAGCGTCGAATTCAAAGACGTCCAACGTCTTGAATTTGGTCTCCTTTTTAAGCTCGGTCTGATCGAAGCGTTTGCGTTCAGCGCCTAGGGAATTGACGATGGCCACCCTGGCAGCTGCATGTATAGCGCGCTGGATATTGGTCGGATCCTGGTCGCGGCTCCAGGCGAAAGACTCTGCAAAGTGTCTACACAGCTTATTGATCTCTCGAGTAATCAGAGAAGCGCTAATCCACGCTTCCGACTCAAACTCGAGATGCTCGCCCACTTGACGAACATTTGGACAGATACCTTGGTGCAGCTTTACGAGATCTAAGAACTGTAAGAGATACCGTGGCTCTTCGCGAATTCTCTCCTGAACGAATTCGGACCCCAAAAGGTACTTCATATCGAGGAAGAAGTGGTACATTCGACGATTGGTCACAGCTCCTTGCTCGAAAGCTAGTGTCGCTTTGGGATCCACGTTGGAAGGGTAGCCGACCTGACGGGTAGTCAAGAAGGTGTAGAGGATAGCCATGAGATTTGTGAGGAAATTGCCACGTTCAACAATCTCGGACGTAATTGAAGGGGTTGTCAACATTTGCAGAGAGAGATTGATGATGGAGTGATCAGGCTCACGATCGGCAATGAGGTAGAGTTGTGCTAGAGCAGTGTAGACGCCGGCGAAACGTAGACCTAAGAGGCGCTTGAACTCAGGAATGGTGACCACGGTGCTGATGAAGACATCGCGGATTCCGATGCGTAGCTGCTTCCACATACGCAAATCATATAATATCAGGTGATCGAGCCTCAGACGTTGCCAGAGGTCTTCATGAGGCGGCGTTCCGGGCTTCTTACCGTAGCTTTCAGGCTTCTCCAACCAATATTTGGCTGGCCGTGCGGGCCGTAATGGTAACGATCGAGTGTGAGGGGTCTCTGGGACCGGCAGCATAGGCTCGACGTGGCTAAGAGATGGTGCACCAACCATGGGCTCACTGTCTGACTCCGCTGGCGTAACGCTCTGCTCAAGCTGACCCCGTTGTGGGTGTGCAGGTGGTGGTGGCGGCGGCGGAGGAGCAGGGTAGCCTGCCATTGTCGCTTCAGATACTTCAAGCGCCTCATCAGCGCTTTCATAAGCCTCCATCTCCACATCGCCGTCATTGTCTTGAGCACCGACCTCGTCAATGTCCATATCATCTTGAGTATCTGCTGCAGGCCCGCCTTCGTCCTCGTCGTCATCGTCGGAAGCAGTAGTGTCATCGTTGGTATCGGTGGTTCGCTGTCGCTGGACCCGGATGATACGAGCTCGTCGCTGTAGTAACATGCCGTTGAAGAAGCCGTCCATTTCAGCTTCCTTGTCCTCCATCTCGTGATCATCCAGACCGTTCTTGCCAATGCCTTGGTTTGACGCCTCGCTTCCAACGCGCCACGGCTTGAGGAGTTCCTCACAGATGGTGCGGCGAAGTATCTGGTTGTCCTCCCCAACGCTGCAGCCTGCAATATCCTGTATCCATTCAATGATGACGCCACCCATCTGTTCTCGGAAAGTGTCCCTTGCGGATCGAATGGTAACAGTGAGCTTAATCTCCTCGATGATCTTAGCCATGCGAAGGAGGTCCGTCAGGTCCGTCCTATAGACAATCGCACTGCGGCCCACATCGTTGATCTCGTAGGCTTTTGCTAGACCAAAGGCGAGTTTCTGTTTGCATGCGCGAGCAACCTGATCCCTGACGTCGTTGACCGTGTGCTTCTCATCATTCCACAGTACTAGGCAGAACTCATCGCATTCCTCTATCTCATCTCCCGGCGCGTACCATCGCGAGGTAAGGCGCGACTTGCGCTCGTCTTCGCGGATCGACTCTTCCGTCTTGGGCATGCGCAATTGCTCCGGGGAGCAGGAGAAGACGTCAATGAGGTAGTCGAGTGCGCGTGCGACGGTGGTGCGGATGGTTTCTACAAGTTCGTCTGGAAGTATGGAGCCCTCCCTCGCCTTGCCTGCCGCCTTTGACTCGCGCTCGGGGTCTACTGAGTGTATGTTGCAGTGTACCGGCCGTATCCAGGCCTCGTCGTCTCCACAGTCGCAGCAGCCAGAATTGCCTGGCGATACGCTGACAAAGACTTGGTGTCCCTCATGGTCGGATGCGTCGAAGCAGCGGGCGCATAGCACGCATGTGTCGTCTGCACTGCATGTTTTACACCGGTATGTAGCCTCGCCGTTCTTGAATATATGTCCGCATGGCTTCCCTCTCGCTGATTCCGTATATTCTGCACCCTCTATAGCGCCCTGGGCATCGCGCAAACTCCATGGCTTCTCCGCATCCGTCGGAAGACCATTAGGAAACAAGTGCGCCAAGAAGTCGTGACGGCCAGCTAGGGAACGAAAGAGGATCTCGCGCAGCTCTCGATCGGCGGCGAGCTCAAAACGGTAATCATGTCGTCGTGGTAGTTGGCGCAGTTGTCGACAAAGCTCTTGCTCATGCAAGGACATGTACATGGTATGGTGCAGCCTTCGCGGCGGGATGGTGGGGGATGCGAGCTGGCAGGCGGGTGATAAACAAGGGCGATTCCAACGGTAAGTTTGTTTCTTGGTATTGGTTCTGTGGGCCAGCCACCAAGGTGAGAGTCGACTGTTTTTCAGAGGCAGACACGGAAGGGTATGGTATGAAAGAGAAGTAGATGCGCGCTATGTCATTGCTCGTGAAACAGCGCGGACCCCCGAGGCATGCGCGACGCCACCAAGCAGCCGCGATTAGGACGAACACTCGCCCTACGAAAGTGGTCATTTTCATCGAAGTCGCTCTGTCAGTATTATGCATCCCTAACCTATACGCTGTATTCCGCCCCAACATACTACGACATATAACGAAGTATATGGCTTTACTAAGAGTACAACTTCGGCCTTGCTCTCACGTCTTCCATGTACGCTGTTGCAGCATGTCACTTGGCTGCCCACATCACCTGATGCAGCCCTACTGTACTTGCGCTTCAGGCTACAATAGGGCCAACATTCATCACCCATGAAAACCTCAATGATACGCCATCAGACTACGGGGTTGGTCCTCACACGATTGCATGTACAGGAAACGGGCCAACATCTCGCCTTGGTATTTCGCATGCTGTAGTATACATCACAATGTACAGTGTCCGCCCCAAAGAACCGTAAAGAAGTGTCTATTTCATGGTCGAAGTGTGGTATGGCTGAAGTCCTACTCGTCGTCCTCGGCGGGCTCCATGTATCGCTGCTTGATGTCCTTCCATTGGCGCTGTCATGTGTTAGCGAATATCAGGTCCCTTTAGCAATCTGACGTACGCCGCGGTTGAGCCTGTCCCAAATCTTTTCTGAGCCTGTGTCGAATGCCCTGTACAGCTATCAGCCTCCCTTTCCCAGGTTCCTCTCCGAATGCTGTGGCTTACAGTTGGAGGCCGAAGGCGGAACCGAAGACGGCGAACAACATGGTGGTGTTGCTGCGGAGGACCGCGCTGCAGTCGATGGTCAGTCTCGTTCGATCCAAGGGTATGCGCGAGGAGAGACTTGCTTGTAGACGTTTCCGAGGATCTGCACAGGGCCATTAGCGGACATTTACATGCGTCATCCAATCAATTCACTTACGCCAGACATTTTGAACGTGTCGAGAGGGCTGCGTCGACTGAAGAGGGGGGTGTGTTGGTGCTTCGCTGGCGATGTCAAAGGTTGAGGTTCGTCGACAGGATTCAAGCTCTCGCGTCACGGGGATTTGCGCTGCGCTAATTGGTCCGTTGTGCCTTCCGCTTTGACGTGAACTTTACTTCCAACCCCACCACGAGTATCAGCTGAACCTCAACCACCCACACGTATAAAACCTCGAATTCTCCTCAAGACGCCTGAACCGACCTGGGGCGGCCTTACCAGAATAATTGGTGTGCCTCGGCCCGTCGTGAGTCCCTGACATCCTCCGGCGCGTCCTGCTTCCACTCGACCTCACAGCAGGCGCAACCGACACGATGCCTTCTGTAGAAACTCCCGCCATCTCAAAAGCCGGCATCACCACCTCCGCAACCGGCGAACGTCATATTCCCGCATCCGTCCGCTCCGATGGCTCTGTGCGCAAGGAGATACGAGTTCGCCCAGGCTACCGCCCACCAGAGGATGTTGAACTCTACAAGAACCGCACCGCCGAGGGCTTCCGCAACAGAGGCAAGGCGGGTGTGCCTGGTGCTGAGGCGATAAAGAGCGAGGAAAATACTAGTACATCGAGTCCTGCTGCAAACAAGAACGCTAAACGGAGGGAAGCTAGGAAAAAGGCAGCAGCCGCTGCAGGTGATGGTAAAGACGAGGAGAAGGGAGACTCTGCTGGGACAGAAGAAAAGGGCAAGCAGGCTGAGATCAAGGCGCAAGACGAGAAGCCTGAGACTAAAAAGGTTGTTGACCCTGAGGCTGAGAAAGAAAAGGAAGCGAAGAAGCTTACCAAGAAGCTGAGGCAGGCGCGGGAACTAAAGGATAAGAAGGACAAGGGCGACAAGCTTCTACCGGAGCAGTTCGAAAAGGTCATCAAGATCAACGAGCTGATACGTCAACTCGAGGGCCTTGGCTTCGATGCACAGG
>JAESFQ010000630.1_pt1 | contig 12940 bp, 8 predicted proteins | sample 9269431 | NCBI WGS metagenome assembly JAESFQ01 (sample SAMN14502588, study PRJNA617103) | algae metagenome | isolation source: Plectolyngbya sp. WJT66-NPBG17 and co-occurring heterotrophs from well... | place: USA: Mojave Desert, Joshua Tree National Park, California | collected 2006-08-06
GCCTTTTGTGCTACTCTTCGGTATTGCGACTTCAGCAGAGAGCTTTGAGGAGCGCCTAGCAGGAAATTCTCTTCGTTACCTTGAAGGCCAAAAATTCGACGTTACCCAATCTGATGAGATTATCGAAAAGCTGTTCCGTGCAACTGTTGCTAGCACGGATGCTCGACTTCATATTGGACCCAACCTCTGTCGCCGTATGCTGGACAGGCAGAAGGATCACGTGCAAAACACGCAGGATTTCTGTGATGGGCTGAAGTACGCTTACATGTCGCACTTCTATGCCAGCGTACCTAGTATCTTCCTCACGCATGATGTTACTTTTGGGGATGTGTCAGCGGATGCTTTCGAAGCTGTCCGTACTCTGCCATCGTTTCGTCAAATGGTTGAAGACATGCTAGAAGCTGGCCAAACACAGGATATACGGAGATTACTTGAAGACAATGAGTACCTGTTCGACTGGGTAACACAACACCTACAATCTGGCCAACGCGCCATGACCATGTTAAGTCACGCTGTGGAGGTACTAGCTGACATTCGTGAGTCGCTTCAAATGTCTCCTAGCGTCCGGCTTTCTTCTATCTGGACCCGAGCAGCGGCTGGTGAGCTGGCTGGATCACCTCTAATCCGCGAATCGATGTTGTCCATTAAGAAGATCCCATCCGATAAACTGGTACATTTGTTGGCATCATTGCGAGATCTTGAGGACGATAACTTCTCGTTAGATATCGCTTCCGCTCAACAAAAGCTCAACGGTTTGCTACAAGACGCCGATGCACCTCTCCGCACGCAGCACGACGTCCGCAACGACAGCGTACGAACCACAGTGGTGGCACAAAAAGTACTTCTGAGCAAGCACAAAGCGGCACTGTCCGAGCAAGACAAAGCTTACTCGGACCTCGTCGCAGACTTTCACGACAAGCTCGAAGCATACTTTACCTCCGCGTTTGTCGATCCGAAGACATTGTTCCTCTCAGAGGTCTTCATGTACGACCTGAAGTCACCACACACGGAGGTCTTCCAGCCCAAGCCCCGCTTCGCTGTGGAACGCGCACTGGCGTCTCCTCATGACTATCTGGGCTGCGATTGCTGCAGTGGAGTAGATGGAAACCTAGCGGCTCTTTCTGCCACGCAACCTGCGACAGCCATTGTGTATCAGATGTACCTAGAGTCCGGAACACTCATCAACGTGAGCGATTTGTGGTCAGCGTTCAATGCCATTGCAGGAGACGGAACTGAGGAGAACGAGCCCAAAACCATGTAAGTCTACACCGACACGTTAGGGGCACAGTACACTAAGTCATGACAGGGCGCTATTCCAGCGAGCACTAGCTGAGCTCCGATACCTCGGCCTAGTCAAACCCAGTCGAAAGAAGACAGACCACATCTCGAAGATTATGTGGAAAGGTCTCTAGATATGATTACCGCCCTCCATTGCTCCACCGTATACATCATACATACATACTATACATGCACTTTTCAATCTTTTCAGACCTTGTTCGGTGGCGGCGCAGTATCACAGAGCGTCCCACAACTCTTACACGTCCTCTTTTCCGTATCCGCCTTGAAAGCATTCACCGCATCCTTGATCTGCGTACCCAAATCCGTACAATGAAACGCCGCTTCGTACACCTTATCCCCACAATTCTGACAGTACCACCGCAGCCGATCCAAGCTTCCCTCCGGCCTCTTCTGCTCCAGCACCACGCCCACAGTATCCTTGAAGCGCACAGGGTTATGCGGGGTATTCGGCGGCAGGAGAAACATGTCGCCTTCGTTGATGTGTATGTCTTTGAATTGCTGGCCTGGAGGTAATGACGTATCGACGACTTTGAGCAGCATGGAGCCTTTGTGTTGGTAGAACCATTCTGCGGTTTCGTTGATGTGGTAGTCGGTTCGTTCGTTGGGGCCGCCGACTATCATTACGGTTACGGGGTCGGAGTAGACGCAGTAGTTGTTGATGGGCGGTTTGAGCATGTGGGAGTTTTCGGAGACCCTGGGCTGGTTAGCTGAGGTTGGGGCAGGGGACGGGACGTGGGAATCGAATGGAGTGGGGAGATTTATGCGATGGGGCTTGTACGTGCCATTTTGGTATGTTGAGTGGTGGGCCTAGTTGTCGATGTTGTTGCGATTGCGAAAAGTGGCGCTGTGGGAGTGCTGCGGGAGTCCGCGATATGGGTTGTGACGAGCGTTGCGCGAGTCTGACGGCGGGTCGTAATGATCGCATTGTATTCATCATGAATAACTGGGCCTGTCAAGAGAAAAGATTGTTCCTTGTTGTCAACGCAATGAGTTTCTCTGAATCTGCTTTGAAGTGTACAAAGTCGACGATGTAATCAGCCAGGGTCCAAACACAAGTGGGGAGCTTTCTTACCCCCGCGCAACCGCGGCTCGTGCGTGCATGCGTCAATCACTGGTGCGACGCGTGCCCATCCATCACATGTCCGCTCCTCGACCCGCTTATCTCCAGACGCAAGCTTAGCTTCCACATCTCCTCTCCTTCAACGGCAAACCACACCAGCCTGCTTCGACAGCAAGCATTGTAGAAAGATGGATCACGGACACATGGATCACGGACACATGGATCACGGTGGCCACATGGGTCATGACATGCCTGGCATGGGCGGCGATGGACCCAAGTGCAACATGAACGTATGGTTACCTATCTCCCAGTATCAACCATTGCGCTGACCTGTCGTTTCGGTAGATGCTGTTTACCTGGGACACGACGGATCTATGCATCGTCTTCCCCTCGTGGCATATCTCGAGCACCGGCTCGCTCGTCTTCTCGCTACTTGCCGTCGTCCTACTCACCGCAGGGTACGAAGCGATCCGAGAAATGTCAAGGCGATACGAGGCGTATTCCAAGGGCGTCATGGAGGGACCGAGAGGTGAGTTTCCCTCTTTCCATACACGATGGGGGGTAGTAGCAGACTACGAGAGGCAAGCGTGGAAGTAGGAGACTAGGGAGGTCTCTTTTCTTCAACTTCAATCACCACCTTGAGGAACACTCGCTGAGTACTTTTGCGCGGCATGAAGACGATGCAGATGAATCTAGCTCATTACTTGGCCCAGGGAGAAACGGTGGCGTTGGGCGTAGTGCCGAGCAGCAGATGAAGATTATCAAGGCCGTCTTGTATGCTGTGCAGGTCTTTTACTCGTTCTTTATCATGTAAGTGCTTCCTGGACGGGATTGGGACTGGAGGTGGTGGCTGATGCGCATAGGCTGCTGTTCATGACGTACAATGGTTGGGTCATGCTGGCTGTTGCTGTGGGTGCATTCGTCGGGTACTTGATGTTCAGTCAGTCTTCGTCGACCAAGTCGGTAGCCTGCCACTGAGGATGTAAACATTGGAGACTCTTTGCGAAGACTGGGCAAGAACGAGAAGAGGTCAAGGATCGGGCATGCAAGTGACTTGTTCTCCACCACATGGAGCTACTCGTTTTCATGTCCTGCAATATCCGGGCAGCTCCGATATATTGGACCAGCTGTTTAGCTAAGCTTTACCTATAGGCGCCAGCCTTTATATATTCTGAGATTAGATGGGTAATCGGGTAGATGTAGTTGAACCATATATCTTGTGTTCGGTCTTCAGGGCACTCTCGCGCGAGAAGGTACCGAAACGAGCACAACCGCATCGGCGACAGCTACCCCGAGAAACTTAACACGGACAATGAAGACTACGTTACCCACGCAACACTAATCTTGAATGCAAAGCTTGACACGTTGACATCGCAGCGACATGAAAAGTCGGTATAAGATGATGCTCCGATATGTGCTTATGGCAAGAATCCATTCCGAAGACGGCAATGTGGCCCGCTAATTCTTGCGCTCGTGCGAGCAAATACCGATCGGGCTTTGATGTATTGCGGGAGGATTTGCCATGACGAGCATGGTGAAGGTGAAGCATCAACGAACATGGCAAGGGTTGGATCCAAAGAACGAGAAGAGCGAATGTATTGCGTCTACGATATTGCAGAGTTGTAGCTGTGGCTAGGCGGCTGGCTTAGCATCACATGTGCTCTAGCCTTCACATGCCAACGGCGAGTTGCGCGTTCCCACGCGTGACTTGCCCCAGGTTTCCAAGCCCCAACTCCTCGGCGTTCCGTCCGACGGAGAGGTCAGCGCTGCGCAAACGGCCAACCACGCGCTTTGCCTGTACAAGTCATGTGGGCGCTGACGGAGACGAGCGTCTTCACATGCGACAGCTGGACACTTGCTTGCTATGCACATCAGCAGCGCGTTGCAGGCTTGTCATGGTGAGGCTCGCCCACCGCTGGCGTACAAACAGCCGCCACATGATTGGGTGGGCCCGGCGACAGGTGCATGCGGGTTAGTGCATTCTCCACTTCCGAGGCACAAGTTGCGACGATTCAAGTGCTAGACGGAAGCCGAGCATCCATCCGTTGCATCCATACAAAGCAGAAGCCGATCCCCAGACTTTTCGCCCGCATCTGCTCTCTCCGTACCCCGTCTTTACTTCCCTTCATCCTTTACTCGCATCCATCACCATGCCTGAGAGAGTCATTGTCGTTGGTGCTGGCTGTAAGCATCACTCACTGCATCATACACCGTCACGCGCATAGCTAACCAAGACGACAGTGTCCGGCTTGAGCGCTGCTCACACCATCTACCTTGCTGGTGGAAATGTCGTTCTCCTGGACAAGAACAACTTCATGGGAGGCAACTCCACCAAGGCCACATCCGGAATCAACGGTGCTCTCACACGGACACAAGTGGACGAGAAGATTCCCGACAGCGTCAAGCAGTTTTACGATGACACACTCAAGTCTGCGCGAGATAAGGCGCGACCAGACCTGATCAAGGTTCTGACCTACAAGTCCGCTGCCGCCGTCGAGTGGTTGATGGACGTTTTCAACCTTGACCTGACTCTTGTTTCGCGGTTGGGGTACGTTTGACTCTATTCTCGAATCTGACAGATGTACTGACTTTGCCAGTGGTCACTCCCAGCCTCGTACCCACCGTGGCCACGACGCCAAGTTCCCTGGTATGGCCATCACATACGCTCTGATGCAGCGATTCGAGGAGTTGGCCGAGCAGGAGCCTGAGCGCGTCCAGCTCGTCAAGAAGGCCAAGGTCACCAAGATCAACACCGAGGGCAACCGTGCTACAGGTGTCACATACACATTCGGCGGCGAGGAGACGACACTCGAGGGTCCCGTCATCCTGGCCACTGGTGGTTACGCTGCCGACTTCACAGAGGACTCTCTTCTGAAGAAGTGGAGGCCAGATACCTACGATCTCTCCACCACCAACGGTGCTCACGCCACTGGTGACGGACACAAGATGCTGATGAAGATTGGCGCCAACGGTATCGACATGGACAAGGTCCAAGTGCATCCCACCGGCCTGGTAGACCCCAAGGACCCTACTGCAAAGACCAAGTTCTTGGCCGCTGAAGGTTTGTATATCCTTTTCCAGCCGGTAGTCACATGCTAACAATCTCTAGCTCTCCGTGGTGAGGGTGGTATCCTCCTCAACAACAAGGGCAAGCGCTTCTGCGATGACCTCGGCCACCGCGACTACGTCTCCGGCATGATGTGGGGTGAGAAGGAGAAGGGCAACTGGCCCATTCGTCTTGTCCTCAACTCGAAAGCATCCAACGTCCTCGACTTCCACACAAGACATTACTCTGGCCGTGGCCTGATGAAGAAGATGACTGGTGCGGAGCTCGCCAAGGAGATTGGTGTCAGCGACAAGGACCTCCAGGCCGAGTTCCAGAGCTACAACTCAATTGCCAAGGGCGAGAAGAAGGATGAGTGGAACAAGAAGTACTTCCACAACCTGCCCTTTGACATCAACGACACCTTCCACGTTGCGGTCATGGAGCCTGTCCTCCATTTCACCATGGGTGGTATCGAGATCAACGACCAGGCACAGTGCTTGAACTCCGACGGCAAGCCATTTGACGGTCTGTACGTCTGTGGTGAGCTTGCTGGTGGTGTCCACGGCGCCAACCGTCTTGGTGGTTCATCCCTCCTCGGCTGCGTTGTCTACGGTCGTGTTGCAGGAGAGTCTGCTTCCAAGTACCTTTTCCAACAAGCACTCAACAAGTCTGGCGGCGCCGCCGTAAACCGTCTCGGTCAGATCTCACTACACATCGATCCATCGCAACCGGGCAAGGTATCTGTCGAGTGGGGCAACGGTGTCAGCGGAAACGCCCAAGCCGGTGCCAGCTCGTCGTCAGATCCCGTTGAGCAACAAAAGCAACTATCCGCCGCGCCTGTCATGTCGTCAAACGGCGACTCAAATGACCCTGGCAAGGTTTCCAAGCCAAACGCACCCAAGAAGTTCACCATTCCAGACAAGGAGTTCTCGCTCGAGGAGGTTGCAAAGCACAACAAGAAGGACGATCTATGGATTGCAGTAAAGGGCATTGTTATGGATGTCACCAACTGGACAGATGAGCACCCAGGAGGTCCTCAGGCGCTTTTCAGCCACATGGGCAAGGACGCTTCAGAGGAATTTGAGATGCTGCACGACGATGAGGTTATTCCCAAGTATGCGCCTGAAATCGTCATTGGTCGCGTCAAGGGTCAAGAGGTGACGCTTGAGTACTAGAGATCAGTGGAGAATGTTGTTTGTACTTTTAGCATGTTTGAAATGATATCACTTGCATATGTTTAGGAAACTGTCCAGATGGTGTATTCTTCGTGACAATTGTAGTGTGTGCTTTGATGGTGACTAGAGTTACACAGCAGACGCCCGCGTCCAGCCCCTCGTAGCGGCAGATCAGCCTCGGACCCTGGCCGCATTTTCCCCAGACAATGAACACGGCGCAACCGGTCCCCCTTTGAGCATTACGCATGCGACTTGCTCACGACTACGTAATCTTTCTTATCCGTGAATTCGGACCCAAAAATGCTGCACCAGCAAACCTTTCACTCTGTTGATAGACAATGACAACACGCGGAGAGTATGGCATTCCCGTCGGCGCATACTCGGAACCGGAGAGCTTGACACACCAAGCATGGCGGCTGGGGAGAGCTTTCTTCCTATATCGCATACGACCTGCTGTGCAGGAGAAGAAATACGAGCTGCAAAGCGGAAGATGGAGCTTTAAGCGGCTGTTTACGCTGGTCAAGGCGCTGGTGCTGTTGTGGTGGGTGGTTCTGTACTGGGGCGAGAGAGGTGTCTTCAACAGCGCCGTCGAGAGCTGCAATTGGGACAAGTGGGAAAGCTGGGTACGTACATATTTCGAGATATCTACTGCAGATGCACGAGACTGACTATATATCTAGGAAACTGGCGCGAATCCCCATAGACTCATCTTTGTCGCCGATCCGCAACTTATAGACCCGCACACCTATCCCGGCCGCCCGTGGCCTCTCAATCCTCTGGCCTACAAATACACCGATCTCTACCTCCGTCGTACCTATTCCCGCTTCCAGACTATCTTATACCCTGACACTATATTCTTCCTCGGCGATCTGTTCGATGGTGGCCGCGAATGGTCTACGCGTACAACTACTTCACCTGAGAAACAGTATCGCAAATATGGCAATGACTTTTGGATGAACGAGTACAGGAGATTTGGGGATATCTTCTTCAAGCACTGGGGTGATGGGGGTATGCAGGCAAGACCCGGACAACCTGGGAGGAAGCTCATAAGCAGTTTACCCGGTAACCACGACTTGGGTTTTGCCAGAGGAGTGCAAGAAGGCGTCAGAGACAGATTTGAAGCCTACTTTGGCGACGGGAACAGGATCGACGTTATTGCAAATCACACCTTCGTCTCAATCGACAGCGTTTCCCTGAGCGCACTCGGCCAGGAGTCACCAGAACAGGTCGAGAAGATATGGCGGCCCACAAAAGAGTTCCTCGAAGATGCAAAGAAGCGCAAAAAGCGGTTGATACAACGCGAGCTACGTGCCCAACAAGGCCTCCGACCGTATCCTGGTATGCCTCACGTCGTGGTTGAGAAGAAAGACCTAGCGACATCCGAACTTCCACACGCCAACGACGAGATTACCGAATTTCCTACGATACTCCTAACTCACGTCCCTCTATACCGCGCTCCAGGCACACCCTGCGGCCCTCTCCGCGAACACTGGCCACCGACCCCTCCACCAGCCGGCCAACCCCCCCTCGAACACGACGACCGTAACGCCATCTCCGTACGTGGCGGATACCAATACCAAAACGTGCTCAACCGCGAGATCACAGCCGACGTCGCTGAGAAAATTGGAGACATACGCTACGCCTTCTCCGGCGATGACCACGATTACTGCGAACTACTCCACAAAGCATACACCAGCGCTGGCGGCGGCATCCGCGAGATTACCGTCAAAAGTATCAGCTGGGCCATGGGCGTCCGCCTGCCCGGCGTCGTACTTGTCAGTCTGTGGAATCCCGTCGACGCCCACGGTAAACCCACGAACGGCGGCGATGCAAGTAAAACGGTTCAAACAAAACTTTGTCTATTACCCGACCAAATCGGTACATTTCTGAAATACGGAACGCTCTTTGGTCTTACTCTAGCGCTTCTCTTCCTTCGCGCGGCCATGGTCATGTTGGGTTTTATATCAACGACTGGAGATGAGACGAGGGGGATCCACCCACTTCTACCTACTACAAACGCCCCTTCTCCTTCTTTTTCTGCTGCTGCCGGTATCGCAGAAAAGGACTCCCACTCTTCAAACTCATCCACGTCTTCAGAACGCAACGGGAACTTGTCTGTCCGCACAACAACTCAATCGCGCATCACACAACAACAACATCAACATCAACAACAACACACCAAATACAAACTCCCATTGATACAACACGCAGGCTACGACGCTACCAAAGACCACGACCACGACTACAACTACCACGCCGACAACGACGACGACGATGACGACGATACCCGAGATAAAAAAGTCAGAGTCTACGGCGTGAGTACCAAGGCCTTCAAACAGAAGAAGCACGGTAAACGGAGAACAGGGTTCCGATTGTTTTGGTGGGAACTTGGGACAAGTTTGAGGACTGTGGTTGTTTGTGGGGGGTTATGGTATGCGGTTTTGGTTTGGAGGGGTTGAAATTCGTGGTTTTGTTTTTTTGCATCTGTGATGTCTTTTCAACATATTCAGTTATCATTTTGTATCGACATTGTTATCGTTGACTTCATGTTGGGGTTCGTTTTGACATGTGAAATGTTGACATAAGACGAGTGAGAACACCTGCTGCTACGCCCTGCACTTGACTTTGTGATGACCCGTCGGAACTTGCTTGATTTTGAGACACAGCAGTACCATTTCATACACTTACATGCATTGCAACATTATAGTCTCTAACTCATAACTACGCACTCCTCACACTCCATCTACCAACTGACTCAGAGTTTGAGATTCTCAATCCACCTCGTCGCTTCCTCAACACCTTCATCGACTTTATCCGCATTCGTGCCCTGGCCAATCGCAGTAGGAGCGCCTGGCTTCCCACCCGCCTTGCCACCGATGATAGGAGTCACAGCAGCAGCCCATTTGGGTCCGTCGGCGCCTGCGTTCTTGAACGGCTGTATTGGGAAACGTTAGCAATTATTGACAAAGGAGAAAGGGAAAGGAGGAAAGAAGAAGGAACGTACCTCGCTGACATAACATCCATGTACAACCTTGCCCTCGTCAGGCGAAGCGGAGAAGAGGTACAAAGACCGATCCTTGAGCGCGCTCTTGGGTCCTGAGATGGTCTTGATAGCTTCGCTGATGGCCTTGTTGACATTGCTCGACCACTCTAGTTTCTTAACCATGAACTTCTTACTGTCGTCCTCAAAGTACTTGGTTACTTCGTCTAGCACACGTTTGTTATCGGCTTTAGCAGCGGCCTTTTGCTCATCGAGAATGCTCTTCTGAATCTTTGCAAATTCGTCTCGGAGTTTGCTCTTTGCAATGGCCGAGACTGTGAGGTTGTTGAGATCGACGCCGATTTTCTTAGCTTCGGCCTCTTTTTGGGGTCCAAAGGACATCTTGCCCATGGATTGCACGCGTTCTTGGAACTCACGGGCGATGCGCTGGACGTTGTAGGCTTCTTGGCCTGTCACAGCGACAATGCGGCGGATGCCCTTGGCGATGCCGGATTCCTCGAGGATGACGAGTTCCTTTATCTCGCCAGTCTTGAGAACGTGCGTGCCACCGCAGAATTCAATGGAGATTTTTGCCCACTTCTCGTTCTTGACGTCTTGGAGGAGTTCTTCGACTGGTACACCGACGGAGACGACGCGTACTGGGTCGGGGTATGTCTCACCGAAGACGGCGCGTACACCTCGAATCTCCTTTGCGGATGCGAGTGGTACCTCCTTGGCGTAGACTTGTGAATCCTGCTTGATGTACTCGGAGGAGATCTTCTCAACCTTGTCTAGTTCTGCATCTGACAGGCCAGCCTTGTGCGAGAAGTCGAAGCGCAGCTTCTCTGGCGCGACCAGCGAACCCTTCTGGTCAACTTCGTTGCCGAGAACTTCCCGGAGAGCGTAGTTGAGAACGTGGGTACCGGTGTGGTTGTTACGGATGGGATGTCTCCGGAGCTCGTCGAACTCTGCAATAACCTCGCTGCCTACGCTCAACTCGCCGTACTTGATGTAACCAGTGTGTAATACGTAGCCGGCGTATACCTGAACGTTCTCGATGCTGATCTCGGCCTCACCGTCTACAAGCAACCTTCCAGTATCGAATTCTTGACCACCCTGCTCGGCGTAGAAGTTTGTCCGGTCAAGCAAAACACCGAACTGCTCGCCTTCTGGAACTTCTGTAGTACTCTTTAGGAACTTCTTGTTGTGATATATGGCCTTAATGGTAGCGGTGATGTTCTCGCGGCCAAACTTGGCGGAATCGTCGGTCTTTGGGACTTCGGGCATATTTTCCAGCGCACCAAGATCGTGCACGTCGAATTTGACGACTATCGCACCGGCTTTCTTATCGCCTTTGCTAGCCTCACGAGCTCTCTCTTGTGCCGCCTCGACCTCCTCGTCCTTGATCTTCAGACCCCGCTCTTCAGCCATGAGCTTTGTCAGATCAACAGGGAAACCGTAGGTGTCGTACAACCGCCAGACATCGTCTCCAGGCAACTCGTCCGAGCCCTTGACCTTAGCCTTTTGCGCGTACTTTTCAAAGATAACCTCGCCGCGATCTAACGACTTGGCGAATGCCTTTTCTTCCTCATCTAGAATCTCCATGATGTCTTGTTGCTTCTTCTTGATCTCCGGGAACATGTCGCCCATCTGGTCAACGAGTGTTGGTACAATCTTGGAGAAGAAGTCGCCGATTTCCGTCTCGAAGTATTTGCGCGCATATCGTGCACCTCTTCGAAGCACTCGGCGGACAACGTATCCCCGGCCGACGTTGTTCGGTACACCACCGTCGGCAATGGCGAAGCTCATCATGCGGACATGATCCGCGACGACTCGGTATGCGGTGTCAATACCATCAGGGTCCTGGTCGCCAAAGTTACCCCGGTACTCCCGCGCTCCAGTGATCTCTTGTATTCTCTTGAACAGTGGTGTGAAGACATCGGTGTCGTAGTTGGACTTCTTGTGTTGTAGCACTGAGACCAATCGCTCGTAGCCCATGCCCGTATCAATGTGCTTATTCGGTAGTGGCCGTAGTGATCGGTCGGGCTCGCGGTTGTACTGCATGAAGACGTTGTTCCAGATTTCGATGACCTCGGGGTCGTCCATGTTGACGAGCGACGCAGCGTTCCTGTACTCGCCATTTACCGGCTCTCTCAGATCATAGTGTACCTCTGAGCAAGGTCCACATGGTCCCTGGTCACCCATCTCCCAGAAATTATCCTTCATGTCTCCTGGCAGAATATGGTCTTCCGGTACGCCCACGCTCTTCCACAGCTCCTTTGCTTCCAGATCCGGCTCCAGTTCATCAGTTCCTTCAAAGTACGTGACGTACAGCCTCTTGGGATCTATGCCGTAGACCTTTGTGAGAAGCTCCCAGGTGAAGCCCACCGCCTCCGTTTTGAAGTAGTCGCCGAAACTCCAGTTGCCCAGCATCTCAAAGAAGGTGTGGTGATAACTGTCCTTGCCCACATCGTCGAGGTCATTGTGCTTCCCACCCGCGCGGATGCACTTTTGCGAGTTGGCGGCGCGCTTGAGCTGTGCGAAGTCGGACGAGGGGTCGATGGTGCCTTGGAAGATGGCCTTGTACTGGTTCATGCCCGCATTGGTGAAGAGGAGGGTGGGATCGGAGAGCGGGACGACGGATGAGGAAGGTACTACATGTTGTCAGTTGGCATTCTTCATTCCTGAGGATGTTGGACTCATGGCAGCAAAATATGTCAAATCTGAGCACAGATGGGAATACTTACCAAACGTGTGTCCGCGCTCCTTGAAGTAGTCGAGGAAAGTCTGGCGCACGCGAACGGCGCCCCATTCGTGCTTCTCTTGGGCGAGCGACATGTTTGCGGCCTGCGCGTTGCCGTCGTGGAGGGGCAGCGAAAGATGTCGTGTGCGGGTGAAGAGTCTCGCACTGCGTACAGACAAGTCCAGGCGAGGCGAATGCAGACGGGGAAGATAAGAGCAGCGATTGGCAATCAATGGCAGTCGGCCTCTAACCCTTTGGTGACTCAGAGGAGCAGCTATCGTTGGTGGCCGCATTCACGAAAACATGTGGGTGCGGGCGCCGAGCTGCAGCAGCGATTGCGGGGCTGGCCAAAGGAGCTTCGGAGGACCGACATGCATGGCGCCCGCGGCCCCCCAGCCCTTCTGGAAGCTTCACGTAAGTGCGCCTAGACGACATGTCCCAGTATAACAACCACCATGCTCCGATCCGATCCCAACACCAGCACTATCGCTAAATAATCACACCACTTTTACCAATTGGCTATCTTCGGGACTACTTGTATAGCGATCCACACCAAAGCTGCGATGCATGGCGCAAGTCGCTAGCACCCCTCGTCCATACGCGCAACAGAATGCGCCCCATGGCACCAAGAGAGCCG
>JAESFQ010000631.1_pt1 | contig 12928 bp, 13 predicted proteins | sample 9269431 | NCBI WGS metagenome assembly JAESFQ01 (sample SAMN14502588, study PRJNA617103) | algae metagenome | isolation source: Plectolyngbya sp. WJT66-NPBG17 and co-occurring heterotrophs from well... | place: USA: Mojave Desert, Joshua Tree National Park, California | collected 2006-08-06
CCACCCTTGCACATGAGATAGACTCGGCTTGACCAATGATGTAGATAGGTCAGAGTCTTACCTGGACTTGGGAGTAATCTCATGTTTTGAGTCAAGCGGGTCGGTATCAAGGAACCCAACTACCGGTGTCTTAACCTGCGCCTGACTACATGCATCCCCTACCAGATTTCCATCAACATCGTCCCTAGATACATCCTCACAAGCAATCTTTCCATGCCACTGCCTACAACTTTTACAAGTCGATTTTAAACAAGGTCGCTCATACGTAATCTCATTCTGCCACCGCCCTCTGCGCAGTCGATTCGGACCGCCGTAATGAAAGCGGAACAATTTGACCTTGCAAGGAGCGGGTGCTTTATGCGGGTCGTTGCGTTTCCTTCGATCTCCATTACCGGTATGGATAGACGAAGGACAAGGAGCTCTCGGGAGTCGCAGTCTCAGTGTTAGCTTTGGCGTTGGGGCTAATTGGGTCGATGTGTGGATGGGAACGGCGGGTTGGTAGTCGTTCCATATCTGCGCTGGTATTCTGATCTTCAGATCCATTCCGTGTGTAACTCCGGGTAGTTACTGGTGACCTGGAACCGGAAAGACGTTTTGCCGCGTAATGACCGTTCAGTCGTGGCTCTACTTACTGTTTTTCATAACACCAAGACGCCGTGTCGCAATTAATTGCCAGCAGCATGTTTGATAATTGAATTGCTGATGACTGACAAGCGAGGATGTATGTGGCAAGCGAGAGATTGTGATGGAAGCACTACATCAGTAGACTCAATCCCATTGTCTTGCACAGGCCCGACACGGCCATGTCTTCGTCTAATGATATGCTGTAAATACGCCCGCAATGCATTGGTGAGTCCCGAATGCTGGATGACGATATGAAAGACACAACGAAAAGAATCATCTACTCATAGCACTGATCCCAAAGACCACCGCTCCTCGCAAAGCTCTGACTCTCCACAAACCTACTCAGTGTACACCTGCCATGCTTGTCGCCGCCACAGAACTCCAATGGGTGTACGCGGTCATTGACGATAACGCGAACCGACTCCTCTTTCTCATGCTTGCACTGCAGCTTCTCCACGTACAAACGAGATGCAAATGGCACACTCCACGCCGCTGAATATCCATGTGTCTTCTTTGTGTCCTCGATGGTGGTGTTCGAGAGCGGCTTCGTCTTGTTATACAGGCCGAGCGCAGCCAGAACACCGCTGATGTCGTTGTCGTGACTGAAGTCGGCGTACACCTTGCGGTCGAGAGGGAACGTCTTGGGGTCGGAGTCGAGCGTGCGGTTCGTGTTCGTGTTGTCGTTGACAGGCTTCATAGTAAGGCGCGCCAACAACTCGTTGACGTAGCCGACGCCCTGCGTAGGACCGAGCGGGTTGCCGACGCCGTAGCCGTAGTATTTGCCCAGCGTCTGGAAGTAGTCGTATTGTCGCCATTCCTTCTCACTGAAGAGTCCGCAGAAGTCGGACATCTTCGCAGACGGATGTGCTAGTGTGTCAAATGGACACATGTCCATTAGGTACACAATGGAGGTGGCGCTGAGGTTCGTTCCAAGCGCTGAGTTGATGCGCTCTTGGATTGGGGGAACAAACTTGTCAGCCCACACATGTTGCGCTCGGTCTCCGAGACCATGGTGTGGGCCGCCCTCGAAGGCGGGACAGATGTCGTGGGAGAGGGTGTTGTTCCAATTCGGCCCTTCTGGGATCACCACATCGACACTGCGCGGCTCCTCCTTCAGTGACTGCGCGACGCCCATGAGCCACATCTGGGCTGATTCGACTACGCGGTGCTGTCCGCCAGAGCGTACGAACGGTGTGTTCTCATCGATGAGCTTGTGATAGCGGTGGTAGAAGTGAGCGCCAGAGTTGGTCATCTCCTGTCTGCCAGCATCTGTCAACTCGTCGGCGCCCAGGGTATAATCGTAATCCTTTAAGAACTCGAATCCCTTTGGATATGACGTGCTTGTAGTCTGGATTTCGGAAAGGAGAATGTGATAGGCGATGGATTTTCCGAGGGTTGGGTCGCGGCCGCCGTGGCGAGAAAGAACGTTCGCAAAGGTGACTTCGCAGCCCTTCGGGGGCGCAACATCAATGTCAGAGGGGACCGAATACCAAAGTGAGTATTGACCCCAGAAGTGACTCGTCTTGGGGCTACATCGGTAGCCCTCGTTGATGGTGTCGCAGGACTTGTTGGTGGAGAAGTCAAAGAGGCTTGATAAAGTTAGCTTTGGACATTTCGAGTGGCTCAGATGTCATACTTGAAGACGCCATATAGCACCGCACATGCACAAAGCACTTGCACAACTCGAGTGGGTAGGTTCCTTGGTCGTGGATCGCGTCGAGGTTGGTGTGAAAGAGGCTCCTTCTCGCTCAATGGGAGCGGAGCATAGTCTTGGGAACGGTGGCTACGCATCCTGTTCCACGCCTGGGGCATCTAGGAAAAGAGCGTTGTGGATGGAGTCGCTATGTCTTTCATTAACGCGCTGAAGGTACAAAATTCCGTGTGATGGCGTTGAGATGCGAGTCGTCAACCAGTGACGTAGGCGTCTATGGCCATCATGGTGTTTTGGGCAGAAGCTGGGGGCGCGCCAAGTCGAAGCCCGGACCCCAAGCTCGAACTCCATCACAACTCCAGCCTTTCACTCGCGCTGTCATCTGATCTCGTCACGTATCTATAAGAGCATTTCGAAACAACGCCCTTGACGCGCACCCAGCGGCTAGATACGGTCACATCCGTATGCGGATACCGATTTCCGAACCTGCACGCAATTGCGCGATGTAACGCCGTTTCGTCAGCATAAGATAGTCGCGACTATGGCATCTGATTGGCCTTACCCCATGTTTTTGCCCAATGTGGAGACGATAACCAGGGCGTCTTATCTGTGGATGAGCCACAAGTAAGCTTTGACAAGCTTCAACCGCTCTGCTGGGCATGTCCGTTCCGTGTCAGCCGACGTCAATGGCGGCATGGCCAACGGGACCGTCCTCGCGCACCCTTTCCTGATTGCATCTTCATGTCGACGTGTATATAAGATCCGTTTGCTCGGCTAGCATCTCCCAGACAACGAATTCACGTCTCCCAGACCCGGTAACCGTCTGGATACGCCACCATGACACCCACCGAACGACACGCCTTGGACGATGAAGCCCAACTGCAGGCCCTCGGTCACAAAGGCGAGCTGAAACGCAACTTCAGTCTCTTGTCCATGCTAGGGCTCGCTTTCGCCATCTTGAACTCATGGACGGCACTATCATCATCAATCGGACTGGCTCTACCATCCGGTGGCTCTACTAGCGTCATATGGGGACTTGTAACCGCCGGTATATGCAACTTGTGTCTGGCCGCGTCCTTGGCCGAGTTTCTTTCAGCATATCCGACCGCTGGCGGACAGTAAGTCTCTTCATCTAGCTTTTGGAACCTGGACTCGACTCACGACGTTGCAGATACCATTGGGTCGCTGTCATCACCCCGCAGAAATGGGTTCCCCTCGCCTCCTTTATTACAGGTTGGATCAACGTATCCGGATGGCTTGCGTTGACTACCTCAGGAGGCCTCCTCGCTTCGCAACTCATTTCCGGCCTCATCGCGTTGTATCATCCAGAGTTTACATTGCATGCATGGCAGGTCTGGCTGATCTACGTCGCTTGGACAGTCATCGCCTTCATCATCAATGCCTTCATGAATAACCTCTTGCCGTACGTCAATCGTGGCGCGTTCATTTGGTCAATCGGTGGGTTTGCCGTTGTTTGCATAACGGTCCTAGCATGCGCATCGCCCAACTACGCCTCCGCCGAGTTCGTCTTCACCGAGTTCATCAACGAGACAGGCTGGCCCGATGGTGTCGCTTGGCTACTAGGCTTGCTTCAGGGCGGTTTCGGACTCACCGGCTACGATGCTGTCGCGCATATGATAGAAGAGATTCCAAATGCTTCGGTCGAGGGGCCTAAGATCATGATCTACTGCGTCTGTATTGGAACAGTCACTGGATTCATCTTCCTCATGGTCCTACTGTTCGTGTCCGGTGGGGATGCGGAGTCCATCATATCTGCAGCTCCTGGCCCACTCCTACAGATCCTGTACAACGCCACAAACAGTCGAGCAGGAGCCGCATGTCTCCTCATGTTTCCACTGATCTGTATTCTCTTCGCGGAGACTGCCATTATGACCACATCCAGTCGCATGACATACGCGTTCGCTCGAGATGGTGGCCTTCCGTTTTCCAGATTCTTCGCCCAGGTACATCCACGACTCGGTCAGCCGCTCAATGCTCTAATCTTGGCGGCAACATTGACTATACTCTTCGGCCTGATATTGATTGGGTCGAGCAGCGCTTTCAACGCCCTCATCTCAGCGTCAGTGGTTGCCTTGGGTGTAAGCTACGCAATTCCTGTCGCGATCAATGTTTGCCGTGGCAGGAAGATGCTTGGGCCTAGAGCCTTTGTTATGCCTGGACCTTTAGGCTGGATTGCGAATTTGATTGGTATCGCATACACCATTGTCACTACCGTTCTCTTCTTGTTCCCTCCCGAGCTGCCTGTCTCAGCGTCTAGCATGAGTGAGTCCACGCTCGAGTACGCACCGACTTTGCTAACTGTTGTAGACTACTGCGTTGTCGCTTTCGGTATCATCTTGATCATCAGCACCTTTCAATGGTTCATAGACGGGCGCAAGAATTTCACTGGACCTAGAGCGGATGTGGGGCTCGAAGTATTGGAAGCCATGAAAAGCCATGAGCCGAATGATGCTACACCCCAGCATCCCAAAGTCGCCGACGAAGCCCTGAATTCGCGTTCGAATATATAGATCGGGCAGCTACGTACTATAGCATCGCGATTCCGTACGCCGCGGCGCAATTTCCATTGCTATTTCACACTACAAGTCTAGACGTGATTGTCCTCTTTGGCGCGGTCAGTGAAGAATGAATTGACCCTACCACGTTGTCGATGACATCACGTCACGCGCGATTATATCAACACCATCTTTCACACTGCTTGGCACTGTTTGCTTCGGCGCTAAAGTTTCTGCCCCTCTCAGAGTATATCTCAAAGCACTTCTCCACGAAACTGTTCCACTCACATCGTTCAACCAAGCTACATACGAACACCAACTTTCTTGCTACACATACATCAGAAAGCCACCCGCCAATACAAGCCATGTTCAATCCTCTCCGCGCACTCCTGAGCTTCTTGGGCGCCGCCGATGCGACCACAACCGAGAAATCCAATAACGCATCGATCAAAGATGCACCGTCCGATCAAGCACAAGATCGCGACTCCACGACTGGTCCCGCGTACCGCGCGGCCTTCAACTACGCCGTGCCTCCTCCGCAGTACGCGAGCGGCGTTTTCAAGACCTCATCACCACCTGCTCCCAACTCTGCGTTATCAGGATACTTCTTTTTTCGAATCAAGGACGACGGCACATCCACACCTCGCATAAACAATATTCCGCCACCACCAGTCTCCATGTTCGGTGCGCCGACTGAAAACCGCACTCGCTGCCGTCCTGCTGATTCTCCTCCCAATTCTGATGATATCGACATGCCAGATGCGTGCTCAGCTCTTCCCCCAACTCCTCCGAAAACTCCTCCTCGCGAGAGTGATACCCAGCGTTCGGCGGAGGGATTACCCAACCGGGACGACCAGGACGCAGCCGCCCATGAGAATGATACAAACGAGTCGCATAACAGCACTATCCCACCCACCTCTGTCGACCGTAACGAGCGTGACGACCGTCCCCGCTTGCAACCACGGCGCCAAAAAGACCGTCAACGCACACCTACCACGCCACAGCCTCCGACAGACTGGGTGGACGAAATTGTCATTGAAGAAGACACTCCCGAGAACAATCTCCCAGTTGGCTACCTCGGTACTTTCCGTGGCCATCGCCACTTTATACCAGAGTATCCCGGCATGCTTCCATGCAGTTTTAGCAACAAGCATCTGCTCATTTGTGGTCACTGGGTCGACAGCGCCGAGACATGTGGTAGCAATTGTAGGAAGCAACATCACAGCCACAAACCTTTCAACTGCCCAACATGTCATGAAATTGTCCGCGAAGTTCTCACTGGATCATTCCCAGCGGCCGAGGCGACTAGGCTCAAGGAGCTAAGGAAGAAGCAGGATATAGCCTTCTTGGCCTGTTGTGTGGAGCAAGTCGTCCGTGCCGCGCCCGAGCTAAAGACTGGTGTCACCGAGGCTGTAGCCGGCTTTTTTTACATAAACTATGGCCGTGCATGTAAGACGACGGAGAATCCTGATCCGGAGGGTCATGACTCCATCGAGTGGATTGTGCGCGATGAGCAAGTGCGCTATCAACGCAAACAATGTGAGAAGTTCGCTCGAGAAAACCCATTGAATACGCATGAGAAGCGCAATAGCGACGAGGAGACGGTAAACCCTTCGGCCGATGCAGACGATTCCGCGAACGATGGGCGCGCTGCGACTAATGAGCAGACGCAGAGTGACTCCTCCAGAAATCATGACGAGATGCAAGACAGCTCGCCACTCACCAAAAAGAAGCAGAAGACTAAGCTAGAAACCCACCGCGAACCCATTACATCCCAGACTCGCGGCACAAAGCGTCGCTCATCATCTGTTTCCTCGGACGACGGGTCCAGCACCTCCACTGCCTCACCTTTCGCCTCCCTCTCTGGTCCTAAACCCCTTTACAACCCTACCCCCAAGAAAAAGCTCTTCGTCCAACCTGTTCCTACGTTCGGCGAGGCTAGCTTCCTCATTCCACCCGCCCACGTCGCTGGACCTCTTTTGCGAGAGCGTGATAGTGAGGTGTATGTTGAGGGGCCTATTGAGCGTGAGAGTAAGCGGAGGAGGGCTAGTGTTTGGCCGAGGGAGGCTGGGAAGGTGAGTGGGAAGATGAGTGGGAGTGAGAAGGGATTCGAGGCTTTTAGAAAGGCATGGGAGGAGAAGGCTGATGAGGATGATGAGCTGTAGGGATGCACAATGGAGGGTCGGGGTTTGGAGAAATGTGCTAGTTGCGTGTCAGCGACGTCTTGGTTTGAGACACTTGTTGATTAGGTCGTTTTTTTTGAATGCGTTATCACTTGATTACCTCGGATTTGGCTTCTTGCGAGATTGGTACTACAGCCTGTAGGACAACAAAACAACAAAACACTATAGAAATGCATTACCATGATCACCACAGCAAGCTACCCACATTGTTCGCTCAACACACCTGCTATCCAGGCTAGTCATTATGTCCAGTGCTAGGTTTCCTTGGTTGAGATTCCAAGGTTGCATCAGTTGATGTATCGCGTGACCGATAACCAAGCTGGGTGTTGGAACGGCACTACACGTAGGGTCCCGGGTCTTGGTACCAAGATATTGTGCAGAAGCGTATGCAGTCGTGATGAACATGCCTGCACGCGTCTTTAAGTCATGGGGCGGTATAACCAGCAAAAGCTTGATCCATCTAAGCAATCCCTAGCGGAGCAAGAAAGGCGACTTCCGCGACAGGGAGCGGGTGACGTCATGTCCCTCGCCCGTGGCGATACATGTGTTCCCTTACCTTAACGTCCTCATCACCATTTCATGTCCAACATCACAATAGCTACAGACGGCTTCCGATACTCGTATCCGTGCGTGGATTAGCGGTTCGTATCTGCTCGAGCACCTCGTATGACGGACACGGCGCGTACGGTCGATGACGCGGGAATGACGCTTCGCAATGTCCGGAGCAGCTCAATAAACTCCATCCGCGCGTGACGGCGATGGGCCTTGATGGGTTCTTGGAGCGACATGCGGCAGGAAAGATGAAGCAACCAGTCTTCCAAGGTGCATCGTTGAGCGTCGAGGTGGTCAGGAATTCTCAACCCAGAATCGATAGCCAATTGTGCAGGAACCAAACCGAAGTCGAAGTATTGTGCCAGTCAATGGGAGCTGGCCTCTCTGAGTGTACCCCGCAAAACCCATTGTCAAAGTTAACGCGGTGGTCTATGCTGATATACTAATGAGACATACGACATTGCATGCCCCTCCGCAGCACGATATCAACGGCAACGAGTTTCTCCGTATACGCTACTACCGACCGCTCTCGCGCCTTCGCGCCTTCGCGCCCTCGATCTCCCGATCGCCCACAACAGAGTCGCCGACGCCGTCATGTCATAACGCTCGGCGACAGTACCCTTGAGTCCCGGCTGCATGAACGCTGGCATTCATCAACATGCCCTTGTCGCTCCGACTCTACGTAGTAGATGACAGAAATTCTAGCCTAAGGAGCGCGTCTCGCGCATGCCTTGCGGGGGTAACAATAATAGGGCTTTGTGCAGAATCGGGTATGAAGTGGGGTCGGACATTGGGTGGAAGCATGCCGACGGTGATCATCGCGGTGATGTGCCTCTAGCGCTTTTGCTAACCCGCATGTAGGTCCCACACCGCATATCTATCTCCGCCTTGCGCTGCGAAGGTTGAGGTAGCAGTCCATTCAGAAAACGGAAGCTACGGATCCCACAAACCGTCAACTTTACACTACCGTTCCTAGCTTCGGCTTTCTTGGTCTCCTCCTATTCTCCGCCCGTAACACAAGCGATCGAAATCAAACCATCACTTCTTACGAGTGAGGACAACACCATACTAATCGTGGCTCGCTGCTTTTTGCGCAAATCAAGCATGCATTCGGCCCGATTTCACATTGGAGGGCCTCAGAAGAAGATGTGCTTACATGCAGGCGACTAAACAGTTCATGGAATCCACAGCTGGAACGCGCTCATCTTGAGCGAGCCGAGGATCGTTTCCGCCTTGCCTGCCCCACACAATATAACCTTCATGCAAGTTTCGACGCGGTCCATCAAATTTATACTCGATTCGGTAAGGATTTATCTGGTCTTGTTGGTGTGACCAGGCGACCGATGCATCTCATTGGCTTGCCTAACTTTGACAGCTGCTCGTTTTCAGTCTTTCAATGCCACGAGAGAGACTCTCTAGCGTTCTTTGCCTAGGTACTGTTAGCTATCGCTCTCGGGTCCCCAGTTGACCGTCGCCGGTGACGGCAAAAGCAATGCTGATACACGATGCCCGCTGGTTAGGTTTAGACTAGCGAAAGAAGAAAGTTAGATTGATATGAGAAAGTCCTTCGTACTCAGGCGTATCTACATAACCCGTATACATCCATATACATCGCTCTTTATATCTCATATCCGCACCGCATCTTTCATCCACTGAACAGACTCTGGGACCTCGACTATTCTAACCGCCAGGGACTCAGCCTACCACTCTACGACCAACACGACTGTATCGCAACATGGCTTCGTTCGCTTACGTTTTTCTATTTGCAATTGGTCTGCTCGTAGCAAAGGTATCTTGTGCGAAGCCGTTCATTCGACACAGCAGCGACTGACAATGACAGTTCCTCTATGTTGGCCTCACGTGTCGAACGAAGCATTTGCCTGGCCCTTGGTATACCCGTTTTACACACTACCGTCTAAAACGTGCAGTAGTGACGGGTCAACGGATCTTCTACATTGACTCCCTGCACGAGCAATATGGGCCGATCGTACGACTATCGCCCAATGAAGTCGCCGTGGCGGACCTAGATGCCTTCAAAGAGATCCATAAGATTGGTACCAAGTACATGAAGAGCGAATGGTACCTCCGGCTCGCCAACTTCCCCAAGGCTGGTGTATTCACCATGCTCGATCCGCGCGAGCATGGCCCGCGGAGAAAGCTGTTGTCACGTTCGTTCAGCAGAACTTATCTTGTCGAGCATTGGGAGTCTGTGGTCAGAGATAAGGCGCTGATGGCTGTGACGAAGATCAAAGCGGATGCTATGCAAAGTATTGCCGATGTCTACAACTGGTGGATGCTTCTAGCCTCCGACGTCAGCGCTCATCTTGCATTCGGCGATTCATTCGGCATGCTGGAATCGGGACATGTAAGAAACCGCAGCAGTACTCAGCGCCAAAACTGACGAGTCATAGCAAAACCAATTCATGCGCGTACTGAAGAAGTTGACAATGGGAGCGGGCATCATGGTCGAAATGCCTTTCCTCCGCCTCTTGCGCTTCGTCCCCATTCCCGCAATTCAAGAGATGTTCAATGCCAACGAGTTCATCCTCGCAGGCGCGGGCAAAGCCGTGGAAACCGCACGATCGCGCACTGGCGAGAACAACATCTTCGCAAAGGTCATCGAGGACTGCGAGAAAGAAGGAGACGGTCACATCGACGATATGGACGTCAGAATCGAGGCCATGAATGTGATCATTGCAGGCACCGACACGACGGGTGTTACCCTGACTTACCTCACATGGGCAGTGCTTCAACGACCGGACCTGCAAGCGGCTCTCGAAGCTGAGACAGCGGGTCTGGCCAAAGGCTTTACTGAGAACGATCTCATTCAACTACCGCTTCTCAACGCAGTCATTGAGGAGACTTTACGACTCTACGGTGCTGCGCCAAGCAGCTTGCCGCGAGTGGTGCCTCAGGGTGGTACCAAATTCGCCGGGCACTACATCCCGCAAGGCGTAACGGTCGATACGCAGGCATACACATTCCACCGCGATCCAAAGATCTGGCACGACCCTTTGACGTAAGTTGCACACTCCTCTTTTATCACACGACAAAAAGCTAACGCTGAATAGTTTCAACCCACAACGATGGATCGGAGACAAAGAAACGGTTGCAGAAGCGCAATCTCCTGCTGCGAAGCTCGCGTTCCATCCTTTCGGCGCTGGCGCACGATCTTGCATCGGCATACATCTGGCGCGCATGGAGTTGCGATATGCGACTGCGTTCTTCTTCCGTGAGTGCCGCGGTATAAGGCTGGCCGCGAGTACGACGCCGGAGAGTATGGAATTTGAGGTAAGACATACATGGGGCAGTGCATGTGAAATGAGTGCTGACATGACATGACGCAGAACTTTTTCTTGATCGCACCGAAGGCGCATCGATGTGAGATCACTTTTAATTAGGGTTCATAGAGTAATATGTAAAGGAAGGCCACGGAGAAGCACGATGGCAAGATATGATTGCAGCAATAATTCGATAACCAACCATGAAACGCCGTTCCCATATCACACTATCCCTTTCCTTTGCCATGCAAACCTTCCCATCAGTGCGCATACAACACCATGGTTCCATCGTCCTTGCACTATCCCTTCATCCCGACTCATGTCCTACTACCATGTAAGTTTCCATCCCCTGCCCAAATCATCTTCAACAAGACTTACCTTCACATCTACAAGATAGTGCAAACAACACCATGCTTCCTCGCGGCGTCCCTCTTCTCCTCCGCCTTTTCAAGCTCACGCTTATACTCCGTATCCTCCTCAGAAACGTATGGGGGCGGTCCGGTATGGACCAAGTCCGGGCGAAGACCCCAGCGAGCTGCCACGGGCGCGCTGTGCATGGGCGCGCCTTCGGTGGTGACACCGGAGGCGGAGACGGGGGCAGCAGAGACACGGGCCGTACCAACGGGAACGGCGACGGCAGCGCCAGCTGCGGCGGCGACGACGAGGACGGCGGAGGTGTGCATTTTGAATGCTTGGGGTGGGGAGGATATGTGTGTGGGTGGTTGGTTGGTTGGTTTGGGGTTAGAGGGGCTTGGGGTATACGACGGTGGTATGTCTTGTTGGAAATGATGAGGGAGAAGAGGGGGGAGATGCGTGTGATTATATACTTTCGCAGAAGCCGCGCGGTAACTTTTAACTATATTATGCTCCTCGCTGGATTTTTCGTGGATTTTGCGATGTGGCATGGAGGTTGGGATGTACTATGGTACCGTGCGAGCTAGTGGGGGATGTAAGTCATACGCAACGAAGAGTTTACAAATGTGTGGGAATTTGCTGTGCACATGCTTCGCAAAGCCGTGGTATGCTTTATGGATAGTTTGCGGCATGGGGTTCTGCGACTGTTGCGATAGGCGTATCGGCTAGCCTTGGGGATGTTGGGATTTGGCGATGTGGAGGATACCACGGTCTGCGTCGCACGGATGTATCTCTGCCTTAGTATTCCTCACGGCTATACATTAGCAGAGAGGTATGCGAACGTTACGATGAGCGTGTTTGTCGGGCCTGGTCATGTGGATATTTGCGATAATTACAATACTACGGTTGCCGCCCGCCTGACTCGATCAACTATGGACACCACTGGACTGTTTGTTAAGCATACGTTCTATACTCGCTATTTCGCGCAGTATCGTTCTAGCGGGACTATGTTGGCTTAGATGTAATAGGTACATGTGACTTCGTTCGCAACTGTACCAAGATTGTCGTATAATATGTTCGCACTTTTTATCCACGGAACTAACGAAGCACATTCCTTCGCTAGCGTAGCAGAATATCAGAATACTTATATATTCTCTTCCTTCACCCCTTCTCTCTACTATTAATCTTTTGCCTTCACTCTAAAAGACTACAATTAGTATCTCAAAATCAGAATTTAAAGCAAAATGTCTCACACTACCATGTTCGCCGTCACCGGCACCAACACCCTCTGTACTGCTGCCCAAGCAGCCCCCGTAAGCAACTCCTCTTCATGAATTTCACATGGCGTATTTACTAACCGCTTGAATCTGTCTTCAGACCACTCTCGCTACTGCCGTTGCAGTAGCAAATCCAACACCAAAGTCGATCAACTACCCGTCGCTCGACATCACCAAGTCCGCGGAACAGGCTTCAAAGCCTTCTTATGCCGACTCCACAACCATCATCGTGGACAAGGATGAGGCTTGGGAGGCTGAGTACCTCAAGGCTATGGAGCAGGCTGTACGATCTTGTTCAAAACGCTTTGACGTAACATATGCTAATAGTGTTCTAGATGAAGATGAGAAAGGAGTATATGTCGGGCAAGAAGAGGTGTAGCCGTGATGGAAAGAAGCGGGCGTGCACTAACTTTTGTGGCCAGCTTTTGTGAGTGGTAGGTTGCGTGCACGTAGTGGGTTAGAGGATACCTGGATAGATGGAACAGCGGAT
>JAESFQ010000632.1_pt1 | contig 12894 bp, 13 predicted proteins | sample 9269431 | NCBI WGS metagenome assembly JAESFQ01 (sample SAMN14502588, study PRJNA617103) | algae metagenome | isolation source: Plectolyngbya sp. WJT66-NPBG17 and co-occurring heterotrophs from well... | place: USA: Mojave Desert, Joshua Tree National Park, California | collected 2006-08-06
TGATATAGCCGGCTCGGTGATGCTTTACGTTATTTAGTTTATTTTATCTTACTTTTTTTCACCGTGAGGCCTGTGACCGCGGAAGGGTCCATTCTTTACGTCTTGTTCTGGTCTTCCATCTTCTTGCATAGCTCTTTTCAGTCCCTTGCACTCTTGGGAGCCTGGAGCGTATCCATGGAACACGGGAAGGCCACCGCTACATTCTCATCGTAGCGTTCAATTTCCGGGTCTAGAGGAAGCACCTTTTCAGACAACGACTTACACGGAGATCACACCTTTTGTTGATCCGCGCTTACTTAACCTTCGGGAAACCCCATCCTGTGTTCCATCAGCGAACCAGTCTTCACGATTTGCGCAGAGCGAAGAAAAGCAGCTACCACCACCCGAGACAGATGGACTACCTCCTTTATCTGATTGCGTCATATTCCCCCCACGGCCACAACATTCCTTTCCAGAACTATATAGTGCCTACAAACCCACACCGTCAACGTCACTTCGATCTCAGCCTCCTGCACCCTCTCAGGAGCACAGACAAGACTATACTTGCCAAATATGCGGAAAAACATTCCAGCAGCTCTCGAAACTGAAGTAAGCAAAGCATTGATATTCGTGAAAGCAGTGTCAACATAGGATAGACTGCACTTGCGGAAACATGAGAACTACAAATGTGAGCCGTGCGACCCATATTTTCGCGACAGCAAAGACGCCAGAAAAGATCTAGAACGGCACAAACAAGCCAAGGCTCATCAAAAAAACAGCTTGGTATAGCAGTCAACACATCGCAGTTTGTGTGTCCTGTCGAGTGGTGCGCGAAAAACATGCTGCGCAAGGACAATTTAAACCGGCACATCAAATCTCCGCATCCAGAGCACGCGCAGTTGAAGTAGCAGTCATTTGCGAGTCAATCAAAATGCTTGAAGATACTCACAATTTTTCTGGTGTCTTCTTGATTGTTTCTGTCTTTTCAAACTCGAATATGGTCACATCAGTTCAAGAAATTGCAATAGCCAACATACTCAAGACGCCAAACAAACGACTTGAAGTGCTTATCTATAGATTGATGCAGGATGAAGTTATAAAGGTCCCTATCAAAGAAGAGGTAGTCTGTATTGCAGGTGCTCGGCCTCAAGTATACATCTTTGCCGCTTATTGGTCGCTGTTAGACCTTGAGCGACTATAAAAGTTGCACATCTTTTATAAATCTTGTTACCTTGCAATAAGCAGTTTCTTGCTACATTTCTAACTGGGACTTCCCTTGCCAGTCATGACTTCTGTCTTCTGTTGCTCTAATACCTAAGGGTACAGGAATCGTATCCTGTCCCGCGTACTCAAGTTTCAAATTTTATGACTTGGGCCAACTACCCGAAAGAGAGCAGCGTGGCCTCCTCCATTACATTGCCGTCTCCAACCGACATCACATTCGCAGTTCAAGCTGTCAAGCAAACCAACTGCGGTCCTCTTGACAGCTAGCGATGCTTCGTAACTGGCTCTGTATGTACATCTGTCGAGGTGACTGAGAAGTGGCTCATTGGTGCAAACTTCGAGAAACTGAATACGTAAGGATGGGAAAAGAAGTTATTTGACAAGAAGTCATTGCTGACAGCACTACAGTTTCGAGAAGTTCACATGTGTGACTCGCGACAAGTTCTTCGAAGTCAACATCTACCAAAAAGAACCTACTAAACGCGCATTACTGGCGTGCCGACATTGCCAGACCAGCGATTGAGATTGATCTGTGAGGGACTACAAACGGTAGTGGGTCAAAGTGAGGATATAGTATGACGGAACTATTTGTCGGACGGCTTGGTCATTTATATATATGCACAAGTAGTATGGTGTGATATGCGAAAGCCTTTGTTGCAAGCATCCAATTCTCTCCGAAACATGCCACACTAATTACCGCATGAGCGGCAAGGCTACTCTTCGACTCCCAATTTCGCTTGTTCATCCGTGGCCAACCACGTCTGTTTCATTCGGAGTGAGCACCTTGCGTCATTGACTGCAGCTCCCGTGCCTCGCGAGGCCACCAGAAGAATTTTGTTACTTTGATGGTGACGTAGCACTGTAGCAGGCATGCAGTCTAATAGTATTCACTCATACAGTCGATCATGTTTTCCTTGATCGAAGAGTTACATAGATTGATTCGCTCGACCCATTGAACCAGCTCACATTGTTTTCTCGGTATTTTACCAGAATGTCAAAGTTAATGTTTGTGTTTTTGATCAGCTGTTAGCAATAGCAGGGAGGCAAAAGCATCCGCTCCACGCTGTTATCAACAAGTCAGGATATAGTACGTGAGGGTGGTGTATGAACCGCGTCGATTGATGACATTACTTATTTCCTTAGTGAGTTTGACTACACACGGGGCAATCCCGAGTAGTCCTAGAGTCCGGAAATGAAGGTACAAGATGAACCACGTACTGTGTACCAACGGCTTAGAAGTTCTCCATGATTCCGCTTTTGATCCCTTCCAGTTTGCCGACCAGCTCTTTCCAAACCCTCTCTTGATCGCTCCTACCCTCGTCGCTTCGCACGTACGCGCTTGGCTCGGTTAACTCACAGTCGCTGATGTATTTTCCATGCGTCTCGACACCTGAAGTGCCGGCATGTACGAGAGTTCTCGATCCCACCTCCGTCTTGCGTGCGAGCAGGAAGCGCATGACAGCGAGAATACCCGGACCTTCGCGACCAAATTCGCTATTGAATTATTAATATAGGACGCGAAAGAATGAGGAAAACGGTAGACTCACGAGTGGCAGAAGCCAGGGTTGACCAGATTCACAGTGACTGGGATTTGCGATTCTGGGTACCGCTGGCAGAATGCACGGACGAAGAGTATCTCCAGTAGCTTGCTAACGTGGTACCGATTGCCAAGTCCAACTTCTTTTCCATCGACGATCTTCTCGTTTAGTCTCTCGAATATTTTGCCTTCGGGTGCATTCTTCTCTACGAAAGGCGTCCATTCATGCACCTCAGAGCTAACGATAGTAAGTGTGGGTCTGGTGTTGAACTTGTTTGCTGTCTCCTTGAGCTTGGGTAGCAAGGCGAAAGCGAGCAGGAACGTGGAGACGACATTCACTGTGATAGTGGACTCGTCCTGTTCAAAAACTTCCCAGACGCCGCGATTCACGCCGGCGTTCAAGACAGCAATATTCACTCGGTCTAGCTCTTTGCTCACTCGTTCGGCGAAGTCGAGAACAGATTGGTAGGACGACATGTCGAGTTGCATAACCCTGACTACGTCATTACGGCCCGTAGTTGATTCGATGTCCTTGCGCGCTGCTTCACCTTTGTTGGTGGAGCGAACGGCGAGGATTACTCTTGACGCGTTGAGCTGAGTGAAGTGACGTGCGGCTTCCTTTCCGAGACCGACATTCGAGCCAGTGACGATGACAGTTTGACCAGTTAGGTCGCCGGTGGGCTTTGGAGGTGTAACGAAGAGTTGGGAGTAGATGAAACGTCCGATGCCTGCCATGGTAGTTGTTGAGCTGTGGGCTTGGGTGGTGTTGGTGTGAATGAGAGAGGAAGTTGCTGGTGTGAATGAGAAAGGAAGCCGGTTGATCTTTATATCACAGTGGACTTCCGGGTCACGCTTAACATGGGCCGAGCGTGTACGTCGACGGCCCGCGGGCTTCAGCTTCCAATCACTTCGTCCCGCACTGTGAAGATGTATTTGCGGGATGTATGATGCCACCAAGTTGTAGGCCTCCCCAACTAGCCCGCGCAAGGAGTAATGTCTGAGCATGCCACTGCTGGCCAGACATTGTTCGACAGACCAGCCAGGCACTTTGCAGCACATCGACACGATTCTCTGATCTTCACTAGCGTCGGGCTTAGTGACGAAAGCCACTGTTAACTGCTGTTGCTGCGGAATTAACACGGAGTTTAACTCTTCCCACTCAACGTCCTCGCCCCGCGCCCCAAGAGGGCGGCCTGTTGAGCCTACTATTCCTAGTCTAGGCAGTCGAAATTCCAGGGACGGAGAGGCCTGCGGTATTGGAAACTTCATGTAGTCTAACTCAACCACTACAATGATCCAAATTGTGTTCTACAGGGATGGAATGAAACCTCGTGCCATTGCCAGCACTATATCTCAACGTCAACAGATTCAGGTATGAATGTACAATCTACTGCAACCACTATTAGTCACAAAATTGCAAATTCATCATCTACAATAACAATGCGATATGATATCTGGGCATACTACCTTGAGCGCAATCTAGCACTCTAGCCCAAGTATTCAAGATACGAGCAAATGCCAGCGCCAACTCGCTCATGAGCATGCTAACGTCCCCTGAAACCAAATTAGTGTACAAATGCTGAGCTTCATTCTCCGTTTTTGGTACTCCCAGACGCAACAATGATGAGGTGCAACTGCACAAGCTCAAGAAGTCGAACTCGAAAGCCAAATAACCCCAGATCTACCACGCATCAACGTCAAAGCCCTCTTCGGAGAACTCAGTCGCAACCACTGTTCTCCGTGAGAATTGGCGACCAGCAAGTGCCTTGATAGCCTTCTGTGCAGACTCTGTATCTTTGTACTTAATGTAGATCTTGCCAACACCGAGGTTGACACGCGCACCGGCGGGGCGGGGAATTTTGGTCTCGACGATGGGTCCGTACTTCCCGCACTCCTCTTCGATGTCTTCCTTGATTTCTGGAGATTGTTAGAATAGCGCAATGCTTCGCGAAATCTTACAAAGCTTACCCTCGTATTCCTCGTCGTTGAGTAGCTCGTCCGAGGTAACCATATTCATCAGACATACAACACGGCTGTGCTCATGGTTCTCAGCAGCGCTAGCTCCTGCCAACATGGAGATAGCACCGACGCCACCATCAAGACCGGTCGTCTGTTGAAGTCCGACAGTTGCACGAGAGACCTTGAGGTTGCCATCGCCGAGTGGGATATCGTTGAGACCTTCGATGACGGCGTCAATGACACCGTTGTCCGCGTACTCGCAGAATGCGATACCCTAGGTTGTGTTAGTTTCATAGTCGAGGTGGGTTGGGAGACTGCTTACGCGGTGCTGGTCGGTGCCTGTGTCTTTGACCAGAGTGAACGCCTTGAGCTTGCCCATAGTCTCTACCAGCTCTCGGATCTGCTCCTCCTCAATGTATGTGGGAATGTTGACGATGCTGAGCTTGTTGGGACTGTCCTTGACAACGGACGAAACCTCATCGCCAGGCGGGTATGCACTCTCATCGGCAGATGGAGTGATGTAGTCTTTCGGTCGGCGAATGGATAGACCTGACCTATCCGGAGCTCCTCCGTCGCCACGCATGGAAATACCATTCATGGCCAGAGCGAGGGTAGCATCTTCGGGTGCCTTGAACTCCAATGCAGCATACTCCTTGCTCGTAGCGATGTGAGCTGACAGGCAGGGGTCGTTGCCGGAAACGACGTTGAGACCGTTGAGCTGGTTGTTGAAGAAGTCCATAATCTCTTGAGAAGTGCAGCCCGAGGGCAGGTTGTGAACATAGAGACGCTTCGATTGCTTCGCGGCTGATGTTGCAAGAGCGGCAGCTGTAGCGGTTCCAGAAGAGGGTGAGATGAAGGCGGCCAGTTTGGATGGATCCATGGGCGCAGCACGGGGAGCTCCAGGCAATGGGAACATGCCCGACAGCTTAGCTTGCTCGGCCGTAATGTTCTCGTAGCCTGCAGGCTTGATGTCCCATTGTGTCATGCGACGCTGGCGTTTCTGGATGTTGGTGAAGCTGGTGAGGTCCGGTGTAGCCTCGCGCGGCTTGTTGAAGGGTGGAGACTCTTCTTTTTGCTGACGCATCCTATCACGTCCACCACCGAAGCCTCCATCGCGTCCTCCCCGTCCGCCTCTACGGTCTTCGCCTCCAAATCGGTCGCCGCCCCTTTCGTTGCGGTCTCCTCGTTCCCTTCGGGGGCCACGTTCGTCGTCGCGGTCGCGGTCTCCTCGAGGTCGGTCGCGTCGAGAGTAGGAATCGCCCCAGCCACCGCGCTCGCCTCCACGCTCGCCCCGATCATCGCGCCGCTCTCGACGAGCGTATGTGTCCTCGCGTTCACGCTCACGGTAGTCGCGGCTGGAGGAGTAGGTGTCTACCTCGTAGTCACGGCGGGAGCCTCCACCATGGCGTGGAGAGCGAGAGCGACGTCGGCGCCTGTCTCCGCCACGGTCACTACGGTCGCCACGATCGCCGCGATCGCGATGGTCATCTCTCGAGGACTATTTTGTCAGTATATTCTTGCTTCTGTTGCGACGATTGTCTGCACTCACGTAATTGCGCGATGCGCTCGGTCGGCCGCCGTCTGCTTATGTTAGTCTTGTCTCTGGGAGCTGTGCACTAGTCAGTACGTGTACTGATTTAAGTTGCTTACCTCTAGAATAGCTATCGCCGTTCATGATGAGCGCTTGTGCGTGCAAGGAGCTCTCGCGCTGCGATGTTGTTCAGCCGCGTAAGATTTCGCTGCTGTCGGGAGTGAGATGGCGAGATAAGCTGCAATTAGCAGATCTGGATCAAAGAACAGTAGATGGATCAGCCACGCGCAATTGTCCGAACTTTAGGACGCGATGCTTCTGCCGTGAATGCGGTTGCCGTCGCGCAAAACGTGTGAGAGAAAGTCGGGGCCGCCTTAGCGTGGCCTTGGCGCGATTACCCCTGTCACCCAGGCCAGACGCAAGCTATGCCGCCATGATACGCCATTCACTCCCCAGTGCGCAACACTGCTGTTGTAGGCAATGGCTTTGCGCGCAGCTGAATGGCACAAGCTGCCTACAAGTCTTACCGAGCTATGCATCAACACCACCCTTCGATGTGGGCAGTCATTCAGGTACCTTGCATGCTGCATACTATAATCGAGTCGCAATAGCTCCTGACACGCAACTAGATGGCGCAAGTCCGCTGATGATGAATGGTCCATGGCCCTTCATGGTCGCATACTCTCCCTCCGCCAAGATGCCGAATATCTTCACTACCGTGCGACTTACCCACCTGCTACGACCGCTCTCCCTACTCCACCTCCGTCCACAGCGCCCTCAGTCGCCCCCAACGATGACGACACACTTGCTCTCATCAAACACTACTTCAACCTCGCGCCCAACCTCGGCCAGCTGTACGAACAGTGGGCGGCCTCTGACACCAACTTCAAGAAGCGTGCACCTAAATTCACGGGCATAAGGATCTTGCGGCAAGATGCTTGGGAGGCCCTTGTCGGCTTCATATGCAGCAGCAACAACAACATCAGCCGCATATCGGGCATGGTACATAATCTCTGCCTGCACTACGGACCGCTCCTAGGACATTTCCATGGCGTACCCTACCACGATTTTCCCACGCCGGATGCGCTCTCGGGCCCTAGCGTCGAAGCGCACTTGATGAAACTTGGATTCGGCTACCGCGCCAAGTACATTGCGAAGACTGCGCAAATGGTCTCAAAAGAAAAGGGCCTGAGGTGGTTGGAGAATCTGAGCAACCCAGAGTGTCCGCAGTTTGGTGTACAGGAGAAGCCGGCTGGAGAGATGCTTGAAGGTGGTCGCGAGGGATACCGTCAAGCGCATGGAGAGCTTCTTGCCCTTCATGGTGTGGGTCCAAAGGTCGCAGATTGCGTGTGTCTCTTCGGCCTCGGCTGGTCCGAGTCTGTACCCGTGGACACACATGTCTGGCAGATTGCGCAGCGTGACTACAGGTTCGGCAAGGGCAAGCACGCTAGCTTGACCGCTGCTACGTACGTTGCGATTGGAAACCTCTTTCGGAAGCTGTGGGGGAAAGAGGCAGGTTGGGCGCATTCTGTCTTGTTTACGGCGGACCTGAAGGCATTTTCGGACAGGCTTGTCAAAGTTGAAGTGAAAGAGGAGGAAGTCACAATAAAGGCTGAGGAAGAGGACAACGTCGTGGGGGATACGGTCAAAAAAGAAGCAATCAAGCGCAAGCGCATAAAGAAGGAGCCGAGGGATAAGCAGCCCGCCACACAAGTGAAGCAAGAGGCAACACAGGGTGTAACACGTAGAAGCAAGCGACAACGAGTTGAGATACATTCTTGAGATAAGATACCAAAACACACGTACTTAAGTGTCATGGCCCACTGGTGGCCTCCCGTCTGTGTGCCCTACCAAATACTCAACATTTTGGCCACAAAAATCTCCTCAACACTGCTGGGAGGGTGATAGAGCCAAAAAACATACAACAGCGGGGATTCGCTAGTGGTCACCCACCTAACTACTAATCCGCCGGTATCCTGCTTGAGTACCGCTGAGCGAACGGGAAGCGCTATAGTCAGGATCCTGTGGTCGTATGTGACAGTGGTAAACAAAGATTCAAATATGACGGGAGGATTATCTTGATCCGCCAATGCAGAAGGACTTACCCGAGGGTTCCTTGAATGAGAGAAATCAGGCTCTCAAACAGAATCGGTGACATCTCGGCCAACATGTGTAATAGTCGCTAGCTTTAGAAGTAGATCTACCTCACGTTAGAAACTACGTAGCAACGACTACAACTGTACTTTCTCACTGTTTTATCCAGCATTGCCTGCCCAGTCAAACTCGACTACCACAACGTTGTAAGAACTCACAGAAATTTAGAGACGATTGTTCATCACAGTGCGATATCGCTATCAGAAAGATTTAGCATATAGGTGACAACAGCGTTCTCAGCTCAACCCACAAGGCTACCTGTCATCTCTAATAATATTCCACAGCTCCTGTACAACGGCCTTCTAACTAACAGGTAGCCTTAGCCTCGGCAACGGGCACACGGTCAGAGACAGGACGGGACGTTGCGTTGTTCTAGCGCTGCTAACTAGAGCAATCGCACAAACTGTGCTGAGCTCACCGTACTAATATTACTGCGCTTCCAATTGATCATCCCGCATTGCTCATTGCACGCTTCTACCCTCGATACAGCACTATCGTATCCCCACTTACCAGATCCAATGGCTGATTCACACATTGCTAACCCATCTGGCGAAGTTCCGCCTATCTTTATCGCCTTCCCGCCGAACAATGCACCTAGTGCTATTGATGTGATGAGACTCACAAGCCAGGTTTGCGAAATCCACATTCCTCCTAACATTGTTAACATCACATCCTGCTGCCATAGTGGCGCCGGGGTACGTATCTTGGATGACTGTACTCAATGGTGCGAGGCAGACATCGGCAACAATTCCTCCGACTGTGTCAGCGGCATGACCCATTCATCGTATTCTTTTATTGGCGGGCTCTGTTAGATTGTGATTGCTACTGCGATTATAACGTTTCCTTGAACCATCACCGGGGTTCTATGGACATCACGTACTTCCACAGACATGCGTGGGTGTGCTGAAGAGGTGTCGGCTTCCATGACTGAGCCAGCAGATGAAGTTGGAGCAACCGAAACTCCTTGTGACTATATCATGTGCCCATGAATCCTACCACTGCAGTGTACCAACTAAACAAGACGCTGTGAGAAGCAACCTGAGTACGTACCGATTTGTCATTACAGTTTTATCAGTAGCTCTAGTTTAGTCAGCCGCCACCTTCGAGAGTGCAGATGAATATTGGTCAGTCTCTTCGCACATGATCATGACCTTTAGGAATGATGCAGCTCAAATAACGACAAAAGTGCACCATGTCCTTCACTATACAAACTTACTTTACTATCCCTGTCATCGCGTATAGATAGATTGGTGATGAAGTCTTGATAATTGAGGTTCAAATATCTCAGCATTGCAAACGTGAACAGATTTGAAGCTTCACTGCAGAACAGGGACTGGCGAAGGAACGTAGGGTATGCGAAGCGGGACCTGTATATTCATCGAGGGTACACCGACCGGTCTTTGAGCAATCTGCTCTGCTGTCTAAGGCCTTTCTTGTCTGTAAATATGCTGAATCGCTTTCTCTCTAGTCTTGTACTCATAAACCATGAGCCTACGTGCCAAGATACTAGTTTCAAGAACGCATCCAGTTCACTAATAACCACGATTGCGTATTTGAGAGAGACAAGTACAGCTAATCTACGTCCAGGAAGTCTGAGGCTTCCTACATACATATATTCAACTGTGCGTCCTGCGACCGTATCAACGTTATAGATACAGGGAAGCATATCTACTTACCCAATTGACATGTGGAACGTTGATGAAATATGGCGGGCAAAATCTGACTAAACAGGCAAAAGAGTATACAAGCGCATTCGCACTTCCTACCGTCTCGGCTTAAAGTCTCTCCGAGCTAAGAAGTTCCGTCGCTAGAGAAATAGTCGGGACACCCACTCCGTCGTTGCGACAAAATACGAAAAGCGCCACAAAAGCTACTTACACATACCCTGTAGCCCCTGAATTGGGCCTGGAACTACTTGCATATCCTCAAGCGACTGCACATAGTCCGTACACTACTACTGCAGCGATTATGATCGTCCTTCCACCGAATAATTTGTTCAAAGAGAGAACACTAAGATGGACACCAATAAACCCAATGCACGAGCTGATGACGGTGTAATCAAAGCCTCTCGTGCTCCCGGCGAAGGCGAGGAAGCAGGTTTGTTACCCGACGAACATCCGTTATCCATTTGCTGACTGACCTCGCAATTGTTTCCCAGCAAATCCGTATGGGTCTTAAGTCATTGGCCCAGGTGAGGTTCAGAAACCCTGAGCCCTCGCTCAATTTGCGATCTTCCGATACATCGCAGATAATTTCCGTCCACTCCAGCTCATGTTCATCGCCAGGACCGAAACGAAAACGCTTTCCACACTTCCCCCAGATTTATGCTGGTTCTGATGCAAAATCCACAGCAACCTCTTGGCGAAAAGGGATAACACTATACTAAGCAGGACCGGGGCGATGAACATGCGCGTGAGGAAATTTTGGGGAGAGATTCCTGAGAGGTAGTGCGAGGCGTAATTATCGATATCAGAGCAAACGATGGATCCGAGGTTTACATAGGAAGGAAAGAGTCTGGTGCTGAGGGTTTTCTACCAGTAAACCAAAGGTGCTTCCAACAACAAGCCACGGTAATGGGCTTGGTGGCTGTTGGTGTATTGGCAGCGAACTCCTGAGATATAAAGTTTGCAAAGAAGCAAGCAATTACCGTTCGCCATCTTGAATATAGCCTGCGACCGTAGTCTAGTATAAGTGTAATCATGCCTCAATGCATAAGATTGACAATCCACGTGCCAGCAATTATGACAACCCATTGCTCGGTCTCGTTCAGTACTAATGAGCAAGAGTGGTGTGCAAAGTTGATTTTTGTCCCTGATGTGACCACAAGTCTAAGATGAGATGGTTGTACCCGTTTCTTGAACCTGATCCTATTCGTTGCGTCACGATTGAAGGCAACGGCTGCGGCATTATCTCAGTATTACTATGGTAGGGTAGCGCTTTGGCTAATCTTTTGTAGATCGGGGATAAGGAATTGCCCAATCGGAGGGTGCATGGTATGCCAAAATCCAATGCGCTGCAACGGCTACAACATGTGCAGACACAACGTGAAGGGCGAGGGCAGAGAAGAGGGATGTATGTAACGCCGTCGTTCTTATGACTTTTGGTCAAGGTTCCACTGAGTTCGGGCTGCGTGGAAGGAATCTGTCGTCACCTGAAGAACTATTTGCACTATACTGGATCACTCTAGTTGTCAAAATAAGCACCCAAATCATACAGGATACAGCTTCGACCCGTCGTTGGTACCGGTGTCTGAGGATTCATAGTATTAGTGGACAGGAGGACATGTGTGGTGCTTAGAAGACTACATGATGTTGGTAGGTTACCGATTCTAGACGATGACGCAATCCACGATGACGGGTACATCTCCGAGTCGAGTTAGCGTCGAACTATATTGTCGCGTCGCAGACACGGGCGGCCAGCTGCGCACGCATACGTGACAGAGTGCAAAGTATCGTTCAAGAATTCTCGAGCATGTCATAAGCGTTCAGCAATTTCTGTTGAAGAGAGTAATGACCATGACCAACATGACTAGCATGACTTCCGCTCAGGGTTCTGATAGCGCACACGACCCTAATGGTGTAAAGTGTGAGCCTCCACCTGCGCCATGCGATGCGAGGCACAGTCCAACCCCGACACTAATAATACCAGGCCGGCGAGGGTCGACCGTTCTGAATGCGAAATCGCATGTCGAGCAGGAGCTATGGAAGCAGGCGCCGATACTCATTGGCAGCACTAATTTCGAATCCCTCCCGGACGCGAAGAACATATTGATTACTGGTGGAGCCGGCTTCATGTACGTTGCGATGAGACCACGGGAAGTTGTGAGCTGTGCGTCTCTTCATCTTCTCCTATACTCCATCACTACTGACCAAAAAGCAGAGCCTGCTGGTTCGTACGGCACCTGGTGCTTACGTACCCCTACTACAATGTGGTTTCGTTCGATAAGCTAGATTACTGCGCCGCGCTCAACAATACGCGGGTCCTCGAGGGCCGACCAAACTTCACATTCGAACAAGGTGACATTACATTACCCGCAGATGTAAAACATGTGTTGCGAAAACACAAGATCGAAACTATTGTCCATTTCGCTGCACAATCGCACGTCGACCTTAGCTTTGGCAATTCATATGAGTTCACGAACACGAATGTATACGGCACGCATGTCCTGCTCGAAAGAGCGAGGGAACACGGCGTGAAAAAGTTTATACACATCTCAACGGACGAGGTCTACGGCGATGTACCTGTCGGAGCTGCAGATCTGAGTGAGACGAGCATACTGGCACCTACGAACCCATACTCGGCAAGTAAGGCTGCGGCAGAGATGATGGTTAGCGCGTACAGAAGTAGCTTCAAGCTGCCACTGATCACCGTCCGGGCGAACAACGTATATGGGCCACATCAGTTCCCTGAGAGTGGGCAACCCCAGGAACCTAGGGTGGACGTACGGAGCTGACTTATACAGAAATCATTCCGAAATTCATCATGCTGCTACAACGAAAACAGAAGCTCC
>JAESFQ010000633.1_pt1 | contig 12893 bp, 14 predicted proteins | sample 9269431 | NCBI WGS metagenome assembly JAESFQ01 (sample SAMN14502588, study PRJNA617103) | algae metagenome | isolation source: Plectolyngbya sp. WJT66-NPBG17 and co-occurring heterotrophs from well... | place: USA: Mojave Desert, Joshua Tree National Park, California | collected 2006-08-06
TAGTGGCATCGACTTCACTCCATCGAACGAGTGAGGGTCTTACAGCGACTGAGGCCTGAATAACTTGGACGAACAGCGAGCTCACTTATTGTGTCACAACAAGAGGACGATTGTGAGGAAATTAAAGTTGACATGGTTGTACGCATCGCAAAGAAGCTGTGCATAAAGACATATTACTTAAATGAAGAACATACTACGATTCCATCGTCACTGACACAAGCTCCTCCAGACCATCCGTCCCGTCATCACAAACACCAAACCGATCTTCGAAGCTCATGCCAGGCTTACCATCGCGGAAACATGCCGTGTTCTCCGTTGCATAATCCCTAAGCGCGTTCCAGTCGCTACATTGATGCATCTGTCCATCACCAGCCATCCCGTCGCCATGACCGTAGAGCGGAGTGTTGTCCGCATGGCACATAATGTGCTGGCGGAGGGCATCGAAGCAATGCAGGGCGTGATGCGTGGGAAAGGGAGGAAATTCTTGGCGCTTTAGAGCAAGATATGAGGCGCGGACAATACGCTACAATGCGGTGGTTAGAAGGTTGTAGAGATCGAGAAGACGTGATTACTGAACAAGAGAGGTGGCGTACGAGGCAGTGTAGTTGATGGTAGGCTTGGAGAAGATACATTCCTTTACCAGGCTTTCCGGGTATGTCCATGGACGAAGGCCACTGCGGAAGCTGTCAGATACTACCCACTTGAGTGAAATTGGCTTCCCTCCCGAGGACCAGATTTGGGGTAACTCACGTTATTCTCTGCTGCGAACTTATGGTCCACTGCGATATGCCCATGCGCAGTGTTGATGTTGTCCCACAGCGGGTCTGCTTCCGATGCGTTGGGCGCACCCCATGGCGTATTCCAATGGAAGGGCACATATGCAAGGGGGAGAGACCCTACCCTAGCAAGTTGGTTGGGTGGATCGAGAGCGTTGGACGCAGTGAGGCTGGTTATGGAATCTCCCGGAGTGGCTGTGGCAGCCGCATCCGCAGTACGCCATATGGCAATGGACAAGCCCAATACACAGACGTTTGCGATTGTAAGCACTACAAGCGCTATCGTCGAATACTGTCGTCTGTGCGTCGAGTGCGGGTCCGGGTGGTCGCTTGACGATACAAGCTTGTATCTAGCGAACATGGTGTTGGCGAACGCGCAAGGTAGCGATCGAAAAACATTGCAGAAACTTGCATATCAAATACTCACGATGGCCAGTAGCGTGCAGGACGCACGAAGCCAGACCTAACGACGTAGCGTACAAGTAAGGTTTGTAACCGTGCCCCCAAGCAGTAGCGTGGGATGCCGTTACCGCACACGCGTGGAGTTGCTTCCGACTCCGGTCCGTTGCGATCGAAAATCATCGTCCCACGATCTAGGTGGGTCTGCGAACCAATGCACTTCCTCAGACTCGCCCCAGGGGCCGATTCTAGACCCAGAAGCGGGAGATCTTCCGCATATGCTTGTTGGAGAATCCCCACGCTGTTGGGACTATCGACGTCACTTTTGAGTCCGTCGGGCAGCCTTGCGCACGCCTGTAGAACTGGACGCAGTTGGGTCCCTAGGTAGCTAGACGTGAGGGTGTAGGCATGTACCTTGTGGTGTGGAGTGGTCTCCGTCTTTGACAACTGCGAATGCCATGTGGTACATAACCCACAAGACAACCACCGGCAAATCTCCTTATCACTTCATATTACCAAGTTCCCGTTTGTTTTGCTACTGCCAAGATGTCCTATACATACATCAATGTCACGTCGTGCTTTGTCACTGGCCTCGTTCTCACTGCCCTGACTGTTCTTGCTGTCGCTGCGAGATTGGGCGTAGCGGCAAAAAAGGCCGTCCAAGCGAAAGATTCACAGTTCAGCAAGCACCTTGACGATCTTTTCTGTCTTCTTGCTCTCATCCCGACTATCGGTGTTTCCACCGTCCTTATATATGGTAAGATTTGAAGCAAGCAAATACAAGCTCCCTCTTGGCTAACAATCGCTGTAGGTGCTGCCAAGGGCATAATTGGCGGTCACAATGACCCCAGCAACATCGAAGGCTGGATCTACAGCACGACTCCAGATCTGGTGATTTTAGAAAAGGTTAGCGTCCTTGAGCTGTTCTGGCATCCTCGGCTTCGGTTCACTAGACTTACACTTAGGCAGTGTGTGTACATAATCTTCATCATGCAGCCGCTCGCTCTCGGTTTCACGAAACTGGCTTTCTTGTTCCTTTACCGCCGCATCTTCACATGGCCTGGCTTCCAATGGACCTCGCTTGGATTCATCATACTCACCGTCGCTTTCACAATTGCATTCTTTGTTGGATTCATCTTTGACTGCCGCTTGAACTTCGCCGCCAACTGGGGCTCCCTCGCAAGTATCGCGGAGAACTGTCCATTCGGGTTTGAGGCGACGATCGCGTTCACAGTCCTCGACGCCGTCTTCGACCTTTGCATTCTGCTTCTGCCACTCCCATGGGTAAGCTCACACCACTTTTGCTCGCACCAACAGGCGGCTAATGATCATGTACACAGATTTGGCGCTTACAAATGCCTACTGTCCGTAAGATCCAGTTATGTGGCGTGTTCCTACTCGGAGGATTTGCTGTTGCTGCCGCCATTGTTCGCATGGTCATCTGTATCAAGCAGAACACACCATCCGCTGCCCTCGAGCAACAATACATCATGGGTATGCCCACCTACGACATCATCGGTATAACCTCTCATGGCCTCTTCTGGACGGTCGTTGAGACCAACGTCGCCCTCATCGCATGCTGCCTTCCCAAACTGCGATCCGTGCTCAGCATAGCTGGTCTGGGAAGTATCATGGTTTCCATGGGCTCTCTACTCCAGAGGATGGGCTCTAGCATGGGCACTCAGAACTTCAACAGTGCCAGCAACAGCAGCGGCCAGTTCAGCAAGATCTCTGCAGCCACCACGATCACAATTGGCAGCACACCCCGAAGCCAGATGGGCCACTATCGCACAGCAGAGAAAGACCGTACTGGTAGCGATATCAGTCTCGTCGAGATGGGCAACAAGGTCGAAACTGCGGCCGTCATGGAGAAGCAACTAACGCTTGACCCTTACGAGACGTATGGGTTGGAATTGGAGGACAGGAAGTACCTTGGAAGGAACTCGCCCAGTAGGTTCTCCCAGTAAACCTTACAGTAGCGATATGATATGATACCTCCCTAGAGGATACGATCTCCTATATATTCCCTCATGATTTATCCCAGCGTAGTATAGCGAAGCGTAGCGTATAGTTTTAACCCTAATCAAATCGAGTCTTTTCATGATCATCTTCATATGCCAGTTGATGTCGTGCTGGTTTCCATAGTGTACTGCCCAGGTTGGCAATGCAATACTCGACTATAGTGTGAATAAGTCTGCAAGTCTTGCTCCGCGTTGACACATCGACTGTTGTTGGAACACAAGTGTTTGTAAAGATCCTCAACATGGATGGTAAGATATAATGTTCCGATTTCATTGTACGCATTGGCCAGATCCCGAAACCGAGTTTAATGCATCTGGTACTCATCCAAAGCCATGCCTTTGGCAATCTTCTTAATCAGTGCTTTCTTCAGGAACTGTTCTCGGGCGAGACTTCTAGTTTGCTGTGATCAGGTTGGTTAGGTCTCATCTTGAAATACCTCCGAGTAAATGCACTTACCTTGACGAAGACATCGGTACTAACCCGCCCCTTGTCCAGGGCTCGACCCAGTACAAATAATGCATCTGCGATGCCTTTTTCTTCGGCAGCAAGGGTGTAGAGCTGGCCTCCGACTATTGTAGGCGCGACTAGCACGTCGTCAACGTCTGGTGCCTTGCGTCTCCTTGCATCCTCCATGACTCGGTCCGCTTCGACCATAGCACCCTTCAGCACTTGTTCGTTTGACGCAAGCGCCGCGTCGAGCTGTTGAAGCTCGCCCAGTTCCGACTGTAATCGAGAGTATGCGTTCTGTAAAGCAGCTTGTTGCGCGCGAAGCGGTGCTACCGCAGCCATGTTGGAGGAGACTGTTTGCCGAATTTGTGAAACCAGTGTTTGGCTCAAAGCCCGAAGAAGTGCATCCTTCTCCGGATTCGGCGGGACAGGCGGGACAGGCAACGGAATCTGGTTGCCAGACTGTGATGGCAAGGTGACTTCGAGCGAGTCGTCCAGAAGATCGATTGGGGGTTTTGGGGTTGGCTGCGTTTGTTGAGGCGGTGGATGTTGGTATTGCTGGAACTGGGCATGCTGCTGCGGTGGGTAGCCCTGTGGTGGCTGCTGATACTGTTGTAATTGTGGTGGATGCTGCCCATGCTGCTGTTGCGGCGGTGGTCGTCCTTGGTACTGTTGTGTTTGCTGAGAGTTTTGGGGCTGCGGGGGCCCTGACGTTGAGAATTGGACGCCCGTTCGCTGGGAATTCGGCATCATGGGGCCCACAGGGCTCCCATTCTGTATTGATTGTTGGGGGTAGCCATGCGCATGTATCTGAGGATGCTGAGGCCTTGAGCCTTGACTATAGCTACCCTGTCGAGTCGGCGGATGTTGTGGGCCTGAGGGCGGCGGCTGCTGCTGCCAGTTCTGCGGCGCATCGTACCTACCACTTTGACCTTGCTGATACGTCTGTTGCGACTGCGGGTGTTGTGGAGGGTGGGGTGGCAGAGGAGGGGGTTGCGAGTATCGATCGTGTGGTGCCTGCGGCGTGGGGCGATGCTGTTCATGGGGCTTCGGTGGCTTTGGAGGAGGTGGGGGTGCTTGATTCGATGGAGCAGGAGAGGAGGATGCGCCTGACGTGCCATGTACCGAGCGACGCCATTCGGCTGGCGGAGGGGGAACTGGCGGGGGCGCTTGCTGCGCCGGCGCACTGTATTGCGGCTGTTGCTGCCTCGATCGCACAGGCGGTTCTTTCGCGAAGACGCCTCTCAGTACGGCTAGGAAGTCAAACAATGTTGATTTCTGCGCCCTTATCAGCTGTCGTGCCCCAGGATCAAGCATTACGACCACCAGCTTTCACAGCTCATGCGGTACTCACATCCCAGTATTTCGTCCATTGTGCCAGATACGGGTGGTATATTCTGCCATCGGTGCTCACATGTTGTCCAGGTCTTAGCACCATATCCTGCGCCGGCGTGACGTACACAATGGGTGGTTCGCGAGGGTACGACTGAGGCACCCAGATCGCTACAGGGAAGCCGTACGTTGCGCCGCGGAACGTAACAGGCAGCGTGCCGCTAAGCAGCAGTAGAAGCGCCGAAGAGCCATTCTCGTACGTGTATGGCTCTGTCTTTGGGGCGAGCGACGGGTCTGGACGTGATTATAAAGTCAGTATAGCTGTCGTGAAGCTGCAACACACATGTGACGTACAGTTGGATAGTGCCTCGGCCGCGTCGTGATATGTGCGGTTTACGTCTGAATATTCCTGAGTGCTGTTAGCGCATAAAACGTGCTCGTCCAGGAGTAGGCTTACGTTGACGAGGACGCTGTAAAGCCAGTTTAGTACTTTCTCGCTGGCCATGTTGTAACTGATCGATGATAGCACCAGGTTAGACTATGGCCATGGAGCACGGTCCACACGTCTCGCAACATGAACCCCTCAACACCTTGGCGATTGCCAAATATCTTGCCCCTCGCTCTCGTATACACTGGCAACATTGTGTACCAGAATTGGCACTCGAAATTTCACTCATACTTCACGAGACAGCACTGCAGTGCACATCGAGCTTCTTTTTGAACCGTGTATACATGCTCAATACATTTCATTTGTAGAGCTCTTGCGTAATAGTACATTGCTATGTAATCGTATTTCTCGTAACCGCTACAACGAGCGTGGGCATATCGTTGCCAAAGAATGTACCTCATTATACTATACAGGTTCCGTCAGGGGTATCAAAACAACTACTTCGCTCAATGCTGACTCCATTCGATCGTGTTGAGGTCGACGCCCTCCTGCACGAGTTCCCACAAAGGGCTTAACTCGCGTAGGAACGTGACTCGCTCTTTGACCGCCTTCAAGACGTAGTCAATCTCGGAATCCGTAGTGAAGCGTCCGATGCCGAAGCGGATACTGCTGTGCGCACTTTCATCGCTGCTACCAAGCGCCCGAAGGACGTAGCTAGGTTCAAGCGACGCCGAGGTGCAAGCACTGCCCGAAGACAGGGCAATGTCTTTCAGCGCCATGAGAAGTGACTCACCCTCGACGTAAGCAAAGGAGACATTGACGCAGCCAGGGTAATGTCGCTCCCTGTCGCCGTTGAGTGTCGTGTGCTCAAGCGATAGCAGGCCTTCGAGGAGACGGTTCGACAGCGCAGAGATACGCTTGGTGTCATACTAATCATGGTCAGTAATGTCCCGACAGAGAATTGATGTGACCAAAACAATGTGTCTTAAGGAACTCATAACCCCTGCACATGTGTCAACATGGCGCGTCGGCGACCGAAGTCACCTAACGCTCTGAAAGCCATGCATGTATAAAGCAAATAATCATAGTGTCTTAAAGATAAAGGGAAAAAGTACGTACCTCCATCTCCTCTTTGCAGATCCGTGCAGCTTCGCCCATGCCAATGGCAAGAGGAGGTGCTAGTGTACCACTTCGCAATCCTCGCTCTTGACCACCGCCACTGATGATGGGGTCGAGCCTGACCCTAGGCCGTCTTCGTACATAACATGCTCCGATGCCTTTGGGTCCGTAAATCTTGTGCCCTGATATCGACATCAAGTCAACATTCATCTTGTTGACGTCGATAGGGATTTTGCCAACGGCCTGCGCCGCATCAGTGTGGAAGAAGATCTTCTTGGATCGACAGAGTTTTCCAATCTCTTCAACAGGTTGCACAACACCAATCTCGTTGTTGATGGTCATGATGCTGACGATGGCGGTATCGGGGCGCATGGCGGCCTCAAGCTGAGCCATGTCGATGAGGCCGTTGTTTCCTACTGGCAGGTAAGTGACGGAAAAGCCTTCATCTTGCAAATGTCTACAGCTGTCGAGCACACACTTGTGCTCTGTCTGTGCTGTGATGATGTGCTTCTTCTTGCCGCTTCGCCCGAAGAAGCGAGCCACGCCCTTGATACTCATGTTGTTACTCTCAGTAGCCCCGCTGGTGAAGATGATCTCCTTGGGGTCTGCACCAATGAGGTTGGCAATGTTTGCGCGGGCATCCTCTACGGCCTTGTCGGTTTCCCAGCCATACGCGTGGGTTCGCGAATGGGGGTTACCGTACATGCCGGTCATGTATGGCATCATCTTGTCTACTACTCGCGGATCCATGGGCGTCGTAGCTTGCATGTCTAGGTAGATGGGCCGGGAGCCCTGGTCCATGACGGTGGCTTGCTTGAGTATGCCTGGCACTGTCAGCTGCGCCGAAAGCGGGGTGGCGTGAATTTTGGAACTCACCGGCAGTGGGACTCATCATGGCATCAGCGCCCATGCCTGTTGTTGGCATAGTCGCATCCTCTGCTCTTTCTCCAGTCTCTTTGAGAAAACTCTGCTGCTCCTTCTTGATGGCCGAGTCCAGGGGAGAGGCGTTGGAGACGGTCGCCTGCGCCGGCCTCGACTCTGAGACATAGTGACGACGGATGCTGGAGACACGAGAAAACGCAGATGAGGGGTATCGACGAGAGGCAATGCGCAGGGCCTGCCTTGCGACGGTGGGTGCAATATTAGACATGGTGGGAATTGGAGGGTTGGAGTTGAGAAAGCAAATTGCCTCCCGAGGTATAAGAAGCTATGAAGTCTTAGCGCACAGCATCTGCTGACCTAAGCACAGAACATCAGCCTTCACGGCGACATGCACCACTCGTCATCGTTCACTGTTTGCCTGCGCGAGGACATAGTTGTTCACGGAACGGGCACGTCGTTTTAGGCGCTTGACTTTGGGCTCCCCTTGCTTTCGTCGCAGCGAACCATTCACGCTTGGTGTGAAAGGAATCGCACTTGTGCTCGTGCTCGTTCTCGCTCTCGGCGCTCCGCGACATCCGGCGGATTCTTGGGAGCCCTTGTTGGCATAGCCACAGGGCGACGTCATCATCGATTCTAGCAGCCACGCCGGCGACCGCATCCTTCAGTCGCTCCCTGCTGGCATACAACTACAATATCCACAGCGTCTCATAATCCCTACTGTGTATCCATCTCCAGTAGACTTAAGGACCATCACCCCAAAATGAGTTGGAAAGGCCTAACAAAGACCGTCACTCGGGTACGGCGGGCAACCAGACATGCTGTTTGGGCACCAACACCTGCTAACATCACGGCTTAGGCGCCACAAACCTTCAAGCAAAAGTTCAACCTCGTACGTGTTCCTCAAGCTCCTCTAGAGACCTTCCCGTCTACGCGCCTGCTTCCGGGCATGATTGGGCTTTGCTGACAGAGCGTGTGTAGGGTGAGATCACCAAGGACGCTATATACATCGATGCCGAACGACGCTTCGAGGAACTGGAGAAGGAGACGAAGAAGCTCCATGAAGAGTCCAAGAAGTATGCGCCTACCGTGATACAATCGTAGTCGGGGTCCTGGCTAACATGCGACAGGTATTTTGAAGCCATAAATGGTACGCAGACTTGATGTAGTCCCCACGCGGTTCCGCCTAACCCACTTCCTAGGCATGCTCTCACATCAGATGGAGTTTTCGAAAGCGATCGCCGAAATCTACAAGCCCATCTCCGGCCGCATGTCAGATCCTGATTCGTTCATCGACGAAGGCAACACCGCAGGCATAGAAGCGTGCGAACAGTATGAGCTAGTGGTCAGGGAACTACAAGAGACACTCAAACCCGAGCTTGAGATGATCGAGTCCCGAGTTATTCGCCCGGCAGACGAGCTGCTAGTCATCATCAAGGCCGTACGAAAGATCGCCGCCAAGCGCGACCACAAGCAACTTGACTACGATAGACATCGCGCTGCGTATAAAAAGCTCGAAGAGAAGAAGGACAAGACGTTGAAGGACGAGAAGGCCATGTACAAGGCTGAAAACGACGTGGAACAGGCTACACAGGACTACAACTACTTCAATGATTTGCTCAAGGACGAGCTACCGAAGCTGTTCAAGCTGGAGAGGGAGTTCATTAAGCCTCTTTTCCAGTCCTTCTACTACATGCAGCTGAACGTCTTCTACACACTACACGAGCGCATGCAACGGCTTGACATTGGCTACTTCGACCTTACTCTGGACATCGAGGCCGCCTACCAGAAGAAGCGCGGTGACACACAGGAGGAAGCAGAGAAGATTTCCATCGTGAAGTTCAAGACTACCGGGGGAGCTCGCGTCGCTGGCGCACGCCCAGGTCAGTCAAAATACGCAACGAAAGCTCTGGAAGCCAAGGCGGGCCGAAGTTCGATATCGGAAGAGACAGAAACACCTCCTCCACCATACTCTGTTGGACCTTCTACGGCCATTGGGGATGTCAAATCACCAGCGTTATCAGCAGGTTCATGGGGTTCGGCTGCCAAAGCCAAGGGTGCTCCGCCACCACCGAAGCCCAAGCCTTCACGACTGAGCGGGGTACCGGCAGCCGAAACTGTTACAGCTCTCTACGATTATGAGGCGCAAGCGGAAGGCGACCTGAGTTTCCTCACGGGTGATGTAATAGAAATCGTCTCAAGGACGCAAAATGACAACGAGTGGTGGATTGGAAAGGTACGGGGGAAGCAGGGACAATTCCCAGGTACGTACACTCGTGTACATGGACTCTGAATTATTCTAACCATTTTCAGGGAATTATGTCAAACTGAACCAATAGTCGAGGCTCGGTCCTCCATCTCCCACCTTACGGCTGCGAGGTCACACGTGCTGAAGCACCGTGTTGCCATTGTTGCGTTCATAGCATCTCTTGGGGTTTACGTTAGACTTGCGTGCTAGATTTAAGCGATCAGCATGTGACTTTGCATTGTTCAGACTAATCTTCAATCCTATCCTCCGTTCCATCAATCTTGAAATCCAATCTATTTTTGCTGCACAGCTGCTGTGTGTATGTAATGCAAGATGACTAGCGTGCAGTAGGCGGAGATCTTGCCGCCGGACCCCGCATGACGTGAACCGGAGACATGGAGCGGTGGAGCCCCTGCGAACTGGCGAACGCCTTCAGGGTACCATCAAACTAACCTTTGTAAGTCGCCGACTGCTACAATATTAACAAGTAGCCGTTCCAGCTCCTTTGTCTATACTATACTCGCCATGCCTTACGAATCAACAATCACCTTTACACTCGACACAATATGTCCCTGGTATTGCTACCTTCCCTCTCAATCGCACCAACATTTCCGACAGTTCTGACTGTATTGCAGGACATATCTAGGCTTTATCCGCCTCAACAAAGCACTGGACAATTATCGTTCAACAAACCCCAATTCATCAGCAACATTCACGCTCAAACTAGCACCTTACCAGCTCTATCCTGACTTCAGCCAAGATGGAGTCGATAAATATGAATGGTACAAGAACGAAAAATACAACGGCAGTGAAGAGCGGATGAAGATGTACATGGACGTCATGGGAAATCTAGGCAAAACCGAAAATATCGAGTTTGATTTTTCGGGCGGCATGGTGGCGAATACATTACATGCGCATCGTGTATTGCAGTACTTGCAGAGCAACAAAGAGCAAGGTATCGCACTGAAAGCTCTAAAGTCGCTGTACAACCAGTACTTTGAGCAGCGTGCCCATCCCTCGGGCGCCGAGACACTGGTCAAGGCGTGTATGGCAGCTGGGCTGAGCGAAGAGGAAGCGGAGAGGCTGGTAGAGGATAGCGACGAAGAGTTGAGGGAGACGAAAGTAATGATTCGGGAACAGACTGTGAATGGTGTGGACAGTGTGCCGTCTATCATCTTCGAAGGGAAGAGGAGAGACTTTACGCTTGTGGGTGCGAAGAGTGTTGGGGAGTATGAGAAGGTGCTGGCGCAGGTTGCCAAAGATTGCACCTAGTACTAGCCTTATAAAGAGCTTCAAGGCAGCTTCTCGTAATACAAACATATAAAGGAACTACAAACTTCTAGGATGTTGAGCGCCTAAGATCAAAAACACACAGCACGCTCACTTGAACCCAGGTGCTCAGTGAGATCCTTTGCGATGATACTTGCCACCGCATCTACTACCGCAATCGCTGTTCTTATCAACAATGTTGTAGTAAAAACTCTTTTTCCAAGTTAAACAACACAAGCATGCGTTCCTTTTTCTAGTACTTCGTCTAGCACCGGCAAGATGATCGTGTAACGTGATGTAAAGGTCGAAGCCTACGGCTCACGCAGCTACGGTGGCAACAGCCCAGATCATGTACACATCGATAGTGCTAGTGGAGGTCTTCACTGACACGACGTCAACAACAATAAATACCTCTACTACAATGTCGACGTCGACATGATCAATACTATTTCGGCAGCGGATTGTCATGGTCTGGGGATGTTACGTTCAGAATGGTGTACCATACTGCTAGTAAGCAGCTCATGCAATACACCCACATGTAGTCATTGAGAGATTGTTTTGATTGCTCATCAATCATCTACACAGTTGAGGTAATAGTGTAACATTTAGCGCCGAATCCTTGTATGAGAATTCGGTACTCGGTCATATTCGATAGCACGGCATATCCGTCTTGATTGCACCATTTTAGTTGTTTTTTATGAAACTCTTTTTTTACTACTCCAGAGGTGGAGTGAACTGCAATGTCTCAGATGATGGGTGGTTACTTGAGCTACCTCACCGCTCATTGCTAGGTATCGTACACGCCTTGAAAACCCTTCCTCGCAATGCGAACGAGCAGACCTCGATACTCGTACATGAATATAAACAATGCGACAAATAACGAGAACACCTGATCCAACTCTTTAATATTTTGTGGCGCGCATGGAACGGTGTAGCACCGATATTGAAGTCCGAGACCAGCGGGGCTTAGAAGGCTATAGCTCAGCTGTTCAGTACTCATAGCGGATAATACCAAAGTACCTTCGATCAGCATTATGGGTTGTGTGAGCCTCCTCGAGCGACGCCCCCAACTCAACAGGTACAGGCAGGAGGCGTGAAGCATGGTCCAGCCGGATATGTGGAGGATATCAGTAACACTGGGTTTGTCCTGATCTGCGGAAGGATAAGTCGAAGTATAGATCCACAATGCCATTGGAAGCAGTAGTCCACAACCGATACACAGCACTCTCCGTCTGATCTTGACCAAGTGGCTATTGCTCTGCCCCTTCTCTTTAAATATACACATTATAATCTGAAGGATAACGTGGTAGACGCCAACTTTCACTACCGCGAGGGAGGCAACAAGGCGCTCCGCCAAAGCTTTTTCCACCTCTCCAGAGTCGGTTTAGTAGCATAGAGCCTAAGCTATCAAGCGTATTGCATCGATTGCAGCCCAGTTTGTATATAGAGAGTACAAAATGTAGTGCAGATTGTGTTCGTAGTCGTTCTGCATCATGGGTATCCAGGATGTGATTATAGTGATGACCCACGCAGCCCATGTGCCGGGGCCGTAAAAGCCGCTAATTTGCATCCGGCCGGCGGAGGGCTGATGCATCCTGATGATGAGGGCTGAAGATACGATGCCGATTTTGGCTTAAAGATGCGTACAGTAAGACTGGGTTACTAGCGGGCAATGTGTAGGTATGGTTCACAGTTGGTCGTGTGAAGCGTGAACGTCGTCGGAAGATGACTCAACAATGCTATCTCGCAGGCGCAATGTAAAGCCTGGAGATCTTCAAGGCGGTAAAGTTGGTGTCGACGCAATGCAGCCGTTGTGGGGTGTGACACCCTATTTGGATCGTTCGGTGTGACGATGACTCTATATGGATACAACGGGGTATCGTTGGACCCCGGCTGTGCGTGCCTAAGCTGGGTTTTGTGATAAGCTTCGTGCAAGTCGTGACAATAGGCTTCCGTAACCTGTAGGACGCGCGTTGTAACGTGACGCAATAAATATGGAGATGTAGCGGTTTTG
>JAESFQ010000634.1_pt1 | contig 12873 bp, 9 predicted proteins | sample 9269431 | NCBI WGS metagenome assembly JAESFQ01 (sample SAMN14502588, study PRJNA617103) | algae metagenome | isolation source: Plectolyngbya sp. WJT66-NPBG17 and co-occurring heterotrophs from well... | place: USA: Mojave Desert, Joshua Tree National Park, California | collected 2006-08-06
AACCCACCCGCACCCACACTACCGCCCGTTGTGCTGCTAATAACCGTCTCCATTCCCTTCCCACCACTACCCAGCGTAAACTCCCCACCAGTCCAACCCCCATGATCATGAACCTCCTCCCCAGCGCCATCCCCGGGGTCATAAAACTCTTCGTTCCCCACACTCCTGCCTCCGCTCTTCCAATCATCCCGCGCAACCTCCCTTTCAATCTGCTTGCACAAGTTCCAAAAGTTCCGGTCATGCGGACCCCAAACGTTGTGCGCAAGCTCATGACACAGCGTATTCCTTATAGTCTTGTAGTCGCGGTATCCATCGTATGCATCGGTTCGTAATCGCAGTTCAATAACTTCGCCTTGGTTGCGGTTCAGTCCTAGTGTCCGTGACTCCTGCGTTGTGTGCATAGCCGGGTCCATCTCCGTGAGGAGGGGAACGCTGAATTTATGCGTGCGCATTGCGGCTTTTATGCCGGCATCGTCGCGGAGGCGTTCGAGGAAGCGGAGGGAGCGCTCTGGATTGGGGAGGTAGGGAAGAGGGCGCAGAGTGTGGAAGGTATATTGGGCTTCTTCTTGGATCTTCTTGTAGTCGCGGTTTCGGGCTGGGGTGGCGGCTTTGATCGGACCTGGGCGCCGGGGCGCGGAGGCGGCGGATATGGTGCTGTTGAGCGAGGATATTGCTTCGCTTGTGCTGCCCATGAGGGTTATCTTCTTTGAAACGAGCTCTGTGAGTGGTAATGACGGATTCTTGAAGGGTGGCTTCTGGAGTCCAATCTTCCCGCCTACGAGGAACTTTTGGTTGGAGGGCGGTATCGAGAGTTCGGTTGCGACGCGTTCTGAGAGATCGGAGATTGTGGCATCTTGCGCGAAAGTTAATGCGATAGCTTTGCCGTGATGTGTGAGGGTGATTTCAATAGCATCGCCGGAGTTCGTCGGCGCAGGTGCGGTGTCAGCTTCTGTCATGGTGGAACAGTTGTAATCGGCAGCGAAAGAATCTAGAGGCGGTACGGAGGGTTAGGTTCTTGCTAGGTGGGATCTAGTATACAGTGTAAGTGGTCAAGTTAGTGATGATCAAGATATAAAGCTTCACAGCATGTGGCTGAGCTCTAGCCATCCGTTGTTTCGGTGACGTTCTCCAAGGCTTCCACGAGATGACGGGTCGCCATCGGAATTTGTCATCACTAAACTCCGATGCCGTCGACTCTTCACCATCACCACCATCGCCCGGTTATCCGTACTCGCGAATCTTAGTACTAGATAAAGCAGCTCGCTTACTCCCGTGCTCGCGGATCAACAATCGCTTACTCCTACGACTTAAGTATTCCTTCAACGGGTATCAATAAACTTGTACTAGAAACATAAACTAGCGATGCTGACGCTAGAATCCCACATGGAGCGACCAAACACCACCCAGCGACATTACGGCCAACTGGAATACTAATTCAGCTTGGACTCCTCAGACACCTTCTTCCTCTTCTCTTCCTCTTTGTTCTTGCGCTTTTCTTCCTCCCTGGCTCGCACCTCCGGCGACTTTACCCATTCCTTGAGTTGGGGATCCCATCGGTGGCTATGCATTGTTAGTTAGGCTTGTCTATGCGGGTAAAGACGATGGCTTACCCGTTGAATTCCGTCTCGATCAAGGCCTTCTCATTGTACTCGTCCACGAGTATTTTGTCGTAGTTGTACGGCACTTTCGCCGGGACGCCCTCAAACATGGTCTCTCGCATGGGATATAGTTCCGCGGTATCATACCTGTGATAGTTCTTGCAACTCCACTGCCCTGGGTTCTTGTCCGGATGTGTTTCACTCAGTCCAGTAATGTCGATGAACAGGCCGTTGCGAAGATCGATCCATCGCGCATCGATAATGTTGGAGCCATCGCCACGCTCACGCTCCCAGATCCATGGATTAACATCGAGGAGGTATTCACGCTGAACGGCGCCGTCATACGAAACATATTTGTATCTTGTCTGGTTGTGTACTGCGCCTAGTTGGTGGAGTGTGCTATCGGACACCTGAGTATCCAGGTCGAAATCCCATGGAAGACGCTGCATTTGCATTAGCATTTATCGCAAGCAACTGGGAACAGAACAGAACTCACCTTTCCATTCCACCACCAGCCAAGCAATGTCCCGTGTGCTATCCAAGTATCCAGTTCGTTTTCGCGAAAGAAGGTCAGGTAAGCGCGGATCATGTGCGATTGTGTATCCGTTCGCTCTTCATCCGAGACAACGCCCTTGAAGTAGCGCTCATCATAGTGGCCGAGCGTAATACTGCCTCTGGAGAAGTGTTAGTTGCTGTGGTGGAGAATGCGATGACAATGGAGAGTTGCAAGGCCGGAAAATGGCTTACCCGGGCTCATGAAAGTACTTGGTATCCGGGTTCTTCTTATTTTCCCTGTCTTCAATACGGTCGTCCAAGGTTTCCCCTCTTGCATCTCTGGTATTTGGCGTAGGCGTGGCGAGAGAAGAGGTGATGAGTGTTGCCGTTGCAAGGACGGCTGCGCAAGTCGATAACCGCATGGTTGAGGTATATCGTCCCAAATGTAATCGAACAAACGGGTGCCAACTGCAAATCTGGCTTCTCGTATGATACTATTATGATCGCCTAAACTCCAAGCAAGGACCGATTAGAGTTAAACAGCGCTTCGGGAAGGTGATTGCGTGCTCTCAATGTCCAGCGATCGACGAGCGTGGGGCGGAGAAGGCGCAAATAACGTCAAAGAACCGGTAGCAATCGCAGACGGGACACAGTGAAGTAGATAAGAAAGGAACCCTGGGGCCACCCATCGGGTCAGAGCGTGCGCGAGGGGAGTCAAAAGGCTTTCATGACGCGCACGCGACAGATTGCCATTCTGTGCCTGGTGCCGCCAACTCGATCCATCCTCCTCAGCCATGTCCTACGTACACCCATTCGCTATCCCCTTATCGGTTACAGGAGAGCCGCTTTTCCGGGGGTATCGTGGGTATGTCCGACGCTTAACTGGACGTGTGTCGTGCAGTGACACGCGGCGTTGTGTGGGTATGATTTTCAATCTTGGGTACCCGCTTGAGTTTCGGGAGGCGGATGCCGTTTGCCGGCCGTTGTTACTGTCTTCTATGGCGCCGCGCAATGGCAGCTGTGGCTTTGTGGGTCCTTTGTGAAAATGGTAACTAGCGCAACTTCTGCGTTTTACGCATACCTGGTAGTTAGTAGCACTCAACTACCCGCACTTTAAGAGCGCTTACAGCTCAATAATACATATTCTGTTTCTTTCTAGAGTTTTCCACGCAATATAATTAATGTAAAAAGGTATAAGTTTATCTTGCGACCAACTAGGATACACCAATCACATGCGCTCTAAACCACGGCCGGTAGACCTCTTCGCACCAACGCCCGAGTACCTGCAAGGCGGCAATTGTCTGGTACACCCCTAGCACATTCTGAGTTGAGCCAAGAAGACCACGCTAGGCGAAACCGTGCACGTAATTGCTGATAAGCGACTCCAGGCATAGACAGACATGACTTAGATAACTAAACAGTGCCATTCATATATATGGTCTTGTTACCATTAAAGCGCCTGCTTTCGTCAACTGCTCTATCCTCTTTTGCTATAGGCTCCATTTGAACGTGCTATGCTTATTAGTCGATTATGCTTCCAAGGTAAATTCAAGTCCTGGTCGCATTGCACTAGAAGTGACCGATAACCATTCTTCAACCTGCGGCCTGTGTTGAAAGCTCTTAGTGGACGTGACTTCCTCACATTCTTCTCCAGTTTCTTCGTCTTCATCTGAATCATAGATTGTCAACCATTCGTGCTTGAAGATATCTTTTTCACGTGGTGCGCACCCATTAGGGCGCAGCCAGGTGATGATGTTGCGTGTTGCATTCTCTGAGATGGCCTCTCTCTTACGATCCAGTTTTACCCACACAACAGGAAACACACATTGCAATTCTTGCGTATCCGACTGACTGAGACGTTGGCGAACATGGTGTTGCGACGAGTAGGATACCAAGTCGCCGTCCGTGCAGGTCCAGGCGAATCCTTGGTATTCGAGTTTGTGCCCTTCGCAATGTTCATGTATTCGTGCCTCGATATCGACGTCGTCCTTGGGGGTTTCGCCAAACGGCTTCCATTGACAGAGCGGAACTCGAGTGTGCTTGTCAGACCGGCAGAGGAAAAGTAAACGACATTCATCCGCGCGCTGTACATATCCATTAACTACAAGAGGCGTGGATACAGGCTGCTGTATAAATGACTGTACTGTCCCGGACCACGCGGCGGAGTGAAGGTCTAACGGTATCTGTCCATATTTAACGTCCTGCACGAGTTTCTTTTGCAGACCTAAGATTGTACTGCCTAGCCAGATACATGCAATATCAGGTGTTCTCTCCATACACATACGCCCAAGAATCGATGGATCGCTTTCAACCAACGATTCAACAGCAGCTAGGGTTCCTTGCAACCAGGGTGTTATAGCGTTGCATTCTACGCTGGGTTCGTAAAAAACGCTCAGTAATAGAGGACGTATACCCCTAGTGTTGCAGCTCAGCGTCAGAAGTCTGTCGAGGTGTTGCCCATCATGTATTCTGTGGAGCTGTGAAAATCCCTCATGATGGTCAAACGGGCCCTTGCGTGGTTGGTGCTTTTTATTGAAACTAGGATTAGGAGACGGCATTTGCAGTGTTTCACCTGCCATGTATGGAAACAAAAGGACGGCAGCCAACGCGGCGTGACTCTGATCGACGATGTTATGACGTGTGCAAAACCTGTTCAGAAAGCCGCAGGCTTCAGAGTACGTTGAAGCGGACCCATGTGAAGGCGAGGCGTCTGTTTCTAGTGACAGTAAGAACTCCGAGCTTGACTCGACGCGGATCGACCATGGTGACAAAAAGGAGGGTCGCATAGTGGCCTGCCAACCCTGGCCTTTTGCCAAGATGGCAGCCCACCACCGAGCCTCATTTGGATTTACAGGACCAATATCGATAATTAGGGAGTGCTGGGAATCCCTGAGGTTTGTCGTCGCATCGTAGTGTCTTGCCAGACTGTCGGTGTAAATGAGAGAACAACCCGCAGGCATAATTTCTGCCCAGCGAGCCGATAAGATATATGCCCAGACCAACATAAGGACGGTAAGATAGTCGCTGTGAGAACTGAACCACAAATCGGAATAGCATTTAGGTTGAGCAAGCTCCGAGATCGATAGAAGAACCGGGTCCTTTACCGCGACGTTCAGCTCCACCGGCCGCCGAGAAGAAGGAATATGGCGAACGCATTTTGCTGGTGGTGATCCCCAAATAGAGGATCCAGAGGCGGTGATCTGGTCAGAGCACTCTCTGAGCTCGAGGTTGTGTGGAAAGGCCGGCATCATAGGAAATGTGTCTGGGGTAAAGAAGCAATAAGCAGGAAGCTTATGAATCTTGATGGAGCGAGAATGTAGTCGAGCCCAGGTCTTAAAGCCAGTCGCATAGGTGTTTCGAAATTGATCTTCACTTATTCGAACTTCGTCGTCCATTTTCTTTACTGAGTTTGAGAGTAGGTGCGAGGAACTGTGAGAAAGAAAGGGGATTGCTTAGGGATTGTAAAGTCTGTGCGTATTTTACCAGTAGTGCTACAGTACTGTAATTTTTAATTAATCAATACGCAGACCCTACACATAGCCAGCATGTCGCAACAATCACCACTAAAAACTTGTAGCCCCATAACATTTATCTCTCAACACAAACGCTTTATCGTCTCGGCATCGAACATGCTGCACTCATGTGGATGGTCGAGACACGCCTTACAAAGCACATAGGCATGCTAGTACCTAATCGTGACTGATTCATCGCAGACATGGATAAGACTTCTTCCTTGTGCGCGTACGCCATGTTCCGCCTACGCGTCCACGTGTGACGTTGCAAGCTCACGGACGTACACGCTTGCGACGTGCAAGGAAAATGTAGTCCGAGAGAAGGGTTCGCCAATCTGCTTTACTCGGTTACGTAGGACGTGGGTATGATATAGATTACGAAAGTACACGGACCACTCTGCAAGACTATATTGGGCCATGATTCCGCTTTATCGAGTCCTGTCTTTGTGACTGTGGCTCATAGTCACTCGCAGAGTGACGTGTTGCTTGCTATGAAGACAAAGCATGCAAGCGCATTTAGTATTACATTTCCAGACTTTTTGCTATGCCAACAAATGTGCTAACCCTTGAGCAAACTAAACCCAGTCGAACCTGTGTACGCCATCGATGTTGTATTAGAGTCGTCTATGAGACGTCCATAGCTTCCGCGCCGTTCGTAATCGCAAAGGAAACGGCGCCCGCATCGCCGATTAAACGCTGCTCCGAGTCTGAGACGAACTGTTTGTCGCGTTAGCAATGTGAGGTAGATTGGTGTGGGAGAGCTTACCTTGACACTCCTTGTGGGATCGTAGAACAGAGCAAAGCTTCGCTGCACATCATCAATCGTCACCTCGGGGCCATTCCTCTTCTTGCGTATCAGATCCGACGTCGTAATTAGATTGCTCGCGTATCGTAGTCCAGTCTCTTGGCCAATCTTGGTGAGCAGTGCCAATGCATCTGGCGACACGTCGACCTCCTCCTCTTGTGCCCGTATCGAGATGATCTGCTGCATCTCTTCCGAGTTGTATGCATGGGTGCTAACAATGACAACACGATCCAAAAAGTCGAGTGGCAGTCCGTGTGGTGACCTGTAGTCTGTTCCCCGTATCTGTGTGTTTCCTCTGTTGCTTGCCATAATGACAATCGGTGCTAGCTCGTCCTCGAGCGCGCGGTTGACAAAGGAAAAGCACTCAATGTCGAGCATGTGAACCTCGTCGATGAAAAGCACACCGGGCACGATGGTGGCCTTGCCCTCCTCTTTCCACTCTGCGACCTTGGTATTGATCTGGTCTCTTACCTCGCTGCGGATTTCGCCTGTGTCGCCTGAGAAGAGCGCTAAGAAGCCTTGGGTCCTTGAGTTTATCACGTCAATCTCGTGCAAGCTGACTGTGTGTACCACCTCGCGCCGCTGTTGGAGCTCGCCTTCTGGACACTGTACGAACTTGGTGTCTATGCCCATTGCGTCGTAGTCTCTGGAGCGCGTGTACGAGCGGCCGAGCTTGGTGATCTTGCCCGAGGCCTTGTCGATGGAGATGATGTCGCCAGCCATGACCTTCTCCTTGGTCATTGCGTCGATCATCTTGGTGCCCATGTCGTAGACGGTCTCCATGTCGGTTGTCTTGACGGTAAGCTTGCCCTGCTTGTTACTCTACATGACAGTCAGTATCGCTGCCGTTGCGCAATCAACCCCGTACTCACGCCCGTGACACTACGGTCAATCTGTATCTCGACAACCTCGCCCTCGATGACCTCGCTCTCCTCTGTTATCCGTACGCCAATCGACTTTCGGAAGGCCTGTGTGAGCGCCTCGGTCTTGGACATCTCCAGCGAGAAGATCTCGGACGAGGCGAGCATGGTGAAGGGAACATCGGGGCCCAGCGACTGCGCCATGCCCATTGCGATGGCCGTCTTTCCTGTGCTGGGGGGACCAGCAATCAGGACTGCGCGACCGGCAATCTTGCCATCTCGTGCCATCTTGAGTATCACGGCCGCCGCTTTCCGCGCCTTCTCCTGCCCGACGAGGCCCTGCGAGGACACCTTGGGCTCGAGCGTGTCTTCATCGACGCCGAGACCGCGAATGTGAGAATGCGCCGCAATCAGATTGAGGCCCCGGAGCTCCTTGCTCTCGGCGATGGTGGTGATAGGCTGTGCATTGTCAGTCAAGTCATCCCGCAATCATGCCTCGCACCTACCATGGCCATGGTGACGTGTGATGTGGATGGATTGGGCGTCGTTATTATGCGACAGCGACATTTCGCGAACGCGAAGAGGGAAGCTGCTCCAGTAAGGACGCACGGCCCTATTCTTCGGCGGTGTGCTATTTAGTTCCACTAGGCGCGTCGGACGCGACTGCCAACCGCAACCCTCGCCCTATCACTTGTCAGCCGGTCAACAACCCCCTAGGCAGCTAACAAACTCATTTAGCGTTGTTCCAGCACACTATTTAAACTCCCTTATTTTCCTTCCTTCACGATTTTCTCCTTTGGTTTTTACCTATTCCGCTGCTCCTGCCCCCAATCTCTGGGTTGGTTGCGTGCAGTAGCGGCTCTAGTACGTAACCCTCTGCGACATGTCTAAACGCCCCCAAGTCTCTGCCGTCTCCACGACTGCCCCTAGGGACAACGGTATTCGTGTGTTCTCAGAGAAGTACGTCATGCTCGCTCTCACCTTCATTTGTCTACCCGCTTGCCACCCTATCTACAGACTGGGCTCAATGTGGTCATCCAAAGCAATAGACGTATCAAGTTGTCTGGTCTCGTATACAAAAAAGCTCCTTTCCCCTAGGTTGCACCCACTATTCATATCAACTCCAAAGGCATACGCAGTGGCCGACGTTGCAACTCTTACAGAACATGTCGTTTTTGCATAGTTAGGGTGTCAAGAGTGCACAGCATATTCAGAACGGGCTTCTTGAGGAATGCCGACCGTTTGCTATTTGAGACACTAGGGTGGTCCGTGCGAGCGCACCTTCACCTCCCACAATCTTACTACACAGTAGTACATTTACTAACATCTTGAATAGCCCCCATGCTCAATCACCTACTGCATACTCCCCTGCGCTGAGCGACTCGATGAGCTCGCGCGCTGGCAAAAGGCCCTTGGATTCTCGTTCTCGCGGTGATAGTCCTCCTGAAAAGCGAAGTCGCCCACCAGACTCGCGGTCGGCGTTACAAGAGAGGGTCAGAGACAATCCTCTCCCTCTAGTCATCTGTGCTGACACGTAATTAGTACGCCAATTCACTAGTCTCGAGGATCCCGAGCCCTCCATCATCAAGGAAGAGCTCTCTTGCCGGATTAGCAAACGTACCCACCAGTCCAAGACTAGCTTCTGACCACCGTAGGCCAGAGAGCACCATCTATCAGAGGCGTCAGGACGTCCGCATCCTATCACCCAGTAGCATAGGCAGTGGGGCATCAACGCCCACACACCAGGCCCCTCCCGCCCCCTCAATGCTACCAGGAGCAGAACCAAGCCCAATGCAGCAACAGAACTCAACCAACACTCCCTTCACCATGCAATCACTGCAAAGGTTGAAAGAGAGGAAGAGGGCTATTGCCCAACAAACGACCGTCGCCGTTAGTACGACCATTGATGCGAAGCTTATGGCCCAGGGAATGGATATTGCGAACCTTAAGAAGGAGCGTGATGATATCAAGAAGGAGCTCCATGAACTCAAGAAGGCGCAGGCCGAGGAGCGCGACGACATGATGCGCAGACTTGCACAGGTGGATGCGTATTCTGCACGCTTTGACGGCCTAGTAGATAGGCCAGAGACGCTTCAACTTATAAATGCAGCTGCCAAGCCCTTAGCCGAGCGGTTAGAAGCCCTAGAGCAGTCGGTTGCCGAGCAATTAGCCCAGCTGAAGCTTGCGCTGGATCAATCTGACGCACAATACAACTTGAAGCTCAAGCCTCTCTTGGACAGGCTCGATGGGCTTCAAGCTACCTCCTCAAAGTGTACACAAGGCGTCAATCTATTAAGAATGGCCAAAGAACTGCAAAATACCGACATAGACAGTTTGAAGAGGTGGAAAGACGCGCAACCTAAAGCAGTCTGTGAAGAAGCCGTGAAAAAGCTCATCACGGACGAAATCATGGCCAAAGCGACTCTTTTCACTAAGAATCTAAGCAGCAAAGTAGACAGTGTGAATAGCAGCCTCTCTAAGCGGATCACCAGCAATGAGGTTTCCATTTCCGGTATGCAAGCCTTCAAGGAGAAGCTTGAGAAGCAGAAGCTCTCTGATCAGCTCACGACATTGAATGACAAGCTTCAAAACCTTGAGCGCAACGATGCGAAAACCTATGCCAAGGCCGACAGACTGCGAGAACGGGTGGAGATCTTGGAAGACGAAGTTTCTCCAGAAGGTGTACTACAAAGCACGGTGGACAAGCTACAAGAAAAAGTGGAGAAATACCGCGACGTTCGGCAAGACGTGTACGATCTCCAAGACGACATCGCAAAGTATATTGGGCCATTGTCAGAGGATTATAGGAAGACCAATCTGCCCTTGTCGCAAATGGTAACGGACCTGCAGAACACTGTTAATCAAGCCGAGTTAGGCAGGCTTCCCATTCGCCTGGATGAGCTGGAAAAAGTGGCGGAGGAGAAGGTCGAGGCCGTGGATAAGAGCATTAAGGAAGTCGACGCCCGTCTCACTGGAGAAATGCGGGATCTGCGCACCCGTCTCATGGAAGATATCCAAGCTCCACACAACCGCACGCACGCACCTAGTATCTCGGCGTCATCAGCCGATGCTACTACAGCCCAGAAAGTGCAGTCTGAAGTGAGCAGTCTCGACGACATCAAAGCTGACATCGATTCGCTCTCCAATGATCTCGACGCTGCAGAGCAGAGACTAAACACTCACGATCATTCCATCTCGATTCTACAGGACCTTCTTCCTAATCTTTTTAAGGAACAGTTCGACCCGTTCAAGGCCGTGGTTGAGAAGCAGCTCAGCACCATGACCGCTGCATTGGAAGCATATAGCCGCGATCTTTCTGCTTTGACACAAGAAGTCTCGAGCCAGCCGTCACGACAGAATGGCTTCGGACAACAACAAGAACGACAACAGCAACAAAAACAGCTCGATGCTGTGGCAGCAACAGTAACGTCTTTAGAGAAGGATCTTAACACCCTGAGATCATCATTGTCGGCAAAGGCCGATGCTGAAACGATGCGTAAAGAGCTGGAAGCTTTCAACTTTGTACTACGCAACATGGAGAGCCGATGGGAGAACATCAGCACCGACAGCCTGTACCAGGGCATGGTCCGCTGGTTCACGCACATGTACCCGGCTTTACCAAAACTCCAACACGATATCGACCAAGTGAAAGGCTGGATGGATGCTCGGTCAGGCCTTCTCAATAGCTTAAGTCAGGATGCTGCGCAGCTGCACAGTCTTGTGAGCATTGCTTCGCACCTTATCACAATCCACAACGAGATGCCGCAAACCCTTGCCAAGATCGATCAAGCCAGCTCTGATGCGAAGCTTGCGATCACGAAGGTCCACCAGACTGAGCAGCAGTTGAGTGAGCAAGGGGAGACGCTCGAGAAATTCGCTCAGTCAGTGTCCGTCCTGCAAAATTCCTTCCACAGCCTCAATTCGGGTACATCTTCCTTCAAAGCTGATGCGCTTAGAGCTTTGCAGACTCAACTGGATACAGAAAAACAAGAACGCTTGGCAAGCGCGGGCCAACTTCGCACGACTTTAGACGCTGATCGCGGCTCACACGCTGAAGTGGAGGCTAAGCTCAGAGAGTCTATCACCAACCTGCAGCGAGCACTCGAGTCTGACAAGGCCGCTTTCGCGAAAGCTGAAACGCTTGACAACCTCGAGCGCACATTGCAAGCTTGCCAATCTGAAGTTCGCAACACGCAGGTATCACAGTCGGAAAACATGCAAGCATTGCGTTCAGAATTCGAGACCGACCGCCGCAAGCGCGATGCCACGGAACGCGATGTCAAGCAGTCTATGAATGAGCTGACGCAGACGACCAACTCCGACAAAGCCCTATACGCAAAGGCCGAAGCGCTCAACGCACTCATCCGCACAGTGGAGGCCCTGAGATCTGGGCTTAACCGCGAACAGAACGAACGTTCGGACAGCGACAAGCGTTTGCGCACAGCAATTACCACCGATGCCGGCAAGATCTTGACTCTGCAGAAGGATACTCGGGAATTCCGCAACGAGTTGGAACAGATCAAGAGCACTGTTGAGACTACCATGCCCAAGATATGGGAACAATTCAGCGAAGTTAATAGGGCAGCCGCCGAGTTGCGAAGAGCCTTTGATACGACGGTCAGCACCTACATTGAGCCCAACCGCGACTTCTTCGGCCTGATGGGTACGGCGCTCGTAGTTATCTCGCAACTCCAACAAGTCGTCGAGAGTCTAAACCAGAACCTTCCAGTGGGTCCGTTGAAGCTGGAGTGGAATTACTACCTACCAACACACGGTCAGCTCGAGACCAACGGCGAGTCCAGCAACTCGAAAGGAAAGGGCAAGAGCAAGCAGTGAGCTTTCTCTTCGCTCGACCAAAACCCGACATTACCTTCCCGGACCCTACCATTGACCCCCTTTACTGTTTTACTACACGCCCGAAAAGTCGCTTCACTGGCGTTTCTGGCGGATACTGAGAGTTTTTCAGCGACATATGATACCCCTGGCTTGGCGACTCTTTCTTTATGTCTTGTGGTTATGAGTTTGGCGAACGTTTAGCTCCTGCTTCTGAGCTTTTGAGGTTTCTTTTTCATTACCCATACTGTGTTATTATGCGCACGTCCCATTACGTTGGGCGTTTTACTGTGTAAAAATCCCGTTTCTGGGCACATTTCGTGGATGTCTAGTATATCAATCAGGTCCTAGTTCCTATGAGGCGACCGTTGGGTGTAGATGCCGCTCATGGGGATGGGCGGTGGAACGGGCAGACGGGAGGAGTTGGCCTGTGTATTGTTGAATATACAACTGTACGATAGAACAGTGGAAAGTAGTCAAGACTAATGCGTGGATGCCGTTCTTTACATACAGTGCTGTGCCTCACGGTCATCCCTTGTCCCTAACCACATTCCTCGTACTACAAATGCGGCAAAGAACAACGGAGGTAAGAAAACACGCTAGTTAACCCCGCCAAAACTTTCGCGCCAGATACCTTGGAAGAGCTCCAACCCTAACACCCCAGACAAACATCGACATTGCGCGCACCCTCACAAGCCCCCGAATAATGTCGCCAAATCCTCCTCAACCCCCTCTCACAACACGCGCGACCCCCGAACCAAACTCGACCC
>JAESFQ010000635.1_pt1 | contig 12872 bp, 10 predicted proteins | sample 9269431 | NCBI WGS metagenome assembly JAESFQ01 (sample SAMN14502588, study PRJNA617103) | algae metagenome | isolation source: Plectolyngbya sp. WJT66-NPBG17 and co-occurring heterotrophs from well... | place: USA: Mojave Desert, Joshua Tree National Park, California | collected 2006-08-06
GATAGATGAATGCATTCATATTGGTTCGTGTTATGTCGCTATACAACTTGACATGTAGACAACTTGAATGCATCCAGCAATTTCCCATCCTCCAATATCCGTTCCATCCTGTCCATGTTTCCTCCTAGAGTGGGCCTCGAACAGCGTCTCACTTCTTGGTCTCGCCGCCCTGCTTGCCGCCAGCGTTCGCGTTACGATCACCAGCACCCTGGGCGCGAGCCGCAAAGCCACCGGAAGACATGTCGCCGCCGCCGCGGGCCTGAGTGAAGAGGACGTTAGTATTGGACAGTGCATAGAATTCAGTGGAATGCAGTGGAGGGGCTTACCTGGGTGGCCTGGATTCTACCAGCATCGGACTTGCTCATTTGGCTGGAGTCCTTGGCGCCACCACCGGTCTTGCCATTGTTGGAGGCGTTGGAGTCGGAAGAAGGCATGGTGGGTGGTGAGGCTGGAGTGATCGTTTTGATAAAGCTTGGTGAAGTTTGGTATTGAAGGTGTTGTATCGAAGGATGGTTGCGATGCTTTCGTTTCCTGGGGAGAAGAGTGTGAATTTATATCGTTCTCTAGGAGGACTCTCTTGGTCGTTGATGATGTTGCCGCGGAGCTGGTCATGTGTTGGATCGGCTATGTGCATGTAGTACAACAGCAACATCATGCCTTTGTATATTACAACGATAATGTCGATATCAGGGAAAACCTACACCGCTCTTTGCGACGTCGCTGATCTTGGTTGCGTGAGAGGATTTTGGAAAATGTTTATGGCTGAGGGAGTGCACGCAGTGTCCCTTTGCTCCCCATTGACGAGTGATGAATTTCACCTTACGAATGACCTATCGCACCTTTGCCTGCTCGTTATACCCTTATATTCTAAGCAAGAAGCTCCACACCACAGATTACCTTTTGGATTGGGATGCTCACGAGTGTTAGACATCACTACAAGACATTCACATGGCGTAGTACAACAACCCCGATGACGAGAATTAACGAGGAGCCAATATGCAATGTTACATTCCACCTTCTAGGAGCAGCGTCCCTGGCATTCTCATCGTTCGATTTGTTTGAAAAATGACGTACAAAGCAATCTACTGACGGCACCGCGCTGTGTTGAGTACCATAGTGATGAACGTGACAATGAGAATGAGAGTAACGACATTCAAGGCAGCGAAGATACCCTTCTCCCTCGTGTACCATACCCAAGCTTGTCCAATCTGTGATCAAAACGTTTAGTGGAATGCGCTCAAAGAAAAGAATGCCAATCGAGCAAAGCTTTTGACTGTCGTTCTCCGACTGTCGTTCTCCAGCGGCAAGATACACAGCTCTCGTTGTTCCGTTCGCTGTTGTTGCAGCCTTCTTCTTACGGTTCAAGAGCTGAAGCGACTTCATCGTGAGAAGGCCATCGAGACCCAGGTACATACCAGCGTGAACATCATCGCATTTCTGCATTTGTCGTGTCGAGTGCTATCCAATCAGATATTGTTGGGAAACGAACGCAAAGCTGTGACGAAGGATTCTCAACCCGCTCTTTACATAAGTCCGCAGCCATTTGTACATTGTCTAGTGTGGCGAGAATGTTGTTTGTGGTAAGGCGATGAACAGCGTGCTGGATGAGGGCTTCGGGGCCTGGGCTAAGCGCTTGGACTAGATGAGACGTTGTAGTGAACATATGGTTGATGATGCGACCTGCGGCAATATCACGTGCCCATGCGCATGTTTATGGTCGCTATTTGTTGCGTCGTGTTATCCGAGTGCTACATTTTGAGGTGAGATGTAACGGAAGATTCTAATCTTACTTCTGGTTTCGAGTGCCGAACGATGTAGGTAGTCTAGAGTGGTATCTTCTAACATGTTCGAAGCGGCTATGAGCAGAAATTGAGAAGCGTTGACCTCTACGGGTACATCCTGGGTGGATGCGAAGGGTAGTTTGAAGAGTACCATATCCCATCAAAACCATATGTTCAATCGCAATATTGATACGGGCTCCAGTTAATATTTTGATCCGCTGCATCGCCGTTAGCTATCTCGCGACGGCAGTGCCGAAGGGGACAGGGGGGCTCGGTCATTTGTCTCTCGCGTATCGCCTATCTATGGGCCCTGGAAGACTTCAACGGCTCGTTCGGTCCTATTGACAGAACGAAGGAAGGATTGTGGGTAAATGAGGGCGCGACAGGCATGTGCGCGTCTGATGCAGCAAAAGGATGATATTACCTGTCCATCGACGGCAACGGCCAACTGCTCCAGAACACCTACTCAGCTCTGGCTGCTACGTAAATTGAGATATCATGTCTACAATGGCAGCAGACCTATAGAAAGACGGTGGATCGCAGTGCAACTTGCGCTTGTCCTTCAATAGTGCCATGCAGGTAAGAAAGTTGGCCGCGGAAGTGGTGTGGAGGTGTGGCGGTGCAGCAAGAATAAGGGTCTGGACGCTGCGCCACGTCAACTCGCATGCGCCAGCTGGGGATACGAGCTGAAACCTTCAAACTCAAATTTTGTCCACTTCATCTTGCGCGTCACATGTTGTTAGCGTGAGCGGTCAAGGGATAGGCTGTCGTGGCTGCAGACGCAAATTAGATCAAATTAGATCGTAGACGTAGTGAGACGGCATGTGGCTTCAATCTAGATCGTCAGTTCCCACAGGGGGCGGAGATGGTCAATCCTTCCCGCTGTGTGTGAGGAGCGGCTGCGTGTGTCAATCAGGTCTGACTATCACAGCGGGATCGAGGTGTGGTGGGGAGGTGTCCTTTGTCTGTGACTACGGTGATAGGGCGGTGCGCACAGAGTACGGTGTGATAGCATCGTCATAGTGTCGGTTTGGTAACGCACAGTCTGCCCTGTGCCGTGTACGTTCGCGTGTATCTGCATATCGTAGGTCGCTTTCCCTCAAGTCTGCTTCCTCGTGACACCTGACACGGAGAAGGGGTAGCCCGACAGAGGGCGATTGGGGATTGACGTCATGTGCGTCGCGATCGCCAGCGAGGCTGGAAGCTTGGCAATGTCCTGTCAACTGGATTTGCGTCGCATGTCGCGAATCACAAGGTTGCTTTTGCGCCCGCTCGGCAATTTCCTTCCTTGGGCCCTTGTCTCCCATTCTGCACATGGAGACGCGTTTCGTATGCTCGCCGAACAAGGTGGTGGTTGTATAGCCTCAATTGACGGCCATGCCGAGCTGGATTTGCTGCCATATAGTGGAAAAGGCCATGGCGAGTGAGGCTGGTGAAGGATGCGAAAGGGCCATCAGGGTCCAGATGCTCGATGCGCGCGCCATAGCTGAAGTTGCTAGCGCCCTGGCTCGAGTCGCGCGACGCGGCCGATTTGTGGAGCGTGCTTGGACCAATACGTCACACTAGTGGCCTGTGGGCGCCCTGCACAGCGCCCGCACTCCCTGTTTATTTGTATCGGGTCCTGGAAGCCTCCTAATTTCCTATCAAAGCATCTTCTCTTCGCGAATTCCCTTCTTCCACCTTACCGGCGCGCGACCGCCTAGTTGCCCAGCATGTCGTCCACTGTGAGTTTTCCCCCCAGCTATCGCGACAATAATACCACGAGCGGACACTAATCATAACAAAGGGTGGTGAAGTTGGCAAAGCCAAAGAGGAATCCTCCAACTCCCTTTCCAGTCTGGTATCCACCTTGATACCTACTGCCCTTCTTGCGGTAGCCTTCGTGCTCGCCTTCCTTATCGCGCGCAAATACTACCGCCGCGTCTATGCGCCGAGAACCTATCTCAACCACCTGGGGCCGCAACGACAGACGCCCGCGCCGAGTGGAGGCTTCCTGGCATGGATTAAGGACTTCAAGAATCTCAAGGACGAGTACATTCTCGACCACCAGTCCATTGACGGTTACCTATTCGTGCGCTTCTTCAAGGTCCTCATTGTCACCTGCTTCCTGGGATGCCTCGTCACATGGCCGGTTCTCTTCCCCGTCAATGCCACTGGAGGCGCAGGCCAACAGCAGCTCGACCTTCTCTCCATGAGCAATGTCGACCCCGCAGGCACCAACGTCAACCGCTACTATGCTCACGCCGGAATCACCTTTATCTTCCTCTCAATGGTCATGGCCATCATTGCCCGCGAGTCCTTCTTCGTCGTGAACCTTCGCCAAGCATACCGTCGTTCTCCATGGGGAGCCAGCCGCTTGTCTTCGCGTACCATCTTGTTCACCAATGTCCCTACGACCATGTCTCAGTCGGCCCTCTTTGCCCTGTTCCCTGGCGTCAAGCATGCCTGGGTCGCCTCCAACACAAAGGAGCTGGACGACCTTGTTGAGGACCGCGACAAGACTGCTATGAAGCTGGAGGAGGGCGAGATCCAGCTGTCTCGCGACGCCAACACGAACCGGATGAAGGCCGAGAAGGGCAAGAAGCACTACGTCGCGAGCGACGTAGCTGACGGCACCAAGTGGATTGACCCCAAGAAGCGACCCACACACAAGCTCAAGTTCCTGATTGGCAAGAAGGTTGACACCATTGAGTACGGACGATCGCACCTGGCTGAGCTCATTCCCAAGATTACACAAGAGCAGGACAAACACTGGAACGGCCAGGGTGACTTGGTTGGAGCTGTATTCCTCGAGTTCGACACCCAAAAGCATGCGCAAGATGCCTGGCAAATGATGCAGAGCAGGAAGTCCAGGCCCGACAAGAAGCTCAAGGCGCGCCAACTTGGTGTTATGCCCCAAGAGGTTGTTTGGGGAAATCTGCGCATCAAGCCCATGGAGCACCTTGTCCGCTGGGCAGCTGCCACCGCTTTCATCTCCGTCATGATCATCTTCTTTGCAGTTCCTGGTAAGATTCATTCGACATATTTTATACGACTACGCTAACGTATACAGTTGCCTTTGTCGGTCTCATTTCCAACATCAACTACCTGGCCGATCGTTTCAATTGGCTTGAATGGATTCTCGACATCCCCCAAGTTATTCTCGGTGTCATCACTGGTCTCCTGCCAGCTGTCATGCTTGCCGTCCTGATGGCTCTTGTGCCTATCGTGTGCCGCTTGATGGCCAAGCTGGCCGGCTACGTAACGTACAGCCAAATCGAGCTCAAGTGTCAGAGCTGGTACTTTGCCTTCCAGGTCGTCCAGGTATTCCTCGTCGCAACTCTGTCTAGCGCTATCACATCCGTCATCAACGACGTTCTCGATAACCCCGCAAGCGTACTTCCGCTTCTCTCCACGAACCTTCCCAAAGCCTCCAACTTCTACATCAGCTACTTTATCCTGTTGGGTCTCTCGTCGGCTGCTGGTACCCTGCTCAACATTGGAGGCTTCGTTGTGGTTGTGCTCCTTGGACGCATTCTACCCGGCAAGACACCTCGTAAGATCTTCGAGAAGCTCACCAAGCTCTCGGCTCCATCATGGGGATCTGAGTATCCGAAGTGGGTCAACTTGGCTGTCATCGGTATCACCTACTCTGGTATCGCGCCTCTTATCCTCGGTTTCGCTACGATTGGTTTCATGCTCATCTACATTGCGTTCAGGTACAACTTCCTGTACGTCTACGAAACCAACCTGGACACCAAGGGCGAAGCATACCAGAAGGCTCTTCGCCAGTTACTCACTGGTGTCTACCTCTCTGAGATCTGCCTTATCGGTCTCTTCGCTATCGCCACCGGTGACAATGTCCAGGCCGCCGGTCCCTTGGCCATCATGTGCCTGCTCCTTCTCCTCACTATCATCTTCCAATTTACTCTGAAGTTCGCGCTGAAGCACGAAGAGGCCCGCCTTGCCTACACTGACCCCACCCCTACCCACGGTGGCCACATCAACGGACATCACGAAGACGGTATGCATACGCAAAACGGCGAGAAAGTCCATACCACCGAAGCCAGCCCTAGCTTCGCACCCAAGCCCACGCGCATGCCCATGTTTCTCCGCAAGATGTTTAACCCCGAGAAGAACTCCATCCACAACCTCTCGGCATCTCTCGACCAGTTCTACCACCAACCCCAGGAGCCGCTGCCCATCGAGATCCAGAAGCGCGCTTTCTTCAACCCATCCGTCACAAGCCCTACGCCTGTGCTCTGGATTGTGCGTGATGACATGGGTATCAGCGCGCGCGAGATTAGGGATACGCAGAAGGCTGTTCCCGGGTTGATCATCACAGATGAGCAAGCCACGTTCAACGAGAAGGGTAAGGTGTACTGGCAGGGCGTTGAGGACGGTAACTCGCGAGGGGCTCCCGTCTTTGATGAGCGTATTGTTTACTAGTCGGTCGATGATAGTCTTTTGACCGATTGACGACGACGACGATAACGACAGACGGATTACTGGAGTTCGATACCCAAACAGGGATGATTGGAACGTGTTCTACCTTTTCCTGAAGTTTTCCTACCATGAGCGAGTCAGCGATGGCGAACAAGGCGTGTGTTTTCTCGGAAACGTTTCGATTCTATAAACGAGTACCCCACTACTTTAGCTATATACCTAATAATGACGATTGAGCTGCGCAATAAGTTATACGCGACGAGTACGCGTGAGTGATACAAGACATTGGCGATGTTGAAAATGCGAAGACTACACACGGTATTTCTGTGTAATTGTTGCGTATTGGGGTATCATGCTGCTATGCTCTCCACTTGGACCGTAATGAGATGTTTAAACTGCACCTTCCCTCCTCTTCTCAAGGATTTGCAACTTCAACCCTTCCGCCGCGACCTCGGTCTCCAGGACTCGTCCTACGCCCTTTTTCCATGTCTCCTCCAGTGTCTTGATCTCGCCGCTTGCGCCATCTTGCTGAGATCTCCGCAACATCTCCATCTCTTCTTGCTGCTTCCTCACGTCCGCGAGCTCAGCCTCGATGCCCTTGAGTATATCCTCGAGCTGCGAATTGCCCACGAGCCACGCGTTCTTTCCAAACTTCTCCAGTAGACCCAACTGCGTCAGTCTGCCCTGTACATACTCGGAGCTCGTGTAGGCCTGTTTCAGCGCCTTGTTCCACCGCTCCAGCAGCTCCGGCCTGTCCTCGTCGCTGGTAGGTGTGGTATTCTCTGGCGCATCGAGATCCTCATAGCGCTTCAGGTCGACGCCAGAGAGCTTTGAAGTCGGGTGATCGTCGAGGCGCGCATGTTCGCGGGTGATGAAGTCGGAAAAGGTAGGTGTGTACTTTGCGGCTGCTGGGATAAGCGCTGGATGCATGTCTGAGGTGTCTACGCCGGCGCTCCTGATATCGACTTGGATAGCGGCTTTGGCAGCAGCAAGACTACCAGCATCGAGCTCCGTATCGACATCTACAAGCAGTTAGTCAGGGCAATGCAATGCCTGGGTTATCGTCACGCGCGCACCCTCGGCAGTACTACCTAGGTACGGGCATCGGACATGGGACTTATACAGGCAATCGCGAACTAGCACGTACATGGGAGATGGTCGTAGGTTTCTTGGATGAGTGGCATTGTTGGGCGAAGCGACCTGCAGCGACAAGGAGGACGAGGAAGATGGTGTATTGGCAGTCGAAGGGCGTCGCGAAACTAGAGAGAGGCCGACCCAGTAAATTTAGACTACTGGGGCTGTCCGGGCTCCCCACCAACCAGCGCACGAGGAACCCCGCAACGTCATGCAATGCATGTGCCAGGCGCGACTACTGGCAAGCTTCCCGGAGCTCTGGTGGCCATTCGTAGTAGAGCAGCGGCGGCGACATAGTTTCTCCCCCGCTCACGGCGTGCGCATGTACAGACACATCACATACACGTCCGGTACGCGTAGTTTCATGGGCTATCAGTAGCGTACAAGTACTTCTTCTTGCCCCCGACAGAGGGCTTCCTGTTTCCTTTCCGCATACTTCCGCCACAGGAATTCTTTTCGCGGCAATGGCGCGCTCACACATTGCCGTGGCCTTGGGCGCTGCTCTTATTGCCTCATTGATCATCGCACAGCTGGTCATCAACCTGGGATTCCCTGTCGTCGACTTCTGGCATGCGAGGCTTGATCAGACCTACAATGGAGCACAGCAGGATCACTTCAACAGTGAGAAGCAGGACACGGGTCTGGCCAACGATGCATCCTCGTACCTCGTTGGCGTTGGCAAGGCGGATATCACGGGGTAAGTGGCCCAGACATGGATGTGCAACCTCACTGACGATGCCACAGTCCAGTCGTCGAGCTCAACATGATGGGCTATGCCAACTCGTCGCAAGTTGGATCCGGACTCCGCCAACGCCTCTATTCCCGCGCCTTCATCGTCGGCGACCCGAGCAAAACTAGCGAACGATTCGTATACCTCGTCCTCGACACCCAGTCTGGAGACTCTGCCATCCGGAATGGCATCTTGGAAGGGCTCCAGGAAATGGGATCCGAATACGCTGTATACGGCAAGAATAATGTAGCCGTGACAGGCACGCACAGTCATGCTGGGCCAGGAGCCTGGTTAAACTATCTCCTTCCCCAGATCACGAGTCAGGGTTTTGACAAGCAGAGTTATCGCGCTATCGTAGACGGAACACTTTTGTCCATCAAGAGGGCACACGAGAGCCTTACCCTAGGAACTGTTAGTGCTGGAACTGCGAAGATTGCTGATGCAAACATCAACCGTAGTGTGTTCGCCTACCTAGCTAACCCACAAGCCGAACGCGATCGCTACACGGACAACGTGGACAAAACCATGACGCTTTTGAAGTTCACAAGAGCCAGTGATGGAAAAAGCATTGGAATCTTGAACTGGTTCCCTGTCCATGGTACCAGTCTGCTAGGAAATCAAACACTTATTGCTGGAGACAACAAGGGCGTGGCTGCATATCTGCTGGAGAAAGACATGGAGGCCAACGCGGATGAATCCAATGCTGCCGAGGGCTTCGTGGCAGGCTTCTCGCAGGCCAACGTTGGTGACACGACCCCCAACGTACTCGGCGCTTACTGCGAAGACGGCTCGGGTCAACAGTGTCGACTCAATGACAGCACCTGCGGAGGCAAGAGTCAGGACTGCCACGGCCGTGGACCATACTTCGGTCTAAACGACGGAGGCCACAAGTCCTGCTACGAGATCGGCAAACGTCAGGCCCAAGGTGCCAGGAGCATCTACGACTCGAATGCCTTTACGCCCATTTCTGGCAAGGTTCGCTCGTTCCACACCTTTGTCGACTTTTCCAATTTTACCTTCACTCTCAAGAATGGATCTGTTGTTCGTACCTGTCCAGCGGCCATGGGTAACTCATTCGCTGCTGGCACATCTGATGGGCCAGGCGCATTTGACTTTGTTCAGAACGACCCTGGTGCGCCCTCGAATCCATTCTGGAACCTCGTTGGCAGCGCCATTGCACCTCCAAGCAAAGAGCAAAAGGCATGTCAGTACCCGAAGCCTGTTTTGCTGAACGTCGGACAGGCCAACACACCGTACCCGTGGTCTCCAAATATTGTCGATATCCAAGTTCTCCGTGTAGGTCAACTCGTCATTATCGTCTCTCCGGGTGAGGCAACAACCATGTCAGGACGCCGTTGGCGCGAAGCTGTCCACAACGCCATCGTCTCCTCCAGCATCGCTTCCTCGCCCATCGTTGTGCTCGGCGGGCCAGCGAACAGCTACACGCACTACATCGCGACAGAAGAGGAATACGGTATCCAGCGTTACGAAGGAGCCTCTACTCTATACGGCCAACACACTCTAAACGCATATATCAACTCGACCCTAACATACCTCCGCTACCTCGCCGACGACGTAACAAGCTCCCCTCCCCTAGGCCCTTCTCCCCCAGACAACCGCGACAAGAGCATCTCCCTCATAACCGGCGTTGTCTACGACGGCGCTGGCTTCGGCCGCTCCTTTGGCCAAGTCACCAAAGACGTGCTACCCACATACGCCCGCGGCGCCACCGTCTCCGCTACCTTTGTCGGTGCGAATCCCCGCAACAATCTCCGTCTCGAAGGTACTTTTGCCGCTATCGAGAAACAACAACAGAGCAGCAATGGTGCCGCGTCCTGGGTGCAGGTCAGGAACGATGAAGATTGGGAGCTGGTATATCAGTGGAAACGCGTTAATGGGCTTACGGGCACGAGTGATGTTACGATTACGTGGGATACGGGCTTGACGGGACCCGAGGCTGGCACGTACAGGATCAGGTACTATGGGGATGCTAAGAAGGTTGGGGGTGCGATTACAGCGTTTGAGGGAGTTAGTGGGGTGTTTAGGCTGACGTGATTACGTATGGTAATTTGGTATGATTTGGGATGATACATGATTGATTGTTATGTCGATCTGTGGCCGGGATGGCGAGTTTGTAGGTTTATACCCCGTGTTGGGAAGAAATAGACATTATCTCGTTATTTCATCTTGAAGAAAAAAACGCTCGATGTATTAGAGAAAAGAGGAGACACGATGCTCGATTTCGATTTCATGCGCTCTCTTGGGCCTCGTACAATTCTGTGTTTAGTCATGTCCACACAGTTGACTGTAGACGCACTAGACAGCCAACACCTTCTCGCTCGCTTCCTTAGGTCTTCCACGCTACTCATTCCTATTCCGAGTTCGTTTCCATATCCTCGACTTTGTCATCTCTTTTGATCGGTACTCCCCTCTGTCGTTACTTGCTGTTCAGCAAGGTACTGATATCTGTCAACTGCTTTTTGGCCATGTGCAAGAGGCTCTGTGCCTCTCTCTTCTTGGCTATTTCTTCCCTCCGTTTGTTTTCGAGAGCGTGGACGAGTACTCTGTTCCCAGCCTTTGCATCTGCGAGTTCCCGTCGTAGCACTTCGACCTCAATCCAGTTCTCCTTGTCCACGATGCTACTCTCGTAGGCTCGGGCGTTCTGCTCCGCAACGTCACTATCATGTGCGTCATTGGGCTTCTTGTCTATCTCGGAGATAACCTCACTCGAGCCTTTTGTCGTACCAGCTTCTTTCGTGATGGTGACTGCTTCGTGTTCCCGGCAGGGCAGCGGATCTTGCCTCTCACAGGCATCGATATGCAAGCTCGGTCTTGTGGCTGCTTTCTCCGTAATCGCTTTGTCGAGATTTTCGTAGAGTAAGCCGCCTCGCTGTTCTAAGTATTTCTTTAGTCGAAGTGTCTCGCGCTGTCTTTTGCGCGGCCAGTTGGCCCTTAGACTACGTTTGTGTTTGCGAGTGGAAGTAGGGGCTTCCTAGGTTTGGTTTTGAACGCTCTTTGGCTGGTCGGAGGTAGCTTTACTCTAATAGTGATACGGTTAGCGCATGCGTCGAGAGACAGCAGTATGCTGCTCCATAAAAGGTTTGCGAGAGTATGTACACTCACAAACGCGAACTCGAGTTTGGTGAAGGCATTAGGCGGGTGTTGTCCTGCACCTTCCTCGTACTCGTTCTGTTGCTTGATTGGCACATGATGTTCTTCCAGTTCTTCTGCTTCTTTCTTCGCGGGGTACGAGTGTAGTAGGAGCTGGTCCATGGTGATACGATCGCCGTCGTGGCTTTGAGCTGAGGCATTTTTGAGAAGCGAGAGTTGTGAAGGGGGGTATATGTGCGCTCAAAAAGCCCACACGATGGAAAATTTCAATGATGGGGAAGGAGCGAGATGAAGGTGAGCGCGTTGCCAAGGAGGAACGATGAAGTCGCGCACCGAAGTAGGACATCCTTGAGATCCTTGCCCACTGTAATTTCTATCGCCATAGCATCGTCACATTCTTCGTCCCTTCATCTCTCCCAGGCTTCTTAGTTGCTCTAATTCGGAACAAAGCGCTCATATCCGCCCATTACCTCTATACCTTCGCCAAATGATGCTTGAGTTTGCTATTTTCTCGTTCCAGCTCTCGAATTCTAGCCTCGTCCCATGAATTACTCATCCCTGTCTCTTCCTTCAGCTTCTTCATCTCAGCTTGCAGGGTTGATCTCCGCTGCCTTTCGAGGATCCGGGCTAGTTCATTTGGCCTTGGTTGATTCATCTCACACCAAAGTTTCACCCGCGTAAGGTCTTGTTCATGCTTGACTTCGGCCTCCGCAAGTTTTCGCATGTGGTTCTCGCTGACAGTCGCCAACTCCTTCGCGTGGGCCGCTTCCAGATCTTCAAGGCGCTCCTTGTGACCTGCACGCTCTGTCTCAAGAGCGCTTCCTAAGCTAAGGGTTTGTCGCTCTTGCTCTTTCAAGTCTTCGATCAAGGCAACCAGTGATGATCTTGCGGCGGTTGCATGATCTGTGGATCGTGGCTTGTGTCTATATTAGCGCCGTCCGTGGCCATATTCGTAACTTCAACTTACAGTGCTTGCATGTGTAAGTGGGCGGATATCACGACGGGGGAAAAGCGATCCGAAAGATGGGTTACGACGAACGTCCGTTTGTCTTGTCTTTACCATTGTGCATTGAAGAGCGAACGGCTGTCCAATATCCCCAAGTCAATGTGATTGTGTGAGAGGACGACGTACGATAAATTGTAATTAGGCTGCAGCTCCAGTGAAAGGTGTGAGTTGCGTCAAGGCGCCACAAATGGAAAGGATAGAGGATTTGAAAAAGCGCGGTGGTCATGATAGATGAAGTAAAGGTAGAATTGGAGATCCAAGCTCCGGATCGACAGATGTCTGTCTGTAGCCAAAACATGATTTCATCCTACAAGCATACTCTTATATCCGGTATTTTGCATTGTATTTCGCATCTCGCAAGTTACTACTTGACCATCAGCATGAGAGGCTCGTGTTTGATGGTTGTCTTCCAAGGCTTTGAGATCTCAGCGCGCCTCTTCGTGATCCTCTTTAACCTACCTTTGCTCCCTTGTCTGTAGTGTCATTGACCTCCTCTTCACTCAATTGACGTTTGAGCTTAGTAATTTCTTCGTGGAGCTCCGCGACTTCATTATAGTGACCATCAAATCACATCTCAAATTCGCACTTTCTAGCCCAAGTTTTGATCCTAAGCTCCAGGACTTAGTCCTCGAGATTCCGAACTGCAGCACCGCGGCTAATTTCTTGAATTTCTAAGTCGTCCAAT
>JAESFQ010000636.1_pt1 | contig 12870 bp, 13 predicted proteins | sample 9269431 | NCBI WGS metagenome assembly JAESFQ01 (sample SAMN14502588, study PRJNA617103) | algae metagenome | isolation source: Plectolyngbya sp. WJT66-NPBG17 and co-occurring heterotrophs from well... | place: USA: Mojave Desert, Joshua Tree National Park, California | collected 2006-08-06
TGAGATCATGAAGGAGTCTCGAGACGCGACTCTCAAGGGTGCAGCCTTTTCCTGCATCGATCAGCTCAGTCTATTCTACGTCATCACCCCCTCGTTACTTTCCAAATACGCAAAGGTCGAAGATGTTGCTCAACACATCTACGATTCGGCCAAGACAGGCACGACCAGTGCCATCCTGGCTCTAGGTCATCTTTCCATGATTACGGAGGAGGCGGAAGCGGAAGCGGAGGAATCCGCAGAGTATAAAGCCATTGGCGACAAGCTCCATGAGTTACATGAGGTCCGTCAGCCGGAAGTACACTTTTCTGTCGGTGAGGCGTTGAGCTGCTTCGCAAGTGGTTGGGATTCGAAGGCTCTGACTTCTGAGCTTGACATCCTGCATCCCAACCAACCACAAGAGCCATGGGATGCACCTCTGCAGACGCCATCTGGGCCTAAACGTGAGAAAACACTTGGCGCTGTTTTACAGAAGACCCTGAAGGGCTGCGTTCAGACCAAACCTTCGTTAAAGAAAGCTTCTGTGATATGGCTACTTTGCCTACTACAGTACAGTGGTCACAAGCCCGAGATGCAAGGCTACCTTGGCCAATGTCAGGTAGCGTTCAAGAATTGCCTCTCTGATCGCGATGAGGTTGTTCAGGAAGCAGCCTCACGAGGATTGGGCTTAGTGTACGAGAAAGGCGATCGTCAACTCAAAGATGATCTCGTCCGTGATCTTGTCGGCTCGTTTTCGGACAATAAATCTAAGATGGCTGGTACTGTTACAGACGATACTCAGCTTTTCGAGCCTGGTGCGCTGCCCACTGGGGATGGATCTATCACGACTTACAAGGATATCCTGAACCTGGCAGCTGAGGTCGGAGACTCAAGTTTGGTGTACCGCTTCATGTCCATGGCGTCTAATAACTCCATTTGGTCAAGCAGAGCCGCTTTCGGTCGTTTTGGTCTGAGTAATATCTTTTCCGATTCCAGTGTTGACGGATATCTGGCGCAAAATCCCAAGCTCTACCCAAAGCTTTATCGGTACCGGTATGTTCACTGCTTTGAAGATAACTTCAGAGGCTCTAGTATAGATGGCATGCTAACGCGAACTCAGATTTGATCCAAACACGAATGTTCAGCGTTCAATGAACGACATCTGGAACGCGCTCGTGAAGGACTCTTCAGCAACTATCAACAAGCACTTCGATGCGATAATGGATGATCTCCTAGTCAGCATACTTACGAAAGAGTGGCGTGTTCGCCAGGCCTCTTGCGCAGCCATAGCAGACCTTGTACAGGGACGCAGCATCGAGAAGGTAAGCTGACCGTAGTGTGACAGCATGAAATAGACTGACAATCGCATAGTATGAAAAGTATCTCGACGCAATCTGGGGCAAAACTTTCAAGGTTCTCGATGACATCAAGGAGACCGTCCGCGTCGCAGCCGCGTCTCTCGCACGTGTTCTCACTGGCATATTGACACGGTCTCTCGAAGCCGGTGATGCGTCAAACAAATCTGCAACCATCCAGCTTGAGCGCGTTATACCCTTCCTTTTCTCCACTTCTGGATTGGAATCCTCCGCTGAAGAGGTCCGTCTCTTCTCTGTGCACACGTTACTACAGATCGTGAAGAAGAGCAACGCCAAAACGCTCAATCCACATGTTCCAGAACTTGTTGAGCGCCTACTCGGATTACTCAGTAGTCTAGAACCCGAAGCCGTCAACTACGTGCATCTCAACGCCAGCAAGTACAATCTAACAGAGCAAAAAATCGACGACATGCGACTTGCAAGCGTGCGCTCATCACCACTGACCGAATCCGTGGAGCGCTGCCTTGATCTTGCAGACGCAGACACCATGGCTGCTCTTGTGCCCCGCATCGAGGCTGCGATGAAAAATGCAGTTGGTCTGCCGTCAAAAGTAGGCTGTTCAAGGATTTTGGTCACGCTCGCCACACGACACCGTTTCTTATTCACTCAGTACGCCGACGGCTTCCTCAAGTTGATTCAGAAGCAAATCCATGATCGCAACGAGACCGTTAGCTCTTCGTATGCAGCTGCGGCTGGCTACCTTGCACGTCTTGCTTCAGATAAGCAGATCGTCTCCACTATTGCCTTTGTGCATAAACTTTACTTCGAGTCCGAAGAGAATAGCGACAGGAATCGCCTACTAGCCGCAGATGTGATGCGCGCCATCTCTCTATATGCTACAGACCGTTTCGGCTCTTTCGCCTCGGAGCTCCTTCCATTCATCTTCCTGGCTAAACACGATTCAGAAGAGCAAGTCCGAAAGAGCTTCACAGAGACATGGGACGATCATGTCGCAGGTCCACGCACCGTATCTCTTTACCTCAAAGAAATCCTCGCTCTTTCTGAAACCCATCTAGAAAGCAGACAATGGGCTATCAAACACACAGCCGCCAAGACCATCGCCGACTGCGTCTTGCAGATTACTAATGCCGTTGGTAGCGAGAAGATTGACCCCGCAACTGCAAAGTTTGTCTGGCCCGTACTGGAAAAGGCTCTTAGCGGAAAGAGCTGGGAAGGGAAAGAGGTCGTGCTAGAAGCTTTCGTGCGGTTTGTAGAACGCTCGGAAACGTATTGGCAGGCTGAAGAGAACAAGGACATTGCTAAGCAATTGGAGAAGGTCGTGACAAGAGAGAGTAAGAGGCAAGAAGGCAAGAATGAGAAGGTTGTTGCTGGGGTGTTGGGCAAGCTGAGAAAGCATTTGGGCATGTAGGATGTGGTCGACGCTACGTGAGTGGAACTATGGCAAGTCTCTAGACTTACCACTGCAGCTATAGAAAGAATACAGACTCTGCATAAGGAGTTCTCAAGCTGTTGACATCAGATCGCCGCCCATTGAGTTATCTGAATTGGCGATGTTTCTAGCCGAGCTGTTTGAAGCCTAGCAGCTTCAACGGGCATAGCTTCCTCTTTTCATCTCCATCTCGTCTGAACAAATACATCTGCTTACCTACTCCAAGCATCGGCCACGATCTCCCTCACAACACCCGATCCTCCATGTGACGCCCGCAAGATAGCGCGCTACTCACGTACGAGAGCCCCCACCCATGTCTCACAACCCTTGGTCTAATAAACTATACTCTTCCTTCGCTTCTGCAAGCCAAGGCGCAGCTCATTCGCAACCAAAAAAAAACAGGCCGCCTGATCTCGACCCGCAGCACAGCCCTTTGGCAACGTTATGCCAGATTCCAGCCCTATGTCCCGCTTAGTACCCTCTTTTTTCTTTCCCTTACTAGCTCTGCAAGGACGAGGCACAGTCCATAGAATGGCCATGGAGCGATCTCCATGCGAGAAGATAGGATGCACATTTGTTTTAGTCGTAACGGTGGATTTTGATGGGCTTCCCGCTGCATGTAAGCTATGTGTGTGTGTGATTGACATACATGACGCCCATTGCGCCCTGTCCCTGCCCTGACTGTCTGTTAGTCTCAGCTCAGTGTGTGATGTTGCAAGTGTGACTTCGACGAGCCTTGTTACGGGCGGCCTACTTCGTCGGAGACATGATCGATTGGCTGGTTACATGCAAGGAAAAGTCTCCGGGCGAATCGCCATGTCAGAAGTTTTCTCATCGCAAGCCTCAAGAGTTGGTGTTTCCAACGCTATCACACTGTGCCTCATGGGTGGATGGAGGAAGGGGGGCCTAGCGGCCTACGGGGCGTAAGTAGTCATCACATTCATGACTCCTTAGCCATGGCACTGGGAATGGGTTAAGCGCGTCTGACACATTGTCAAAAGGCTCGCTATTGTGTTCTGGGCTGCTACGCCGCTGGGGATGAAGGCACACCGATGATACTTTCTCTGCGGCGCGTCTTCCCCATTTCCCAAGGCTCTCCCTTGAGTCAGAGTAAGCGCGGCGTAGACCGCTTTGTGCTGTGCCGGCAGTGTGGAATAGTCATGTGCCGCTGGGGGACGTGGGCTTCGTTTGAGAGTAACGGGAATCTACTATGCGCAAGAGACGCGGCTCGGCGCTGTTCCGGCGGTAGATAGTCAGTTCATGGCGTCGCGTCTGAAGAATTGTTGACGCGAGGAGTGATGAAACCGAATCTTCGAAACTCGAAAACGGAAAATAGCACATGCACGAGGATTAGCGGCGTGCTGCTCCGTAAGGGAGGATGGCTAACTGCTGCTTCTGATCATCAAATGTTCCTCCCGTGTGGCTGGTGCATGTGTGTCTGTGTGTGTATTTGCCTTGATCTATTTGCACACCTCACAGCTCCATTGGAAACAAACATCCACGCCCTTCCACCACATCACCCATTCACGCCCTCAAAAGCTCCACCTCTAGATTCCCCCAACCCAACAAACTCAATAGTCTTTTTCCGCATCCTCTTCCGCATCCCCATTCCTCTTCACATGATCATACGCAACAAATCGGGCGACCCCCCAGTCCACCTAGCGCCACCCGTCTCCACAGCCCTGGTTAAGCGCCCACCCTACCCCTGCACCACCCCTGCCCATCCCATCTCTCCCTTCTAACTCGTCAACCGGCCTATACGAAGCTAGGAGAAGCGGGAAGGTTACGCAGTCTTGGGAAAACATTAGGCCTGAGCTTTCCGTTTTGCTTCTTTTTTCCGTGAAGTGAACAGTGATTTGCACGCGCGGAAACGGGTACGTAGTGTAGTGTAACTAGTCTTTACGCCCCCTTTTGCCTTTTCCTCGTAGCGAACACGCTCGACGACGAATACTGGGGTTATCACGCAGCAAAGCACACTTGTGTGATTGGTGGGTCGTTGATCCGATTTGCATTTGCATGATCTAGTGCCGAAGCGAAAAAATGAAAAGAGAAGCAGAGGGTGGTGAAGAAAAGTAATGGCCTGTTGCGTGAAGAGGTGGCTAACGGCTAGTGGTGGTTGATTGGGCAGACTAAGCGCATATAGATTGCCATGCATTATCTGGGGAAGTATTGGCTTCTTACGGCGGGTATGCGTGTCTGCGTCACAAGGCGGTCTGGCGATTGCAGCAAATGGGCGGGCAAACTGACAGAGGAGGCTCGTTCGATTGATTTTCTTCACCGGTGCGATCGAGCGGTGTGGTTCTATGTGTAGGGATGCGCCGTGGTATAACGAGTTAGTCCCATGCAAGACAATCGAGATGAGCAAATGTGCAACGGGAAACTTAGTTTGAAATAAGGTATCATGTTTCATTTCTCTCTTTCTCTCTCTGGCTAGTACTGCTAACGTAGAAACCTGAATGCGAGTGGAGAAGCCACTCATCTGACCTCGCTAGCTTCCCAAGGTGATTAAGCACGGCGGCAAGGCTATTGTCTTCCTAGTGGTCTTTTACCGCCCAACCTATCACCACGAAGCACTTTTCACATGCCCACACATCTGCAATACCAGCAGAACCTGCATGCAAGATGTTTGCCGCCCAGCACACACTCACATGGCAGGAAGAAACCTTATGTGCGCGCGCGCATCGTAGCCCTCCCGCCTCGTCGCTCAAGTAAATCGAAGAGGTAATCTCCATTGTCGCTTAGCCAATCAAACAGCGCCGGCGCATTTCCGCCCGCTATATATTGGTATCCGCTAGTAAAATGTGGTAAAATGTAATGGTGAACCCCCAACGCCGAAGACATGTTTTCCGCCGTGACAGGGTCGTGAGAGAAAAGTGACGTGGCCATAACGTCGCTTTTCTGTTGATGTGGGGTAGTAGTAAACATAAGAAAGGTAGAGCAGATCGTGATGGTCTGAAAAGGTTATGTCGTGAGGTGTTTGATGGTTGTTGGTGGATAATGGTTGAAGGTAATGTTGCGATCGGATCGCCTGGACCCGAGTGATTAGTTGAAGTGGCCGGGTTGGATGGTGTAAATCGCGTATAATGTAAATGGGTAGACGTTTGACGAATGGGAATTCAAAGCGTTACGGTTAGATGGCTGGAATCAATATCGTGGAGTAGCACGGGGCGGCGGTTGTGCAAGCTGGAGCCAAGCAGTCCAGAAGCGGTGGTATGCTGCGCATCTCTACTCAACCTTCCTCCTCTTGCCGCGGGGTGCGGGGTCAATCTGCGGAAACTGTGGAGCTTTCGCATCGACTGGTGTGCGACTGTATGTCACTGTTCGTGTAACGACTTCGCGCACACTAACGCGCCTTGAGCGGCCAGTCTTCTTATCTGCATCCCAAGTTTTGGGCGATGAGACGGTAGAAAACGGTGATTGGATGGACTTTGCGCTTGCTGGTGACCGTACTGCAGCAGGCGAATAGGGTGATTGTGGGATGTAAAGGCGGGGTGTCCGCGCTGAATGGGGCCGTGTAAAGGGTGATGGTGGTGGGATAGTGACGGTTTGGAGCTTGGTCGGAGGTGCAGACATTGGTGGCTCATCCTTGGTGGTGTCGCATCGGCTGCAGCTGCTTGACCTTGATGTTGCCGGCGAGTCCTTGTCCTTGTCTGCTGGTGCTGATGTTGACGTGAATGACGCACTGGAGGCCGACGATGTTACTGAGGTGGGGCGGCTGTCACCAAAGACGAACTTGCAGCTGGTGCCAGTGGACATGGGGCTTGACAGAACAGGTGACAGGTTCTTGAGAAACTCCAGGTAGGCGGTTGGTGGTGTGATGGGTGTCTTGAGATCTGAATCCTCCCGCTTGATGTTGGCAAAGATGGGAGTGGTTGCAGAGGTAATCATGGGCGACCGCAGTTCCGAAGGGTAGGTGGCAGACATGGGCGTCTTGAGCGTAGACAGCGTAGGCTTGGAGTCGGTGGCAGCCATGGTGTTGAATATACCGTGGTGTGTGGAACGAATGACTTGGATGCTTGTCGGGAGTACTGCGAGCTGTGCTATGCCTTCTTCCACAACAAAGTGGAGGAGTGAGAGAGCGAGGCAGGCAGACAGACAGGTACCGTTTGGCGGCTGGGGAAGAGAGGGTTTATTGTATGTACTATGACACTAGCTTGGCGCGGATGCGCTGTTGTTGTTGGCCGCTGTATGGGTCGTATCCGGTTATTTTTGGGCGCGAAGAGTCGCAGCGTTCTCTAAGCGCCGAGGACTAGGATATGCAGGCCCCGTGCACTGACGAACACCTCTGCAGGGATTCGATTCGCTGGCCAACGCTGAAACAAGATGTGTGATTTGTTCGGCCCCTGCAGGTCTCGAGACTCTGACCGGCCTGAAAGCGCGCCTGATTCGCCGTGTGGCTTTCGGCTTGTGTGATGTGCGTGTCGATGTGCGGGAGGCAAGCTCGTACTCTGAAGCTGAACGTGGCGACCTGGTAGTTCGCCTGGTAAGAGAATCTGAGACAAGCGGATGAGACGTTGGCGTCAGATCAAGGCGAAGTAGAAGCAAAGCAGGTGAACTGCTGAAAATAGATTGAAGCTGCGTGCAAGCGGTGCATCTCATCTCGTGGGAGCATTAGACGATTTTATGTCTTGCTCGCAGCCGATGTCCATTTCTACGCTGCTACGGAGAGCGCGCGCGCTTCCGTCTCATGCCAGTCTGCCACCTTTCTTACGTACCAGACACCTGACTCTGGTTCGCCGTTGAAACGTCACTACCAGCGCTTACACATGGGCCTTCCCGCGAATTGCGTATGCCTATCACGTTGCCTACATCAACGTCCCGAATGCTTCATGGCCGTGTACTAAGCGACCCGCCCGTCTAATCTCTGTTACACTGTACACAGCGACCTGGCCAATCACCGTCTCCTGCTGCATGCCATCTGAAGCCACGCGCAAACGCTGCAACCGTCTGGCCTCGAGGTATACCCAGCTATGCCGCGCTCCAGCATAGGCCAAAAGTTGGTCCTTGGGCGGCCTAGACGGCTCAACCCACGAGGGCCTGCAGCTGGCTGTTCTGATGTATCTCATCCTCCCCGATAGAGATCACCGCATCGCCGACCGTAATAGTAGGGTTCTGCCTAAGGGGGGATGACACATCGTCCCAGGGCAGATGGCAGGTATGCTCTCCAAAGTAGACGCGACCATCAAAACGACGCGTTTTGGAAAGCGTTACAAATGGTTCCTGGTTTCTTTCGGCGGTTTGTTGGTCAATGCAGACCATTTGGCATCTACGGCACGCTCCTAGCATCTCAAAGTACTGCTGGCCAATCTGTAGATAGCGCCAGTCGTCTTCCGCATACGGGTCTTCCAGCCCAGGCGGGTATGCTGGGTTCTCCGCAACCACAATGTTGGCTCTGAATACCTCTGCTTGCGCCGCCTTGCCGCCCTCCGCTTTGATCAATTCATTCAGGCGGTTGAGGCTCGATCGCGATATAGTAAGGATGGGACTCTCATTTGCTAGCAAGATTGGCTTCGAAACGCACGCGCCGGGCGTAACTGGAACCGTTTCTGGAAAGGCGCCGGGTACTCGCATAGCGCCCGCCTTCTGGTACTTTTGCAGATGGGCTTTCGAGTGTCTTGACATGGCGCTCCCGTTGCTAACGGCAGGAAAGCGGGCAAGGTGACAAGCCACCCCAAGAGCTCGCGTAAAGAATAAGGATATCTCACTCGACCTGTACGTCTTCGCTTCAATGGAGTCGCCGCAAACCTTGGCTCTCGAATCTTTGTATAGACATCCGTCCGTGAACATTCGTGGGTCCGCGGAAAGGGGAACGTTGATCTCATGCGTATCCGCCGTGTCCTGCAGAGCGCCCACCAAACTCACGCGTAGAAACCCCTTCTCAAGATCGATGCTAGGACGTATGAGAGCCATCTTCGGGTAGCGCTTTTGACTCAGTGCTGCTCCGGTGCCTTGATGAACCAAACACCACTCACGATCCCACGCAAGACCTTCTGGGCGCACCTCCCATGCGCTACCGGGCGGTACGCTGAACCCCGCACAACTTTTGATAGGATAGACAGATAGGCTTTCCACGTGCAAGCGATTTTGCGTTGGTGGCTCTACAGCGGCAGGCCTCATTGGAGACATGTCCGCTGGCAGGCATTCTTGAACGAAGAATTCGCGCACAAAGTCAACAAACTTGTCCACGTCCGATAGGGTACTCATTGCCCCGAAGCTGACGCGTATCATGCCTGTTGGCTTCGCACGCATGATGTCGTTGTCGTTACCACACCGTTGCCCGGCGGAAAAGTTCTCTCGCATCTCCCAGGGTGCCAACCCTAGCGACGAGGCAACACCCCCAGGATTGCAAAGCCCACCGGTCCTGAGTTGGATGTTTTTGATCGCCGCCAACTTCTCCACCTCTCCATTACTTACCCAGCCACCGCGTTGGTTGCGAAGATTGAACGCAACAACTGGGCCCTGGGTAAGCGAGTCCCCGTAGGTGGACGCCGGGTCTTTGTATACGTGGCAAACGTGTTGGCCATTCCCGTGCCGTATTGACGAAAGTCCTTGGTACAGCTTCTGGGCGAGAAAGGTGGTGTGCCTCGAAATTCTATCCAATGAGGTGTACAGCTGCTTGTGGACGGCCATCGCGCTGTCAAGCGCCATGATACTGTGTATGGGAAGAGTGCCGTCTTCTAACCTATCATGTAACGAGTCCGCCTTCTTTGCATGCCATTGCTCCTTCAAACACACAACCATCTCGACAGTGCCGCCACCAAAGTAGCGCCGTTTGTCAAATACCGACGCTGATGCTTGCCTGACTATCAGCGCGCCAAGGTCGGGAAAGCCAAAAATCTTGTATAGGCTCAATACTGTGAAGTCTGGGGCCTCGTCAGGATTCCCGAGGTCAAGAGGCGATGTTGAGACAAGCGCAGCAGCATCCAACATGGTATACACGTCCTTTCTTTTCCCCGTACGCATACGGCGCGACCAATCCAACGGCAGGCGACGCCCGTTCATGTTGGACTGCGCTGGGTATGCAAACAGCTGTGCAGTACCAACTCCCATGTCTTGACAATCAATCCAGTCATTGACCTCGTTATCCGACGCGAAGCATCTGTGCTCCTTCGCTGCCTCGCGTACCCCTATCAGACTTGTATGTGCGTCCCTGTGGTAGCCATACCAGAATCCTTCGTCTTGATCTCGAAATGCGTCCATGATCAGCTTTATCCCAGCAGTAGCGTTGGCTACAAACACCACATCAAACTCGTGTGGGTCGGCGTTGAACATTTGCAAGAGGCGTAGTCGCACATCTTCGATCCGTCGTGTCGTCAGTTGGGAGGCATTAGACGCGGAATGAGGGTTGCCGTAGAGGTTCGTTATCATGTCAGCAGAGAAGCGCTCGATCAGCGATTTGGAGTAAAGCGTGGTGCCGGCATGATCCAGGTACGTTGTATCTGATAAGTCAACACACAGCCAAGTCAGAAGCTTTACAAACTCACCCTGCAGCATAGGATACTCCTTGGCACGTATCTCTTCGATGGCATTGTTGTAGCTTAGCTGTGTTGCCCCCTCCATAATGCCTTGTATGGTTCGTCGCATACGACACGCAAGACTAGTCAACCGTAATCACCTGAAGCATAGGGAGAAGGAGTAGAGTCTGCGAAGAAACCCATTTGATCGTAGGCATGCGTTATGTTTGCGAAAGTGGGGGACACGCGATGGCGAATGGTGGAGTCGTGACCTTGGACCCTGAAAGTCTGGAAATACGCGGCCGGTCCCGATCGCTCGGAGAACGCCATCCCACGAACCACCAGCATGCGACGAGTTGTTGCCAACGACAAGCATTTGCGATGGAAGCACACGCCTACCCGGCGAAGCTTAGGAGTCTTCAATCAATTATTGGCTTACATTCCGACGCGAGATGTAATGCGATATGATCATCTCATGCAAGCGCACAGATCCAGACCCCATATCCGGTCCTGCAAGCTCTCTCACTCAAACTCACATTCCAAAAAAACAAACAATCTCAAGAGTCTTTTCGAATTACACGTTTCTTTCCGCACGTTAGCAGAGTATTCACAAGAGTTACCAAGATAGTGGCCCGGTACGGTCGCCTCTCATTTTTCTATACTCCAGCAGGGCTGCGACCCAAGTCATTCGAAATAGGAAACTACCCGAGCTGCACACCTTCAATTTATGCTGCGAATGCCAGCTCATCGCGTCTTAGGCACGGCATAGGATGCATCGTTATGTAAAGCCCACTCACATACCGCTATCATGGCCATTAGATTCCTATTACGAACTGTCCCGCCAGCAAGTCTGCGACCGGTGAACTCAAATGCGCCACTCAAGGCAGTGGTTACCGTGGTTCATTTTAACCGCGAACCTCTTCTTGAATCCTTCATGGTAGATGCCCATCCATGATCGTCTCCGAATCAAACGCGAAGAGGAAAGCAATCCACAGTCTTACTGTGCGGATTGTGAAAACCATGATAAAACACATCTGGAGGAAGTTCAGTTCGCCAACGACAACGACGTGTGACGCTACTGGCCTTACCACAGCAAGAGTTTCTTGATTTTCTGATCACAGGGTACACATGCAGAGATGTCCAAGATAAGATCATAATATCTCAACACAAGGCACACTGGCTTCAATCCAAGCTTTCCGGTGTGTACAAGGGATACCGTCTTAGGACTACGGCTGAGCCTCAATACGACCCGCAGCCCTATTTCGATATTGTGTAGCGACCTCCACAAGAGCTGGTTGGCCTTCGCGGATTTGGCCCCCAGGCACGCTTCACGTGTTTGCTTCGCATTTCTCGCATAGCCTCAGGACTGACCAATCACATTGTTGTGGCGTTTTACACTTCATTCTCGTGGCGTGCCGTAGTTAAGCCTATTGGCCGAGTTCCTGGAACAACGACATGTTGCCAAGGATGAGACTGCACATCCGCAGCGGTGGAGATGAAAAGGCTGAGAGCTGGGGTCGGGGAAGGCTGTCAGGTAGGCATTTGTCTGTTGTCCCTCGAGTGGCACGATAGTATAAAGTCTGGCACTGCTGAAGGAAACTTGAGAGAAACATCCTTTCGTTTTACAACCGGATCTTAGCAGACAATCCACACGCCGTCATTTGACATTCGCTTTCAAAGACGTTGTATACACTACCAGCAATCATCATGCTCGTCTACTCACTAGTGTTGTTGAGCGCTTTCGGGTCCTCCGTACTTGCTGGAAAGGCGGGACCTCTGAAGGGAGAGCCTGACATTTCGCCTCGTCAGATCCAAGAGTGCAGAACACCAGGATGGATTCCAGTGTGCCCTGGTAAACGTCTCTTTCCGATCAACCATATCCCTGAACTAACATGACCAGGCGATCTTCCATGTATCCCACCTAGTGGTACTTGCTGCGAAGGCGACTACTACCACCTACCAGGCGAGACGTGCCCTGATGGATACTCCGAAGTCCCTCGCCTCGACCAAACCACTCCACCTTCTGCTTCCATCACACCAGCACCCTCCCCAAGTTCAATTCCAGACACTGTCGCTGTCGACTACACGTGGTACACCTACTCGTTCACATTCTTCTACACCTATTATTACTACTATTACTTCGAAACCGCCTACGAGATCACATCCACCGAGACTACATACTACACAACATACTCATTCACAGCAACGGATGACGCGGCCGCGACCTCTGTGGTTGAGGCTATCAGCGCCGAGATCAGTGAAGGTCTAGTATCACAGACCGAGACGCCAACCGTTACTGCATCAGTGGCACCAGCATCCACTACCGTGCCTAGGACGTCGTCACGGAGGACAACAACGTCTTCAGAGGATGCAACGGCCTCAGAGGATGCGACATCCTCGAGGGTTGCTCCACCGACTGTCGGCACTACTACTACCGGGGCTCGTCCTTCACTTCCGACGCAATTCAGCGGAGCTGCTGCCAGTCTTCGAGCTGGAAGTTTTTCAGGCTTCGGAACTGGCTTTGCACTTGCGCTCGGAGCTCTTGGAGTGGCTCCGGCCATGCTGATGCTTCTGCTTTGAGCTTTGACGCCCAGAGTTGGCTATGATATGAAATAACGAATGCTTATTACGCGTAATAATGAAAGAGCGGTTGTAAATTGTGGGGTGCGGCCCT
>JAESFQ010000637.1_pt1 | contig 12868 bp, 11 predicted proteins | sample 9269431 | NCBI WGS metagenome assembly JAESFQ01 (sample SAMN14502588, study PRJNA617103) | algae metagenome | isolation source: Plectolyngbya sp. WJT66-NPBG17 and co-occurring heterotrophs from well... | place: USA: Mojave Desert, Joshua Tree National Park, California | collected 2006-08-06
ATTATTCGTGAACACAAGTAGATGATGTAGTGACAGTTTGATTTAATACGCGTTCATGCGACAGGAGTGGAGTAGTTACATTTTGTGCAGTATATCGTTTCAATGGTGAATTAGCATCTAGACAGGCCAGATGTGTCTTGATTTGTGTTCAATACAGGATCTAACCCTGGGACAACCACAGGGCGCTTCCATTTGCCCACTATCAGGCGTTCTAGCTTGTCCGCACTAGTCTCCAATCCCCCGCACGCAGTGCAGGGCCGAGCCGGAGGGAGCTTACATGATTTGTATTGTGCCATCACCATCAACGCGCCCTGTGGATGACAACTCAAACTCGGCGCAATCTGGTGCCTTGCTTACCAAGATGAGCGCTGATGGCAACACCTAAGTTGGGTAAGTCTTGCTTATAGAGCATGCATCGCAGTGGTCCTGCTCCGCAAGACTTACATAGGTAACACGGAGCCACAACGGAAGACATTCAACAACTGAATCGACAGGTCGCAACATTTCCCAGCACATTGATTTCACAATCTAGCGATATGAGTTTCTCAATGGGAATGCCCTGGAATGGGGGCGAAGAGATGATGCACCGCCTCCTCCGCGTTCCACCTCAAGACAACCCAACGTCGGCCATGCTCACACCACAAGCTGCGTTCATGTTTCAACGCGCTCCTCTACTTGCTTTTGGGACTCTAGATGCACAGGCTCGACCTTGGGCGACAATATGGGGTGGCGAGCCTGGTTTTTCTGAGCCGCTTGGTGGGGGTTTCATCGGGACGCGAACGCTCGTTGACGGCCAGAACGACCCTGTTGTACAAGCGCTTGTCGGTGATGGTGAGAAGGGCGAGATGACCCAAGCGAAAGATGGTGGGAAATTAGTCGCAGGTCTAGCCATCGACTTGATGACGAGGAAGAGAGTCAAGATCGCTGGACGTATGATTGCGGGTACAACTCAGGACGTAGACGTCGAGGTCAAAAGCGAGGAAGACAGGAAACAAACACAAATCCAACTCGTCACCAAGATCGAGCAAAGTCTTGGAAACTGCCCAAAGTACCTCAACCAATACGAAATTCGACCAGCGCTCGTAAACCCAAACCTAATATCCCAATCCCCCGCCTTGTGCGAAGAGGGGAAAGCGCTGATATCAAAATCCGACATGTTCTTCCTTTCCACCACCACCGAGGACGACATGGACGTCAACCACCGCGGCGGCCCACCTGGATTTGTCCGCATCGTCTCACCAAGCATAATCGCCTACCCCGAATACTCCGGCAACCGACTGTACCAATCCCTCGGCAATCTCATGCTTAACCCCAGCATCGGAATCACATTCCCAGACTACACAACCGGAAACGTGCTCTACATAACCGGCACAACAGAAATCCTTGCCGGCACAGACGCAGCAGCCCTCCTACCAGGCAGCAACCTCGCCGTCAAGATAACAATCTCAGAATGCCGTTTCGTAGCAACCAGTTTGCCATTCCGCGGCGTGAAGAAAATACAAAGTCCATATAATCCGCCTGTCCGCACCCTCGCTTCAGAAGGAAATATCCGCGCCGCACTACCCACCTCTTCGTCCCGGCAAACAGCTTCCTTGGTCAAGAAAGAGGTCCTCACACCTAATATCGCTCGTTTCACCTTTGGTGTTGAAGAAGGAATTACGTATCGTCCTGGACAATGGATTGCGTTTGATTTCAGCACCGAGTTGGATATCGGGTATGAACATATGCGGGATGAGGATCCGACGAGTTTGAATGATGATTTTGTGAGGACGTTTACTATTTCTTCGGCGCCTGCTGCGGGGGATGGTGGGAAGGAGAAGGAGAGGCAGTTTGAGATTACGATACGTAGGGTTGGGACTGTGACGGGGTTTCTTTTTCAGCAGAATGAGCAGGCGGGGTTGGAAATCGGTGTTTTGGGTGTAGGCGGCGAGTTTAAAGTTGAGAGGGCGCAGGAGGGGAAAAAGGCAGTGTTTGTAGCTGGCGGTGTGGGTATTACACCGTTGTTTGGACAGGTTAGTGGTTTGGATCTTGAGACTGGGGGTTTCGAGTTGCTGTGGGCGGTGCGGGGTGAAGATCTGGGGCTGGTTGTTGATGCTTTGAAACGGTATCCTGGGCTTGGGGCGTGTACGACGCTGTTTTTGACTGGTGGTGTCAAGACGGAGGGGTTGGTTAAGATGAGGGATGAGGTAAAGGCGCAGATGCAGGTTCTCGAGAGGAGGATGGTCAAGGACGATGTGCGAGGCATAGAGGCTGACACATGGTATCTGTGTGCTGGGAAGGGGATGAGGAAGGAAGTGACGGGTTGGCTGGAAGGGCAGAAAGTCGTGTTTGAAGACTTTGACTATTGAGTTCCTTTGGAAACGGATCGTTCATCTTGTATTCTATTGTCTATCGATGTCGCGAGATAGCTATACCACCACAATTACAAGAAGCCGGCCCATGAATCCTGCGCGTCTATCTTCAGTCACTCTAAATTCTAAACCCTCCTTCTAATTCTCGCCCCAATCCTCTCCTTCGGCCTCATCGTCCCAAACGCCTTTTGTCTATTCCCCGGATCCAACGCCCTCGCGCCCTCCAAATCGCTCACCTCAATCTCAAACACGCCCATGAACACTGCCAAGGTAACAATACCGATATTTCGCGCGAAATGCCGCCCAGGACATTTATGCTCTCCGCCTCCAAAACTAGTCCAGCTCCCACTCAACCCGGCGTCGCTAAACTTTTCTCTTTTCCCATCGCGGTCAGAAGCGTTATTGCTATTATTGTTGTTGTTACTGCTAACAAGGTATCGCTCGGGCCAAAATGTATCCAAGGGTTTGGAGACTGCCTGCGGACGTATGGACGACCAACCTTGAGTGAACTGCCCGGCGTACTTGTGCGAGATGAAGACTTGCGTTCCTTTTGGTACACTGTATTTCGCATCCAATGCATACGAATCGGTTATGACTTCTCTGACGGCGAGGTTGGAACTATACATTCGCGTTGTTTCCGCATGTAACGATTGCAATAAAGGACGCACACTGAGTTGGCTAAAATTATACGCCTGCGTCTCTTGATTCGCATGGTTGTTTATCTCAGTCAGTACGCGTTGCTGTAAACCTGGGCTGCGCAGTGTTTCGAAGAATAACCAAAAGGTTACTGGTACGGTTAGACTGGTTCCGCCGTAGAGGAGGCCGAGGGTTTGGGCGGAGCGGCCTTCGACGCCGTGGCCGGGCATCTCGCCGTAGAGTTTCTCTCGCTCTTGGAGAAGGCCCGAGCCGGCGACGGGGTCCCAGGTCGTGTTTACGGCGTTGGCTTTGCGGAGAGCTTCGGACTCGACGGCCCAGGAACGGATGGCGCCTAGGAGACGGTCGCGGGCGGCGTAGGCTTTGGGAATCAGGAAACGCGGGAGACCCATGAAGAATTGATCAGTGGCTTCGATGTGGATCCAGAGGTCAGTTATTATCTCTGGGTAGGTGGAGATGATGGAGGAGCCGAGCAGGGTCTCGGCGATGGCGTGGGATACGTGGTATTCGAGGAAGGCGTATAGGTCGGGGATATCTTTCCATTCGCCTTGTGGAACGTTATTCAGTGTTTCTGAGATGGTTCGTTTCATAACGTCAAAGAGCCGTTTGTCGAGTAGGCCAAGGTTCGATCCTGTGGTGTGCTGTCGGATGTGTGTTGTTTGGATATAGTCTGTATTTCCGTTCTCGGACTTGTAGTGGTCAATGGCCGCTTTGGGGCTTCCCATCAACGCGCCCATGATCTTGTCGTGAATGAACGGATTTGGGTCAAGTTCGGCTGAATTGTTAAGCGCGCCCTTGATGTGCTCTGGGTCTAGAATGACGAGCATCTTTTCGCCTGCGTCCAGAAAGAAGGGCGATCCATCGCCGTATTGGTTTCTGTTCCAACGTTGACATTAGTGCAGCTCGACAGTTGTACGTTGATGATCAGTAGGTGGTTGTGGTGGTATTATGAGGATGGATACTTACAAACATTTGGCCATAAAGCCATGTGAATCGTAAGCCATTGACAAAGCATGTCTGAGCCCCGGTATCCAGTACGGAAGGGTTGGTGGTAAGACATTATGCCCCTTGCCGTACTTGATGGACCTGAAAGCATGCGATGACACGATTCTTGTGCAAATGCATATCACAGCGATGGCCACGATGCATTGCGCAATGAGACTGTTCTGCAACACAGCCAACGACAACGGCAACTGGTCATTTGCGACCGTCGTATTCCTGATGTCCATGTTGTGTGAAACGTCGCACAATTCACGTGTTGGGGACAAACTTCAAATTTATCTCATCTCCTCACCCGGGCAATGCAGGGCGGGTAAGCGCTAACCGGAAGTGGCGTTTAATCTCTCCAGAGGCGGAGGCCTCGCCGATAGCATCAAGTATGGTAGGCCTGATGAACCAACTTGCGAATGTCTCGCAGTCCTATCAACTACTCGCCAGAAGCTGAAACACAACGGCGACTGATTGCGTGCAGATAGCGGTGCATGAGGCGGCTATTTTTGGTGGCATGGTGCATAAAAGCGTGCATGACAGTGTGGAGGTGGAGACGATTGGCTTAGCGTCTCAGGGTCCCCGGCTAGAACCACAGAGCTTCGTCAACTCGACATCCTTCGCGCTCTTTGCTATCATCATCACGCTCCTTCCGCTACCTAGGCATCCTCCGGCTTTGGCTACTCATCGATTACATCTCTTTCTCCCTTTCTCTTTTTCGCACGCTCGTGCCATCCTTTGAGCTTCAAGAGCTTATCTAGCAGCTAGCTAGGACCCGTCATCAGCATGCCAGGAGTTCGTAAGTGCAGTCCTCATTCACCTTCACCATTCGAATGGCGTCCATCTCTGGACTAGTCGCGTTTGCAGCCTCGCAAACTTGTTCACTGTGGTTGCCTACTTGTGCACCCCGCGTGTATCTAGGCAAACTCCTACCCACCACAAGCAGCTCGTGCGATCACTAGCACACGCGCAAAATCGTTATCTGACACACTCTTTCAATAGCACTCGACGCGATGGACCAGATGAAGAAGGCCCTCAAAGGTCTCTTCAGGGGCAAGAAGTCCAAGAAGCAAGAGCCCCAGCCCACGGCCACTTCGGAGGCTGCTACTACACCTGTGCAAACCAAGCCCACCGAGACTACGCCAGCTGCTCCGGCTCCGGCTACTGCGCCTGAGCCTGCAAAGACCGAGACGACGCCTGCGGTCACAAGCGGTGCGCCAGCTGCGCCAGCTCAACCCGCTGCAGCTCCAGCTTCAGATGCAGCTCAGGGCGAGGTGAAGAAGGATGAAGCTGCTGCCTTGACTGAGGTCAAGAATGCCACGTCGAGTAGGTTATCATCTCGTTCAAACTCCAGTCCATTATCATACAGCGGTGACGATGCCTGGCATGAATCCAGGCGACGACAAAAGGTCGACCTGGATAACCAGTGGAAGGGCCCCATTTAGGTATGGGAAGCCACTCGCAACAAGATGGTTGTTCAGGTGTATCACCGACACACTTCCGTCGGCACATTCACAACTTGACGCCCAGATACGACATTTCTTTGCACGAATTTCCTTGATCACCCAAGATACCCCATACTAACCCATCTTCAGCGCCCGAACCAGTTGGTGCCGTCGCGCCCGCTCCCCCAACTGCTGCCGAAGCTCAGCCCACAGCCACCGAGGCCCCAAAGGATACTGAGGCCAAGGCGACCGATGCACCTGCACCCGCTGCCGGCATGAGCGCTACAAGTGGGCCGATGTTTGATGAGCCCAACTTTGGCGAGGACAAGTCTGCTGCGCCAGCTGCGACACCTGCTCCCATCGCGCAGGCTGAGGAGCCAGCTGCTCCTGCACCGACTTCCGCCGAACCTACTGCGACTCCTGCTGCCCCGGTCGTCCCTGCGGACAAGGCGGAGAAATAGAAAGCCTCCATCTGGGGCACAAAAGGGGCCAACAGGCATCCTAGCCAAGTCGAGGAGGGTCTTCCACTGCCAAAGTCGCATACAAAGAAATGGTCGAGAAAACTAAAAAAAAAAAACTGTTTTGAATAGGGCAGGCGAAGGGCGCGGGTGTCGGGTGTCGGGGCCTCATTTTCAGCATTGTGTCTTTCCACTAATACTATACCCCCACTGCTGTATCTTTCGACGGGTGTGTCGAGCTGACGGCGAGCTTGACTTTGAATCGAACAAATTCCATTATCACAATTCTGCTTTGATTGTTGTTCCGCTGCGTGATGAATGTGAGACGAATCACCGCCGCTGTGTTGCTCAATGCTCGAAACTAGCGCGGGGCAATGGCAGCCGCGCTATACGTCGACGAAAGCCCCACCACCGACGTCAACCATGGGACGCGATAATTCCCACTAAGGAGAGAAACCACTGCTTTTTACCCCGAACGCCTTTATATGTCTGTAGACCAACTCGATCCCACGACGCGCAACCAAGACCCCTCCACCCGATCACACTTTCTAAACACAGCAACAAGCAGTATCCACCACAATGCCTCCAAAGAGCGGCTTCTCGCGCACGCGCAACGTCGATTACGATGATGACGATATCTACGACGACGACGATTACTACGAGGAAGGCGCCCCAGACGTCGATGCGGGAGATGGCATGACAGAAGATGACAAAGAGCAGATGCGTGTGGGCACAGCAGGAGTACGGGCAGCGCTGGGAGACATGAGCGACTTCACTAGCGATGAGCAAATACAAGAGGCGCTATGGCACTACTACTACGACGTTGGGAAGAGTGTGAGCTATCTGAAGAACAAGCTTGGTGTGGCAGAGCCAAAGCAAGAGGCGCCCAAGCAGGAAAAGGCAAAATCAGTGTCACGGTTCGATCAAGCTGCAACCGTAGCAGACCAGAACGCGCCCGCAACTACAGGTAAGCACACTCACTTGCACTTTACTCTAGCTATGTAGAAGAGTCGGCTGTCCCGTCGTCCTGTTGCCCATCCTCTACCGTTGACCCAATCTCGATGCCTACCAACGCTGCTGTCACAGACTTCTTCTGGGATGTGCCCTGGGGCAACGTACCACCCGAACGACTAGGAATCATCACCGTTGATGCTCCACACTACAAAGGTGGCTTGCTCGGAGGATCTTCTAAGCTGGCTGCACTTGCAGCTAAACGCAGGAAAGAGCGAGAGGACGCGGAAGCTGCTGCCTCGAAAGCCAACAACGACGCGGATTCGGCTATCGCCATGCTTGACAAACTCTCTCTGAAGAACCAAGAGAATGGCAGCGCTTCTCTCGGTGGTAGTAGTGGAGAGTCAGGGCGTCCAGCTCGGCTTTCCAGATATCCTGTTCGCAGACGGTCCCCATCGCCGGCACCAGAAGCACCGAAAGAACCTGAGATGGAAGAACCCCAAGCTCCCCAGCCTGCCGTGGTCGTCGAATCACCAGCTCAACGCGCCACCGCTTCCATGTTTGCCTTCACTCTTTGCGGCTCTGACGAAGCAGTGAAGCACGCACAGGCCCCGCTTCAGGAGGTTCCGGTACCCTTTGCCGCGTATAAATCGTATGATGGCACGGGGGCTTTTGCTGGACCAAGTCCGGATGACATTGTGCGGGCAGCACAGGCAAAGGGCGCAGGTGGCGGGCGTCACTAGACTCTGACAAACTTCATTCTGAACATTTCTAAGGCATACAGGCACAACACCGAAGAAGAAGAGGAAGCAAACCAATGGCACTCTAGCCGAATCGGTCGAGAAGCTTACCGTGGTCGACGAACCAAGAGTTAAGAGCAAGAACTTGAACGTTGTGGACGAGTTCGAGAAGAGCGCCTCGAAGCGAATGGCGAACTTCGTTGTAATCGGTGAGTGACTCTTTCAGATTGTTGCAGTAACATAGAGCTGTATTAACATGCTGACGTCTCAAAGGACATGTCGACCACGGCAAGAGCACGCTCATGGGGCGATTGCTCTACGATCTCAAAGTCATCGACCAGCGGTCGATTGATAAGTTACGGAAAGAAGCAGAGAATATTGGCAAGTCTTCATTCGCACTTGCTTGGGTTATGGACGAAACGAGCGAAGAGCGGAGTCGGGGTGTCACCGTCGACATTGCTACCAACTACTTCGAGACGGACAAGACCAGGTTCACGATACTGGACGCGCCTGGGCACAAGGACTTTATCCCAAACATGATCTCGGGAGCATCGCAAGCCGACTTCCCGGTTCTCGTCATCGACGCAAGCACGAACAGCTTCGAATCCGGTCTCAAGGGTCAAACGAAGGAACACATTCTGATTGCACGAAGCATGGGCATGCAGCACATCATTGTAGCAGTGAACAAGATGGACACTGTCGGGTGGTCAAAATCACGATTCGACGACATAAAAAAACGCATGACAGCATTCCTGACTGAGGCAAACTTCATTGAAAAGCGGATAGCCTTTATCCCTCTAGCCGGTCTGACCGGCGAAAACGTCGTCAAGAAGATCGAGAACTCCGCCGCACACTGGTACACCGGCGAAACCCTGATAGAAACCCTCGAACGCATCGAGCTTCCACCCAGAAACCTCACAAAGCCACTTCGCCTTTCTGTCGCGGACGTCTTCCGCGGCGACATGCGCTCCCCACTCAGTATATCAGGCCGCATCGACGCTGGAACCCTCCAAGTAGGCGATGTCATCCTCGCCCTCCCCACCAACGAGACTGCGACTATAAAATCCATTGAAGTACAAGACACGCCTGTGGACTGGGCCGTCTGCGGTCAAATACCAACGCTCCACCTCACCGACATTGATCCCGTACACCTCCGCCAAGGCGACTTGCTCTGCGCACGTAGCGACCCTGTCAAACTCGTAAAAACGTTTACATCCAAACTCCTCGCCTTTGACCATGTGCTACCTATGCCCGTGGAAGTCTTCCGCAGTACCCTGCACTCGCCGGCGGCGATTAAGACGCTGAGTGCTAAGCTGAACAAGTTTACGGGCGAGGTGGTTAACAAGAAGCCGAGGATTATCAATCCAGGTGAGGTTGCGAGGGTGGTTGTGCAGTTGGAGAGGGAGTTGCCGATTGAGGAGGGGATGAGGGTCGTGCTAAGGGAGAGGGGAAGGACGGTGGGAGCAGGGTTGATGGAGAATGTTGCTTGATGGCTGAGGTTGTTGGGAATGGATGGATTGTTTGCTTCACGCTGCACTCGAGAGACTATGTATGGGTATGTAGCTACATGCGCATGACCCCTATCTCTCGGCTTACACATAATCGAGCTCAATAATTTCACACTCATTCATGAATCATGTAAGACATGTTGGCAGGCCTTAATCTCCATCTCACCTCATCTCTTATCAGCCCAAGGTGCCCTCGTATTCTGCTGTGCATTCTGTGCTTCCCCTGCATTTCCCCTCGCCCACGGCGCCGTAGTACCACCACCTCCCGTCGGCGGCGGAGCAGGCGTCCTACTCGCCCAAGGCGCTTTCGTAGGCTGATTCGGACCACTGGGTACACTCGCCGCCGCCGCCGCCGCCGCCGCCGCATCGCCACCCCCCGCTCCTCTAGCACCAGCAGCAGCCCACGGCGCAGCCGTTCCCACCATACCTCCACTCATTCCCCTACTCGCCACACTACCCACCGGCTCGGCCAAGGGATCTCTCAACGAGGGCTGCGGTCTTGCGGTCGGTGCCGTGGTAGATGGCGTACTTGATTTTGGCTGATTGGCCGTGTGAACGCTTGCTTGAATTTTCTTGGCATTTGGATCTGCGGAGAAGGAGAATAGGGAGCCGAAGGGGAAGTGTTGGACGACGGGGAATTTGGAGAGGACTTCTGCGTTGTACATTTTGATCATTCCCTGTTGAGTGTTTTTGTTAGATGTGCGGTTTCCGTATGAGTCTTAGGTATTGAGAAGTCCTTACCTTGTTGATCTTGGCCCATCCTGCTTTTACGCCGGAGACGTCGTATAGGATATTGCTGTGTTCCCAGAACGGACCTTTCTTCACGTCGTAGATGAAGCCAATGGCGCTGAAATACATGTTTCGTGTTCGTTCGCGGGCTACGGCGGGGGCTTTTGCTACGTCGCCTGGATGGGGTGCAGATGGTAATGATCCTTCTGCTGCAACATCTGCAGGCGTGACGATAGCGGGAGAGAACTGCGCACTGCCGAATATGTACGGTAAGAAAGAATGGTCGTCTAGTCCCCATACGCCATGCGAACCCGCAGGTTCCAAAGTGTACGTCAGGATGAGTCGACGTATCAAGACGAGATACGGTTCGATGACCCCAAGCACTATACCGCGCTCCTGTTCGCCGTCCTGCGATGCGGGGAAAGCGCCGAGTTTCCAGAGACAGCCGAGGAAAGCGAGGAAACTCAGTTCGTGACCTGTGCCGTAGTCAAGGCGTTGGGAACTGCCGAAACTGCCGATGAGGTAGGCTTCTAGTTCAGTTTTGGCTGAGACGTCGGAGGATGATTGGAAGGATAGTACTTCGGCTGGTAGATATTGATCTAACAGTGTAGGAACTTTTTCCCGGACAATGTCGTACCACGCCCTGAAGCTCACATTTCCGAAGCGACGGGGCCCGGGATCTGGTGGCGCTTCGTCGATGATGGAAGTCAGGGTGTCGAGAAGCTTGGCGAGGTTTTGCACAACGGGTGGATGGGGCACGTCTGGGTCGTTCAGCCTCCACTCTTTGACTGACGGTTCGGTATTGCCCTTCTCTTCCTTTATGATCTTCCGTGGTATCATCGCTGTGTTGAGCTGGAAGAGGAAAGTCATGATATCGGCATATGCTCTGCTGGCCAGGAAGAAAGTGACGTCGTCGCCATCGTTGATGCGTTTCGCAGGGACTTGGAAACTGTGCGATGCATCTTTGGGAAGGAATTCTAGTACGGGTGCTTGTGACGGATTCGATGACATGGTGGGGTGATGTGTGTAGTGGTATGTTTGGGTTAGTCGGAGGGGACGGGCCCATGTGATAGCGTGTTTTGGGGAAAGGACCCACTCTTTCGCGCCTTGACAGCGTTGCGGTGCTTTCAAGGGTGGGGATGACTTCACACCTCCCCCACATCGCCGAACACATTCACTAGGACGGATGCGCTAGCATTCCAAACGCTCATTGATGGCGCGGCTTAAGGAGGCGCCGAAGCAGGGAGGTGAGTTCTATCGCAGCTCCAAGCACACGATGTGATCGAGCTGGCGCGAAGATGCGCGGAGCTCTCCAACATCCTCGCCAGCTGCTAAACACACACCTGAAGCTTTCATCCGACTTTACATGAGCTAATACTAGTCCAGCAGTTCAGAAACCCTCCTCACCTTCCTCAGACGACGATGCCGCGACCCAACAGCTCCTCGCCGAATCCAACTCCCCAGTCGCCAATCCACCCCCACCGTCCGCAGTACTCGGCGCAAACCTTCTCAATGCAGCGCGCGTAAACCAACCCCCAAATAGCATTGCGCCATGGATGGTGCGCAAACATGGCCCGGGCAAGCTCAAACGGGTCAGCTTTCCGGGGGAAGGATCAAGACAGAACCTCGCCAGCAGAGGAGACCCTTACGAAATTGAGATGAGCCCTGAGAAGGGTCGATATACTCTGCCGGAAAAGGTCAACCACCAGCCGTTGAAGGTTAATAGGAAGAAGAAGAAACCGATTAAAGAGAAGAAGCAGGCGGTGGAGGAGGAAAGTGTGGCTCCTGTGGCTTCGTCGGAGCTCCCTGTGCATGAGGAAAATCTACCACAGGTCGAACAGGACGAGGGGGTGGAGGATGGACAAGTACCACAGCTCGAACAAGACGAGCGGGTGCAGGCTCTGACATTACCACAACATGAGATACGTTCTCTGCCACCAGAACTCGCCCTGCTTGAAAGCAACAATGTCGTCGACGATACTATTGATAAAGAGAGATCACCCAGCGTGAGCGACGTACCTACCGGTGTGCCAGAGGATCATACCGGCACAAAAGCTAAATCGAAACGCAAGTCAGAGTCGGATCATGGCGAAGACGCGCCTAGCAAAGTCCTGAGAGAACAGAGGCAGATGACTCGCGAATCTACATCATCGAGAAAGAGGCACCCACAAGTACGGATTCCGGCCCAGCGAAGCACGCAACAGCAGGACGCGGTCACTACAACGGGAAGAAACAACGATGTTCAAGAGACGCAGAAGAGCGTCGGTATTGGTTCGGTGCATCAAGAGAAATCTCGTCCAGATCCTGCACGACAAGAATCACGGTCTCGAAAGGAACATATCAATGGTACCATCGCGTCCAGTCAACCACTACCAACTAAAAAGCGAGGACAGCAAAGCCAGCAAAAATCGTCAAACGAAGCCCCAAAAACAGCCGTTATGACTGGAACTGAGACTGCGCCGGTTGCTGGCGAGCCGGAACACGAGTCAGACTCAGAGGGTTCTGGGAACATGACCGACGAAGGTAGTAAGACAGTGCGTCCTACAGGAAAGCCTGGGAGTATCGAAACCGTCTTTGAATTCCTCAATCTTGATTCACAGCCAGGAAAATGCCAAACTGAGCTGGCTACTACGATCAGGCGTGCATGCAACACATACAGCGCTCATCTCCAGGAGAGCGACCTATTAATGGACACAGTCATCGAAGACGCCAACGAGTTACAGGAAACGCTTAGGCAGGTCAGCACCGGCGTCGAAAAGAAGGACCAGCGCGCCTTTAAATTCGACGCCTACGGTCATGTCTTCCGAGCGCTCACACTATATCTCGAAGCAATCTACACTTGGCTACATGAGCATGTAGGTGAAGTAACCGAATCTCTAGAGGCTATGCAGATACTGTCATCCCTGATACATCAGATACTGGCATGCAAAGACACGATCGCCGACTGGGCTGTCAATGTACCAAAACGCTACAAGGGTGATAGGATCATCAAGGACGTTGACATCGGTCTCATTGCTCAGCTCCGACAGGTGGACAAGACGTATC
>JAESFQ010000638.1_pt1 | contig 12859 bp, 9 predicted proteins | sample 9269431 | NCBI WGS metagenome assembly JAESFQ01 (sample SAMN14502588, study PRJNA617103) | algae metagenome | isolation source: Plectolyngbya sp. WJT66-NPBG17 and co-occurring heterotrophs from well... | place: USA: Mojave Desert, Joshua Tree National Park, California | collected 2006-08-06
ACTATGTCACGCTGGAGGAGCCCGCAAGTGACAAAGGAGGCATGATGCTGTATACGTCTGGCACCACAAACAGGCCAAAAGGTGTTTTGTTGCCTCAAGACGTACTAACGGCTCAGTCGCAATCGCTGCTGGAAGCGTGGAACTACAGCAACAAGGACGTGCTGTTACACGTTCTTCCTCTGCATCACATCCACGGCACCATCAACGCACTGCTCACACCTCTGTTCGCCGGCAGCACTATCGAGTTCCAATTCCCCTTCAACGCGACCGCTGTATGGGACCGACTGGCGGCTCCCTTCCTACCGAACCCTGATCCAGCGAAGAAGCCCATTACGTTCCTCACCGTCGTACCAACCATATATACGCGCCTCCTCGCATCGCATTCTACCCTTTCGCCCGAACTCCAAGCCGCCACCAAGACGGCTCTTCATCCGTCGAATATGCGTCTAAACATCTCAGGATCCGCCGCCCTTCCTACACCAGTGAAGTCAGCATGGACGGAGCTCAGTGGAGGCAACGTGCTGCTAGAGCGATATGGCATGACCGAGGTGGGTATGGCACTTTCATGTGGACTAGACTTCACAGATCGCGTCGACGGCTCGGTAGGCTGGCCGCTTCCCTCAGTGCAAGCGCGCTTGGTAGATACAGAAACCGGAGAGATTATAGAAGTGGGCAAAGAGATTGACCCTGCGACAGAACGCGAACGCCAGGGTGAGATCCAACTACGTGGCCCAACCATCTTCAGAGAATACTGGAAGAACCCCGAGGCCACCTCCAAGGAGTTTACAGAAGATGCGGACGGACAAGGGAAATGGTTCAAGACAGGCGATGTCGCTGTTCGAAGGAACGTTGAAGGAGCAGGCAAGAGCCACCAAGCATGGGCCAAGGGACCTCTCTACTTCATCCTCGGGCGGAAATCAGCAGACATCATCAAAACCGGTGGCGAGAAAGTCTCGGCTCTTGAGATTGAACGCGAGATGCTCTCGCTTCCCCAAGTCGAGGAAGTCGCTGTCGTTGGTCTACCATCGGAAGCCTGGGGCCAGAAAGTCGCTGCTGTGGTGGTGCTGTCTGAACAAGGCCAGACTGGAGGAAAGGGGGGTAAGGTCTGGTCTGCACTGGATATGAGGAGGGCGCTTAAGGAGTTACTCGCGAATTACAAGATCCCGCAAGAAATGAAGGTCGTGGACTCGATTCCCAGGAATGCGATGGGCAAGATCAACAAGAAGCAGCTTGTCAAGCAGATTTGGGGCGAGGCACTGGAGGGAACAAAGGAGAATGGTGCGGTGCAGATGCCTAATGGAAGTGTATAGTACTTTGTATATAGGAATTGTGCAACATCTCCAATCACCACACAATATTTCGTCAACGGGAGAATGGCTATATCTACCTTGTCGTATCTGTTTTATGAGAACCGGCGTGGCCGCAGCCTCGACTCCATCAGGCTGCATCAAATACCATTGTACCTTGTATTATCAGCACAACACATATGCTAGACGCATACAACAACAACAGCAGCAGAACTTCTCCATAGTGGAAGCTAAACTACACCAAGATACATCCCAGGTAACCTAGGTACACTACAAATACCTCAAGCAGCAGGCGATTACAACAACGCCAAGATGCAAAAGCCACCTCTGTCATACTATAATTCGTTAACAATTACGGAGTGCACTTGTTCCTCACCCCGCTCGAAACCCGTCGTCATGGAGGTGGGCGCAGTCTGACAGAGACGCTGTGGCGCCTCTGACCTCAGCCGAGAAAAGATGCTTGGGAGCGAAAAGCTTATGCATCCTCCTCTTACGCCAACGCCAAGGCAAGCCACAACCGCCATGCTGTGACGTGCGCCATGCTCCTTAGTTGCAAGCCGTTGGCGTTTTTGCATGCGGATCGATCGGTTGCTCGAGACGGGGGTTTTCTTGGAAGACTCGGAATAGAGATGGAGATGACTACGGTGTAGACTTGGGCTGTGCGAGGACTTGGGGTATGGTTTGGGCTGGTTTACTTGCACATCCGAAAGAAGAGGAGTGCGGAAGTGTAGGTTGTGTGGCATCGCATTGCATCGTCGCATTGCATTCGAAGTATTTAACATTGGGTATTTGAAAGTATTAAAAAGAATACATGATCGTCATGAGCAAAGACGAGCGCGGTGCGTATAGCACCCCATGCGAAAGTCATCAACTTTGGCAAAATCAATGTCGATCCATGACAAGATCTTCCCATTTATCATCTTCTTACGCCGACAAGTGACTCATAAGTATAGCAGTGCATTCTCTGCAGTGCTTTATGCCGTGTGTCCGGCATCGGCACGGGCAGCAGAGTTGTCAACCTTGCTGCGACGCTCGCGGCCCTTCTCAGACCAGGGGAAGTGAGCGACGGGAATGACGAAGAAACTATAGAGGGTTAGCACGATTCGTGACGAAAGCAATAAACATGAAGACTGACCTGTTGGAGCTATCTGCGATACCAGCCAGGGCGTTGTACCAAGCAGCAAAGGCGGCCATGAGACCAAAAGCACCACCTGCGACAATGCAGTCACTCTGTGGACCCGCGGCACCAGCGTTCAAGTAGCCGATTCCAAGGAGGAGGAAAGCCATGTCGAGGGTGAAGAAGAGAAAGAAAAAGGCTACGGTGGAGCGGAGGGTACAAATCAACAGGAGGAAGGTAAAGATGAACCAGCCCATGAGGAAAAGACCAAAGGAGTTGTAGAAGTCACCCTCTTCTAGGAGAGTCTCTTCAATTGCGAATCCACCTGGGGTGAGGATGATACCAAAGGCGATCCAGAAACCACCATAGGATGAGAGAGCGGTAGCACCAAATGTGTTTCCGACAGCCATTTCCCTAGTCTTCGGTTAGAGAGAGTTTGCAGGTAGGTAATTGATCACACATACCACATGCCGGCCAAAAGCTGCACCAGGCCTCCATAGGCGTATGCTATAGCCACGACAATGTTTGGGTGACCAATGCCACGGGTTTTGACGTTGATCAAAGAGAGAACAAAGGTGGTGAGGGCGAAAGCCGACAGACCCAAGGGTGCTGGGTTGGCGAACTTGCGGTTTGGTGGTCTGTAAAGACCAGGCTGGAATTCACCACCAAAAGCCGCAAGACGGAGGTCTGGATCGTTGGTAGCAACGTGGGCGAGAGGGTTACCGCCATAGTCGTATGGCACCCTTTGCTTGGGCATTCCTGCGCCATTGATTGCTGCGTGATCGAGTGCGCTGGTACCGTTGGTGTTCTTCTCGAAACTTGGGCCGCGCTGTGAGAGCAGTTAGATTTATTCGACTTCCTTGCGCATTCGAGCAACATACCGCGGCGTCGTTGTGCTCACGAGCTGTAGCCATGATGTTGACAATGAGTAACAGATGCTTGACGTGCTATAGTTCGGACTAACTCAAGGTAGTTCGACGGGGAGAGAGTCTGGGGAAGGAGAAAGCAAGCCCACTCTGGGGAGCGGAGAGACTGATATATGTCCAGATCAGATCAGACCTCGCAGGGGAGGCATGGTCCATCTACGTGTGCCATGAGCCGTCGTCCCATGCTGGTGCTAGTTCCGCGACTAAGGGTAGGTAATTAGATTCCAAACAAGTGCTAAAGCCCACCACTCATGGGAGGTTCCCCACATACGCCTCTCCATCCCGGGTAAAAGGACAGCATGCGTCTCCACTTCCTGTGAATCCAGTGAGGGCACGGCGAGCGGACGAACGAAATTCAATCGAACCCAAGCCACCATGCGCCGTGTGATCGACGCCAATGGCTACCTTACCGAGGCCGGACGGTCACCGACAAGGAGGATCGCAAGTAGTGCACCAACCGATCCAACAGTTATTTGTCTTGTTCAGACGGGCTCTGCTGCTACGATGACGCGCGGAACTAAGATGTGCTGCTGGAATTCCCGATTGCGGATCGCCGTCCAAGTTCCAAGCATTACATCATCGTCGCTTGTGACCTTGACGCATCAGCTTCCCTTAGATGTTTTCAACGCAAAAAACGGCAGAACAGCATGAGTCTTTAAAGCTTCGTACAACACACAGGCCGCTATCGATCTTTGCATGTTAGCGGTCTGACTGCATGTTTACCCTTGAGGAATGGCCCCTGCGAGAAACGCGTTTGGAAGTGGAGCTCAAGTCAGTGCACCCACGCTGAATTTGCTCGGAATAGTTAAACGCGAAGTGTTTTGACCATGCACGCAAGCCTCCAAGGTGGACACGCATTTTTGTCCGTCCGTTGAGCTGGGATGCCGGATATCGCGGGTACGATGTAGTAGCACGATATAAACGCAGCTCTTCCTTGGTGGGTGCAATTGTTGGACTCTGCCGTCTTTGTACTGTACACAGCCACATCGCGTCCCGTTGCTGGAAAATCAATTAACTGGGCGTGCTTTGAAATTCAGCATCATCAAGGGCCGCGGAGCAGACGGGATGATGATCTTGTGCATGAGGTAAGACGGCTAAGCTTTGTCCAAGAGCCTCGGCATAAGCCACCGGGATCTTCCAATGTTATGACATGACAAAACTCTAATAAGCCACGGAGACGCGCCGTCGTGACGGTTTACGCAGGCGCCGAATGGTGAATTTGAAGTGCATCTTCAGAAACTGACGAACAGAAAAGTCTGTCTATCATTTGTGGGATCAATAGTGCTAGCGTAGCGTACAGCTGCCATCTCCTGGCTGTCCGGGGCGGCATGGGGCCGCAAGTGGAGTAGCATCTCACCACTCATCCTAGACGTGTGGTTGAGACGCAGGTCGGCTGTTGCATTCCTTCGGTCCAGCGGGAACAGATGTTTAGTCATTTCCCTGCCGTTCCGCGTCCGTTGCTTCCCCGACAAGATTGGTGTGAAGGCTGGATATCGTGATTGATGCTACCTCGGGCCTTTTCGTTGCTCGAGGCAATCACCTGTTGTCCTCGCCATGCCACCACCAAGCTAGCTGTGACAGTACGGAAGGACTCAAACAAATGTACAGCATCCGATATGTATTGGCTTCCACAAAGATGGGTCACGCCAGGTATACATGTCAATCGCGTGAGATAGTATGGTGGCGCCATTCCGCAACACTTTAGGCTAACAAATCAATGTAAGGTGCATCCTCGCAATGATTCTAGCGACATTCCCTGGAATGCTTTGTGGTAACTGAATCGCCCAGGAAAGCACTCTGTGTGATCCTGGACTGACCATGAGAAAGGCCGATCTGCTCACAGAGTCGCATGCATATGATAGAACATTGATCAGCGCTGATGCGTGATACTTTCGGCTGCGGGATGTCACTGCCGCTCTTCCAGAAGGCGTCGGAGACGAGGAAGTTGGGTCCACTAGGTTTATGGAGAGACAAGATCTGGGGACCCCACTTAGACCCTGCGTAAGAGCGTGCCAGGAGTCAGGGCGCTGGGAAAGCTCGCGGAAAGAAGGTTTCGTCATCCAAGAGTTACTGGAAAGCCAAGGGGTTTCTGCGGCCGTACGGCACGCTGCTATCCACACGACAGCCGAGTTGCTGGTGTGTATTTTCCCGATAAAATTGCGGGTTTCAGTACCAACTTCCAGTAGCCATCAGATGACTTATGACCGGGAGAGCACTGGCATTGCCAAAAGCGCCTTGGACTCTTCATCATGCCTTCTCTAGGCGTCATATCTCGCACTTGATGACCACTTCGAATCACAACACTTTGTGTACATAGCTCGTATGCATATGACATGAATGCACAGAAGTATAGCGCTGTTTGTAGTTGCCTAGGAGGCTAGTAGCAGCAGCGAACTGTCGTGGAATCTATGATGTCGGCTGGCGAAGTTGACTTTACCTTGCGTCTCTGTCGCAATGAGACTAGGATTACGCCTCGAATACAGCGGACCTGCAGTCGAAAAGATGGGAGGACGTCGCAACAAAGGGTACAAGGGCAGAAACGTGGCGTTTCTTGTCACTCTCTGCCGGCTTGGTACGTCCTTGGCGCGTCTCGCTACCAACACAGGCACCAGCAGGCGGAGGAGGACCGAAATCGATGTCAAAGTGTCCAAGCTCGCAAACAGGACCGTCAAGTGTCGGCTTGAAGCAGGTCCGCGATGTTTGCTTTGGTGTTGAGCCGCGTTTCAGGACGGCACGCCGGCTACGTAATGGGCTGGCGGTCCACTCCCACCTAGCGCGGGGAAGCTGCCAGAGCTCCGCCACGCTACTTCTGGAGCTTGCTGCTCGCCTGAACTCGGTGTTTAGGCAGACACGGTCGACAGTTGAGGACTCGATAACCTTACGACGGACCTTGATTGCTTCAGATACTCCAACTCAATTCACGCTGCAGTTACTGCGCTCACCTCATCATGTCAGACAACAACGCGTCCCACGAGGACATGGCCAGCCTCTCCTACTTCGACCATTCATCGGGCAAGCGCATCAACACAGACGTTGTACTTATTGAAGCAATCCGATCGCAATACCCCAACCTCGATCTCGTCGTCGCGCCTCAGGGAAGGCTAAACCTCCTCGCGTACGCATCTGCAGGCTACGCAAATGTTACACCGCTCGAAGATGTCGTCAAAGACCCCGTGTACGGTCCTGGGGTCAAGTGGCGCTCTTATGCTACGCCAGCCCACAGGCTTGACCCTAGCCCTGGCTACATGGTGGAGCGTGTCATCTTTGGCAAATACATGTACAAATGGAAAGACCAGGAGGCTATTCTATACGTTGCGGAAGGTCGTGACGGAGGGGCGTATTACCCAACCCCGACGTTGCACTACATCCTTTCCAACGCGTCGCACAAGGTCGATGAGTTGATCAAGGAGGCGACCAAGTGGGGCAGTGAACTACACAACGAGGTCTGGGTCTTCGACGGTGGTTACTGGCAGAAGAGTGCAGAGCTCTTCCATTCCGTACAAAAGAGCACCTGGGACAGCGTCATCCTCGACGAGGACATGAAGAAGTCGCTCATTTCCGATGTGGAAAACTTCTTCGATGGCCGACAGACGTATGATGACCTGAAGGTGCCATGGAAGCGCGGCGTCATCTACTACGGTCCCCCAGGAAACGGTAAGACCATCAGCATCAAAGCTATGATGCGCAGCCTTTACCAGCGCGGCGCGAGTGGAGACTCCAGACTCGCCGTTCCCACTCTCTACGTGCGTACGCTTACTTCGTTCGGCGGACCTGAATACTCCCTGTCGCAAATCTTCACGAAAGCTCGTCAGGAAGCACCATGCTACCTTGTCTTCGAGGATCTTGATTCAATCGTCAACGACTCTGTCCGATCTTACTTCCTCAACGAAGTAGATGGCCTCAAGGCCAATGATGGTATCTTGATGGTCGGTTCAACAAACCATCTGGACCGACTGGACCCAGGTATTGCGAAGAGGCCTAGCCGCTTCGATCGCAAATACTACTTCCCAAACCCGAATTATGACCAACGCATACAGTACGCCAAGTTCTGGCAGGGCAAACTCAAAGACAACAAGGACCTTGACTTTCCTGACGAGCTCTGTGCGAAGATTGCCGAGATTACACCCAAGTTCTCTTTTGCCTACATGCAGGAGGCCTTCGTTGCGTCTCTCCTGGCTATTGCCGCTCGGGGTGGTAAGAACGTCGAAGAGGCGGAGCACGACGCAGCGAGGTGGGCTGGTCCCCAAGATCCGATGAAATCAACCACTGGTACTCTGCATACCAACTTTGCACGAAGAATGCCCTTTGGCGACATGTTCGATCCGGCTTCAGAGTCAGACTCGGATCTGGATAGACTAGAGCTGTGGATTGAGATGAAGAAGCAGGTCAAGATCCTGCGCGAGGAGATGGACGAGAAGATGCGCAAAGGTGATTGGGAGCTCCCCAGTCGGCCAAAGGTCGCAGATCTTCGACCAAACCCGACACAGTTCAGAGATGAGCTAGATGCCATCCTGCATGGAGGCCAGGAGGGGCGCCCCAGGCATCCTCACCCGGACTTCAAGTACTAGTCTACACAGACGTGGGTTGAGTAGAGATCGCTTAGTTGATACTACATGAGATGATATGGCGTTCTGGTATGGTATTAGTTAGCTTTATATATGATGTGAAATGTCCGCGAATAATTAACGACTGGTAAAGTTGACTTGGGGTCGACTTGAACTATCAAAGTACAACAGCCTTGAGCAATCCCTGTCTTTGGTGTGCTTCTGGTGTCCTCTGCTGTATAGTATAGGTGCCTAATTGAGCTGAAACGACGCAATGAAATGTGCAGAAAACTAATCTCCGTGCGTTACAGCCTCCTCCATAGCCAACACGGCATTCTCCAACTCTCTAATCCGCTGCCCCACTCTCCTCTTCACCTCATCTGCGACCGCCCTATCCTCACCTTCAACAACCCCTCGGTAGTACTCGAGCAGGCTATCCAGCTCTACTCTCGCTGCAGCCCGGTCATCAGCCGCATACGTAGTGTTCTTTTCGCTCTCTTCAAACGCTATCTCGAACTCGTCTTTGGCTGTACCGTACAGTTCTTGTATCTCCTCGATCGCTTCGTCGACCGCTTGTTGTGATTCTGGCGATATCGGGGAGGGCGCTGAAGACGTGGCGGAGGCGAATTTAGCGCGCGGTGTCGAGGTGAATGTGCGGACAGTGGAGAGGGTGTTGTAGGGCGTGGTGAAGCGCGTCCATTGATTTGGCGCTGCTAGGATTGATGTGTTGCGCGCTTGGTATGGTGGGGGAGGCGAGGGTGTCCGCGAGCGCTGTTGTGTGTAGGTTTGTTGTGAGAACTGTTGGCTCGCTGGGTAGGAAGTGCGCTGCGCTGCTATGGCACTTGCGCGGAGGGTTGTCTGGCGGAGTAGCGTGCGGATGGGCGTCGCTCCCGAAGCCATCTTCGGGGATGACTGTCCGTGATAGGAGGCGCGGAATTGACGCGGGGCAGAGCGTTGGACTGCATTGCGCAGCAAAGGCGCTTTGGTGAAGAGTGTGTGCGACATTGTGGGTGGTGGGTGTAGGGTGTTGGTGAGATGGTGCCGTGGTAAGCCTGAGGTTCACCGGAGTTAAGCCTGTCATGTGGACATGACGGTGTTGCAATAACACATCAGTACGAAGGAGCTCGGTTTTCTTAGTATACGTCACAAAAAGTACCCTGAAGGTATTCGCTGTAGTTTCATTAACACATCTACGGTGTATAGTATTGTGTATACCTTTAGGGTAGTTGTTTGTGTAAAACACAACTTGGGGGGGAAAAAACGAGCTCCTTCATAAACTCGATGTGCCTGTCTGGCTGTATGCGCTATCATCCTGCCGTCCACACAACGGCATATATTGCGACGCCGTATTAGACTGATTTAGGTTCAGTACCAATATTTGGCGTAAAATTTTGTTAAAACGGTTGATGCTTCTCAATCAGTAGTGGTGCACGCGGCTCAGAAAGTGTCGCAACACCCCACAGCCGCTCTCACCAAAATCATCCCAGATGGCTACATGGTAGCCAACATCACTCGATGTGCCTTTGAAACATGTGCCTGCTGTATACTTTAGTATAACTGCTGTGTGTCAATCGGATTTAAAAACACTGGCTACCTCCAGGGTGTGCTGGAAGCGTCGTATAAAGTGGCAGTGAGTAAGGCGATATTGGTGTGGCAGCAGCACGAAGGTTGTGACCCAGGTGGCCGGAAGGGGAAGGGGCGAACCAGATTTGGAGACTTCGCTGAGCAACTCGGAAATGGAGGTTTTCCAATACATCTTTTACATGCTGGCACTGTTTTCTCATCACCTCTTCGGTCGCAGATAGACTTTGGATAGGCAATTATGTGGGGGTAGTCTGGTGTATAATTGTGGAAACATGCAAGACCGTAGAGGAAAAACGACCAAGTCCCCCCAAACCCGAAAACCAGACCGAGTATGACTAACATTTATCCCTTTAGTTAGTGCCTGGTATTGATCATTCGGACGCCACGATGCAATGCAGAGAGGCGGGTTTGGCGCTCCCCCCACCAATCCCGCTGTCACCGCTCTTCAGCCCCGGTTCAATGAACCCCCTTGGCCAAACGACCCACACCAATCGATTTCCACCCCCGTTATCCTTCTCTGCAACATATTCCGTTAAGCTCATCTTTTCTCCATCAATCAGTTCTCAAGCGAGCGTAGTCTAGGTTCGTTTCACCGCAGTCCAATCCATTACAACGTCTCCTAACATCCTACCAGTGGTTATGATGTCTGCTTTACATATAACAATGTAAAGAAGCGCAGAAGGTCGGGAGTTCGATCCTCCCCGCTCGTATAGAGCTGTCGCATCATTCTTTTTGCTATTTTTTGGTGTTTGTATAGCCATCCCAGACGTTGTGGTGGCTGTTTTGGAGTTTCGGCAGTTTTCCAAACTCGGTATGTGGAACAACTTTTTTTGTCTTGGTTCAATCACGGCCCTGCTTACTCATGATGATTATATATCTGCGGAGTACATTCCGTACATTTCACATATTTCATAGGTCGTCGTTGGCGCCCTGGCTCTGTGATGGGGAGTTGGCCGAAATCGGTGAATTGAACCCCTCTTTTTTGGCTTTTGCGAACAAGATGCCCCACCACTCTGTGGGCTTGCACAAATCTAAGCGTCATGCTTTTCCACAACTACTTGTCTCACGATGATACAAACGACGATATCTACGGTGAATTTCGTGGATCTTAACAGGTCTCTTGCTTGACTTATAAACGCTGTACGCCAGAATCTTGTCATATTGCACCATTTGAAGCATCCATAGGTTGTGTAGTGTACGTTCATCCTCAACCGTGACCCCATAAAGCATGCGCTCATTCGATTCTAGGTAGTGGTTATCACTTCAGATTTTGACGTTACCAATATTCTGATAACCCCGGTTCGGTAAGACATTCTCTCAGCCATGATTTCAATAATCCGTCCTAACATTGCAAAGAACCCGGGCACGACCTTGAAGACTTTATTTTTGCCCTCTACACATCGCCATCCTGTGCTTGTTCTCATGAATCTCAGGCGACAGGCTCCTTTTTTTGCTTAACACATCTAGACGAAGGAAAAACCCCATCTTCATGTCTCTCCTGAAGCCCGAATTTGAGCTGATCATTTGCCGTCTCTAATTTGAACAATTTTCAAAAACTTCATAACAGCTACTAACTACACCACCTATAATGACTATACAAACACCAAAAATAGCAAAAAGAATGATGCGACAGCTCTATACGAGCGGGGAGGATCGAACTCCCACGAGTACTGCTGCTACAAGACGATAATAAGCGGTCTTGCACAGATACGCATGTTTTCTTGAAGGAATGCAACGACGCGATGGGCGAGCGATTGGAAAACTTGGAAAACGCCAGACCGTTCGGATGAGCCAAGCGCTACTTTATCTCATGCAAGAAAGAGACTCGTCAGGTGCGAGATCGTCTTCTTCTACTTTGCAGTCTACAACATCATGAAATAAGAATGTATCAAACTTGACACCAATGTAGACTTCTAGGTTATTTTCTTGGATACACAATATTCTCATTACTCTCTATTATAGTAAATATGCGAAGGGAGTATTCGAAGAACGCTTTAATTTTCTTTTGAGCAAAGCGGAAACATGGTATTAGATATTTCAATTGGATTAATACCGAATATAACCTGGGTATACGACCGTTGTTTCAAAAACCTTCGGTTCCATCACTAACACCAGTACGCCTCGCTATAGAATGATGCTGGGAAAACTATGCTGCCCTCCCATGGCCATACAAATACATTTACCTTATAAGAGTATCACCAAAATCTCACTCCCATCCTACCACCATCGTCTCGAGTTCCTTCCACTAGTCGCACACTGCAAGCAATGCCTCGTCGAAGACACTACCGCGCAAGTCCCACAGACATTCCTCCCGCAATCATTGCACGCAAAAGGACTATGCTCTACAGCCCCGCCCATGTCCATATCCATATCTACATCCATCTCGTCGCGTTCACTCTGCAATGGTGTATCGCAGTCTTCACACCGGGTCAGTTGTGACCGAGTTTGGTCCTGCTGTACAGGCATTGAGAAGATGGGTTGGACGGGTGGGGCAGGGAGCTGTTTCCAGAAAGAATGCAGCGTTGATTTTTGCGGTTTCGATGACATCGAAGTGGGTTGTTGGTGTGTTGGAAGTGCGTCGGACGGGATGGGTGAGGCGTCAGGGTGATCACGTTGCGCAGCGAAGAGCATATTGAGCGTGTTTTCTGGTACAGGATTAGCATTATGTAGTTTGACCAAGTCATTGAGTAAGCCTTACTGTGTATCGCTTGCTCATCGGGTCTGTTGTCGCGGACCCGCTTGCGCGTGCGGTTACCCCAATCGTTGCTCTTGACTCGGCTCACGCTCATAAAGTCCCAAGCATTGGATCTCGAGCTCGCATGCACATCCGCATCCATCATCTTTTCGTAGCCCTTGGAAAAAGACATCGGCGATTGTGCATCCATTGTGGTGACGGCGCCGAAGCTGGAAATGGAGAGCGTCGAGTCGTTAGAGGAATGTTTGCGCTTGAGGCCCATGGTCGCGGATTGGAGTGTTGTCGGATGATGATGGATGATCACAGGTGATTGAGTGTTGTATGTGATATACAGAAGGCAGAAAACGGTTGTTATGGTGATGTGAAGTGATGCGCAGAGGCGAAAGCGAAATGCGACGATTCAGGGAGTGATGATGCAAAGTGGCTGACCCGGAGGACGCGAATTGTAGCGCGAGCGCGTCGCGTGATGGCGTGTCGAGATCGCAATTGCATCACTACCCTCCTGAGCGAATGGCCTTATCAACCCCCACACGTGACACAACGTCCATCTATTGCAGTAGGGTATTATATGATAGACTGTGTTCGGATCATTCGATTATTTTGCCCTTCGCAAATGCATGATTGCAAGGAAAGGCATTACGTCGGATGTACGAAGCATAAGGCTACCTTAGCCCAGAACCCATCAC
>JAESFQ010000639.1_pt1 | contig 12836 bp, 9 predicted proteins | sample 9269431 | NCBI WGS metagenome assembly JAESFQ01 (sample SAMN14502588, study PRJNA617103) | algae metagenome | isolation source: Plectolyngbya sp. WJT66-NPBG17 and co-occurring heterotrophs from well... | place: USA: Mojave Desert, Joshua Tree National Park, California | collected 2006-08-06
ATGTTGATGGTTCCTTCCTTTCTTCGTATGGTGTTTCTCCGTACTGTTCGTTGCGGGCCAGGCCACGTTCTCGTTCTTCTCCTTGACATGAAGCGGAAGACTCAGTTTCTTGCGATCCAGGTGCAGAGTAGTCGAATCGCCACTCTTGAACACCAGACTGGGCGTGGCACGAGGTTGCGATGGACTGGGCCAGCGCAGCCTCGCAGACGGCTTTAACATATGACTTGACTGCTTCCCTTCGTAGTCGAGATTTTGGTTTAGAACCACCCGATAGCTTGAAGCACGGTTTTTCGGAAGACACTGCACTAGCAGCCAACGTGCTGGAAGCCGAGAGAGCAGAGTGGATGGCCATCATCTCGCTGTGCATGGATAACGGGGCATTGGTGAGCTGTCCTCCACCGCCTATACTCTCAAAAGGCGTGAAAGTCTTATTCGAAAGATTTTCTGGCTCACATGATTCACGCTTGAGTTTGTGGTTCTTTTTCAAATCTGCCACGACTAGACCTTGCATTGAGCGCAATGGAAGGCGCCCGGTCTTCAGCGCACCGCCGTCAAAGCCAGAGCGATGGTCATTGTACCCCTTACCAATGACCTTTCCGCCACGGACAATAATGGCCCCATGGCGGTATCGCAAAGGAGACTTGGCAGCCTGTTCGAGGCAGAGGTTAAGGTAATTCTCAGTCTTCATTCTGATGGAAGATGTAAGTATGACTGGACTTTCGAAGAGACGTAGTTAGATGCTGGTATCGCGAATGGCTGTTAAGGGTTCTTTGCTATATTCGTGATTGACTTAAAGACTTAGTCGTAATTGATGGCCGGGCAGATGTGTAGTGAGTGCACAATGAACAACGGTGTGAGTCTTGACGTGTGAAGGCAGCCGTGGCGGTTCTAGCGTCTTGGCAGGTCTTGCTCATCTTGCGCCAGGATTCAATCTTCACAACTCAAGCTTCAACAACTGCATCAATATTGAATTGGCATTAGTCCGTGCAACCCTATAGCTTTTTACGAAAGTAATTGTATTTACAGCAAGTTCCATCAAACAGCGAGCGAGCGCCTACTCGGCCCAGACAACTGCGCTGAGACCGTCCTCGTTCTCCGGAATGCCAGTAGCCCCAATCCTAAGATCAGCAACGCGCTCTCCCAGTTTGCCAGTCACCGGGTCTCTTGGTACTATAGCGACATTTGAAGTGGTCTGATCACCAATGGCAACGAAAGTACCAGCCTTGTTGATGTCGAAAGTACGCGGGTACGTGCCGTGGGATGATGTAATAGCTGTCCAAGTGAGGCTTCCGGTAGAAGAGATGGTGTATTGAGTAAGCGAGTCGTTGGGCCTGAACTTCTTGTCGTTTCGGTTTGTGGTGTAGACGAAGTTGCCTTTGACCTTGATCTCGCCGACTTTGGTACCGGCAGGGGCGGTAGTGTTGCCTTGGTACGGCGTGAGTGTCTGCTTCAGGGTCAGGGACATGCAGTCTCCTGATGAGGGATATGACACCGCCCATGCTGACACGCTGTTGGAAAGCTCGTTGGCGATGAAGAGAACAGTACCGTCTGCCGCTCGGCGCACGCGCGAGAAAGCTCCTGATGGCGACCAAAAGGCGCCATGTCTTGGTCCGGTGCCAGGAGGTGGCTTCGCAGGGGTGCACTCTGTAAGCCTGCCGGATGTGTGGTCGATCTTGTTAATACGGATCAAATCGGTTCCAAGGTCGGGTACGATCAAGAAGTTGCCGGTTGGATCCACGAAAGCATGATGCGGGTGGGGAGCTTCCTGTCGGTAAGGGTTCACACTTTTACCAGTGTACTTGATTGTTTGAAGCGGCTGTCCGCCAGTCAACGGCAATTTGAAGGTCGTCAACTGCGAAGTTTGGCTGTCGATTGATTAGCAACATTCGTGTCTATTGAGGGATGTTAACTCACTAGTGGGCATTCGCGATGAAGCTTTTTCCGTCTGCGCCACCGTAGAGCGCTGTCGCAACCACACCTTGAGGTGTAGAACCCTTCCCGGTTGCGTTCACTTTTCCATTTGCACCAACGGAGAAAGACACCAGATTTCCGCCCGTCTGCCCCTGGAAGACCTCGTCCGGAATATATAGCGCTTTTCCAGCACTGTCATACGTTATCCAACTAGGCAGCTTGTTGCCTGTAGAAGTTGAACTGCTGAGAGTCAAGGCATTGCTGTTAAACGACAGGTAGTTGATAGTGCCCGAGTAGTGTGTCGCCCAGAGGTTTGCGGCACTTGCGACGCTTCCGAATAGCGGTAGAAGGAGTGGATGCGAAGGAAGCATGATGAAGATGAAACGGCGAGTCAGGGCAAAGCTGTTACTGCACTTCGAACACAGGGAAGTAGTGTCATTTTGTATGTTCGTCGTGTGTTCTTTGACATTTCCATTATTTCGCCTGAGTATCACGCGCCCGCGCTCTATATTTCGGGACTACCACGATGAAACACCTGACTACGCCGTCTTGGACTAAACAACCGCTCTCATCATGCGTTTCGCTGAGAGCGCAGGGTACTACTTCAGCCTCGGTGTCTCTGCGATTCTCCAAGCCGGTTAAAGGCCGCACATCGGACAATATACAGCAATTTACAGCCATGTTTCGCGCAGGGGTACAACGTTTCAGCCGGCTGCCGACCCCAACTTGATCAACATGGAGAAATTGCAGAAGCCTTGTATTGCGGGCTTAATTACAGACGCACGCATCTTAAGATCTCTTGGCTGGGCCACATACCGGGAATGCAGCCGCCACGCCGCTGACTGGCGCCGGCACATGCATGCGGCTATGACAAGTGTGTGGGTATAAACAAGGAGGCATCTCTTAATCTGTCTGCAACCAATCTTTGCCAAGAAGCAATCAGAATGAAGCCACCATTTCTTACAATTGCCGTAGCTCAGAAGTCGCTGTGCGATACAGGCAAGAACTGTTATTACAAGTATCACCTGCTATACGTCATTTCTACGATGTTGATGAAGGATCCAGCAAAAGTGCAAGGTTTTTGCTGGGCGGTCGCAACACTTCATCGCGGCTATGTCTCCTGTCCTATGTGTGACCTTTTCTTCAGCCGTAGTGTATTGGGTCAATAAAATTTCTTGTCATCATTAAGCTCCACCTCTAGAATTCAAGCAATCCTTAAGTATCGCAAGGACATTGATAGATGGAAACATTCTAGGCAGCCAAGCCACCCTCAGGCTTCCAAGATGGTAAAGGTCTACTACACATGGCTGTTTGCAGCCGCCACGCTCTTTTCTTACACAAACGCTGCCAACTCGACACTGGGCGAATGCCTTGAATCTCGAAAAGTTCCTGTATATGCTTCAGGCACCAAAAACTATACTCAGGCCGTTAAACCTTTCAACCTCCGCCTACCATACGTACCGGCTTCCTACGCCGTACCACAAAGCGTCAAACATGTTCAAGACGCTGTGTCTTGCGGAGTTGCGAGCGGTGTTCGAGTCACTGCAAAGTGTGGAGGTCACAGCTACGCCTCGCATGGTCTTGGAGGAGAAGATGGGCATTTGATTGTCGACATGCGCCGCTTCAACAGCGTGACTGTCGATGCAGCAGCTCATACAGCTGTTGTAGGAGCTGGAGGTAGACTGGGAAACATTGCTGTGGCGCTGTACAATCAAGGCAAGCAAGCCATCAGCCATGGAACATGTCCTGGGTAGGTCCTCATTTCCCTTACAATCACCACACACTCCACTAACAGCCTTCAGCGTCGGCGTAGGTGGCCTCACCCTCCACGGTGGCTACGGCATGTCATCACGCCTGCACGGCCTAACCCTCGACCAACTCATCTCAGCCACCGTCGTCCTCTACAACAGCACCGTAGTAACCGCCTCCCCAACCTCCAACCCGGACCTCTTCTGGGCGCTCCGAGGCGCCGGCGCCGCCTTTGGCATCGTAACCGACTTCAAATTCAAAACCTTCACCGCCCCAGAAAGCAACCTCGTCTTCTCCTACAGCCTCTCGCCAAGCAACACCTCGCAACTCGCCAACATCCTCACCGTCCTCCAGAACTTCACCATGTACGACCAACCGCCAGAGCTCAACATGCGCATGTTCCTGCCCAACCAACTCACAGGTGTATACTACGGGAACCGCTCCTCCTACGACACCATCATGAACCCGCTCCTCACTAAACTCGGTATTCCTCGCGGCGCAGGCACAGTTTCAGCAAAGGGATGGATCAACACGCTGACATCCTTCTCCAACGGCCCGCTGCCTCAACCCGAGCTATACGACTACCACGAGAACTTCTACGCCAAGTCACTCATGCCAGATTACTTATCCCCAGCTGCCATAACAGCATTGGCAGACTACTATTTCACGACTGCACGTTCTGTTCGCGGGCGCTCGTGGTACCTGTTGATCGATATGCACGGCGGAGAGGGGTCGGCTATTTCTTCTGTACCGGATAACGAGACGTCGTACTCGCATCGTAAGGCGGTGTTTAAGATGCAGTTCAATGACCGTATCTTCCCTGATAGTGCGACGTATACGCCGAAGATGATGGAGTTTTTGAATGGATGGGTGGGTGCGGTTGAGAAGGCTAGTAAAGGGGAGGAGTTCGGCATGTACATCAACTACGCTGATACGAATCTTACGAACGCGAAGGCGCATTCGAGGTATTGGGGTGATCATTATGAGAGGTTGGTGCGCATCAAGGGGGTCTATGACCCAAAGAAGGTGTTTGAGGGACCACAGTTGGTGGGGAGCTGAGTGTTGGACGTAAGGACCTAGAGCGAATACTAGAGACGTGAACATGAATGAAAACGAAGTGCTCTACTTGCTCGAGAAGAAGTCTATAGGGCCTAAAAATACACATTTACACACCTAGATCTACGTCTACAAGAACTCGATGCCAACACCAAAGCTCAGCCCCTTCCTGCCTTCCTCCTTGGCCCTCATGACTAATGGAAGAGAGAAATTGATCTCGAACCTCGCAACGGGGTGTGCGTAGACAAGTCCCAAACCAGCTGCTGCACTGGGAAGTTCGGCGGTGAGACTGGAGAATGACTTTCGGATAGCGCCAGTTACATCGCTCGAGCTGCCGAATGATCCGTCCTCTTTCTTGGAGTTGGGGTTCTTCAGTGCAAGGAGACGGCCACCGTTAATGAAGGCTTGCAGACGGAGAGGCGTCTCTTTACCGACGCGTGGGATAGGAAGGAGTAGCGATGCGCCACCAGCAGCGTAAATGTCGCCACCTAGTGCGTCAGCGCCATCACGTGGACCCAGGCCAGCGATACGGAAGCCCCGGACGTTATTGGGACCGCCGAGCTGGAAGCGGTCGTTGATGCGCGAGGCCTGGGGCTGATTCTCTCCGCCTAGCGTCATAGGGTAGAGGAGTCCACCTCGTAGACCAGCGGTAAGCGTGATGCCTGTGTTGCCAAAGGGAAGAGCGACTTGCGACTCTGCCTCTGACTTCCAGTATGCTGTGTCGCCCTTCAAAGGACCCCAGCCCGCAAGTTCAGATACAGTCTTCATGAAGTAGCCGCTGTTAGGTAGAAGAGGATAGTCGCGCTTGTCGTTGACCCAGGTATGCGAGATGCTCGACTTGAAAGTGTCACCAGCGTCTGCGCGGACAGAGGGGGATGCGTTTTCAGCCAGACTGGTGACCTGTCGCCAGATGCCGGAGTAACCAAACTCATGTGTCGCACCATTCTTCATCCTCCAAAGCAGCTTTGAGTTTCCACCCTTGAGGACTTCTTCGTGGCTTGCCCAGCTCTTCAGTGTTGAACTCGCGAATCCATTAACCTGAAACTTGAGGTCGGGATTGCTGAGGATGGGGCTATCGAAGGCGAGCGAGTAAGCCGATCGTGTTCGCGTACCAAGTGATCCATGTGCGTTCAACGTCTCGGCTCCACCAAACAGATTCCGCAGTTCGGCGTGGACGTAGGCATCGGCTTCAGAGGCACCAGCTTCGGTTCCAGTCTTGATCGTATAGTTGCCGCGCTCGATGGCCGAGATGTACACATCGACATCGGTGGGGGAGGAAGAGGCAATGGTCTGGCTTGGTCGGTCGAGATAGACCGATATTGGCGACTTGAAGATGCCTAGCCAATGTTAGACACATGCGAGCCCCTCAGTCGTGTGCGAACCTACCGAAACGATTGAGCTTATCGGTAGCTTCACCAACTTCCTTTATGGCATCCTCAAGAGTGTATGGCTCGTCTCGGTTTGCGCTCAGGAGGGGATCGACTACCCGCTCGAGGAAGCTTCTTCGTGTGCGGTTGGCGTGGAGGATGCGGACCGACGATATCGTCACCGGCAGGGAGGAGTTGTCTTCAATCTAACACAGACTCAGCAACAGCGCCAATTGCATGACCGGAATGCATACCAGCTCTCCAAGCCTCTCCTGCGACCTTTGCTGTTGGGCGTATAGCCGCGCATTGAGCTCATCCTGCTGTCGCTTCTGCTCGTTCAGGTCCGTCTTGTTCTTGAGCCTTTCGAAGACCTTTAGAGTCAATTAGCGATGCACCTTTGCTAACACGCCCCACGCCTACTTACATCGTCTTCATGCGGCGACGCCATTGGGCTGTTGGTGACTTCGTGCGTGATGCTTGGCGTGGTTCAGAAACCTTGAACTTTGGATCGCCGCGGGCGGCGGATGCACGTGCGCTTACTCTCCAACTGCTGTCGGGACTTGAGCGCGACCCAAACTTTCTTTCACTCAAGACCTAATTCACCTGTCACACCTGCCTTTATAAATTCTTCCTCTTTGTCTGTTGCGGGCAGTTGTACACCATTTCTGCCAGACGCTCTCTGCACTCTTATCTGGGCGCCACCTATACAGCGCATCCGATAGTCGACGTCAGCCATCTCCGCTCAAGAACACGTCTCCCACCACCACCACCCACTCACTCTCACCCCACATCCGCCCATCATGGCGACACCCGCAGCTACCAAGCGCCTCACAAGGGAATACGCTTCCATCTCCAAATCACCGCCACCATACATTACTGCACACCCTTCGGATAGGAATATCCTGGAATGGCACTACATCATCACTGGTCCACCAGACACGCCCTACCACGGCGGCCAGTACTGGGGTACACTGAACTTCCCACCTGATTACCCTTTTGCCCCTCCCGCGATTCGGATGCACACGCCGTCCGGCCGCTTCCAACCCAGCAGCCGACTATGTCTAAGCATATCAGACTTTCACCCCAAGAGCTTCAACCCCGCATGGGAAGTCAGCACCATCTTGACCGGTCTATTGAGTTTTATGACTAGCGACGAGATAACAACTGGTAGCGTCAGGGCATCGGAAGCAGAGCGGAAACTCTTCGCCCAGCGCACACGGTGGTGGAACAGCACAGGCGGCGGTAGCAAGGCTTCTGGTTCGGACAACGCTGGTGGGCGCCAGAACGGTAACATCAGGGCTGGGGATGGCGGCGCAAAGTTCAGGCATGAGTGGCCGGATGTGGACGAGGAGAATCTCAAGTGGATGAAGGACAACCGCATCGACCCACTCACCGGCATGCCACGACCGCTATCTACCCCTTCACAACAGCCCGCTTGCTCGCCGGACGTCTCCGGGCTCCGACGACGCCCCGGCACAAGTGCGACGGTCGTTCAAGATGCAGCGCAAATAGCACGAGATGCTGGTCAAGGCTGGTTGAGCCGCAACAAGTGGAGGATGGTTCTCGGAGCTATGATGCTGTACATTCTTGTCGCGAGGGTACTCGGTGACGGCGCAATCACGACTACCGCTTAAACGAACTGGTCATCACAGTAAAGGGGCGTAGCAGAATAAGTCTAGGGCAGTGTACATTAGTGGGAGACACATGCCACAATTCTTTCATCTAGGCATTTACTTTGGCGTTGATGGGCGCTCGGCATACCCAACTTTGAGTCGAGCACTCTGTATGATTCCCAGATACCTTCTTTCGTAGATACAAACAAAGACCTCACATGCAGGTATTGAATCTCCGATTCATCCTCTTCTACAAAGTTTGACTTAAACTTTACGCTACGCGCCCTCGGTTATCAACACTATGCCTTCACCTGCCCTAGAACAGATCTACTGCAATACACATAGTACTATTTACCGTCTACTACACAAGCGTACCCGATCACCACAATTAAGCCTCCAAGCTTCGCCACAAGCGGACCCACCGGTAAAACTAGGCTGCTTGCGGCTACGCTAGTGGCGCAACCAGCAATGACGCAGTGGAGATCCCCCACAAAATATCTCTCAGCCACCGCACATCGCAAGGCTCAGGCAACCTTCTCTTCGTGATATCGCCTTTGCTATTGTTTGCTCGCTCTCACAGCACAGCACACATCGTGGTTCAAATAGCACTCTCCTACACACTCACAGGCAACAGACTTTGACCGTCCAGCGAGCCCTATATTCCGCCTTCTGCAACCACCTTCGTCTCGTTGGTCGACGCTGCATCAAACAAACTAACTGATCATCACGCATGAAAGCAAGGATGACATGGAATGTGATCGGCAGGGCCAGTGCCGGACGTAGCAAGCTACGGCCGCGATTGGGTGGCTGAACAGTGTATTTTACGTTGGAATGAAGTGCCGGGTTACCTTTACGCGTGCGTGTGCTTAATCGCGTGATGCGGCCTATGATGGTGTTCTTTGTGGGACCTTGGGATCATCGGTTTTGGGCAAGGGAGATGGGGGTTTTTTCGGTCCCAGGATCGCGGGTCGCGCGCGGGTATATAGGGAGAGTGGGACGCAGATATTTGTTTTCGAAACATTTCGTCGGTGGTATTCTTGCCCTTGTGCCTAGTCGTTTTGTCTCTTTGCCCAAGTCCATTTCACTCGACTAATCGAACATACTCCTCGAGTCGATCGACAATGCGCTTCTCATCACTCGTTTCCCTTGCCCTCGCGAGCGCATCACTGTGCACGGCACTGCCTGCAGATCTGACCAATTTCCTGCTTGTCACTACATCGCAAGTAGATGCCAGTGCGAATGCCTCTGAACTCAAAGCCGTGTCCGCTACCTCGTTGTTTGTAAGCCTTTATAGCAATCCCCCAAGAAAACACAATGTCATCATGTCTAAAATTGCATAGGACCCTTTCCACCAACCCGCCCTTATACTCCGTTTAACAGGCCCCGGTTACGGCTCCCTCCCCAACTTCACTTTGACAGACGGAACACTGTCCGCAATCGCCCGTGCACCTTTTGGCGAAACGCTGTATCGTTATAACAGCACCGTTGTGACAGCTGGATCCGAGTTACAGTTCCTTGCCTCGGTGCAGCCAGCGGGCAACATCGCATTGGACGATGGATACCTCTTGACTGTGGATGGCGAGAGAGATGGATGGACGATTTGCGAGGGTGCGTTGGAGTATGAAATTTTGAGTTGGAGGGGGAACGCGAGTGATTGCACAAAGACGTATGTGCATGCTGTGTTGAAGGCGCCTTATTAGGCTGAGATGTCTCGTGAAGTGGGAGAGGGTTTGGAAAATATTTATAGGAAGACAAACGAGGAACATATTCTAGCCTCAGACTCCGTTTTCAAAAATGTTCTAACCGGTCGCGGTATGTGGAATAGCCATGCTGTCCGACTTTCAGCTTGGTAGTAGATCTCGACCGATCATGAGCGTCATCTTGGAATGTATGCGAGAGTGCGTAGGCATTTGCCAATCATAAGCCCACGACGTGGTCTTCATCCCGTGCCATTGAGAAACTTGCGCCACCAGACTGTCTCAGCGTCGAGAAACCACGGACTTACAGCTGCTATGAATTCTTCTGGAGATAACGCTGCTCTTGGATCCAAATGTGCTAGAGCCATGACAAAGACGTCGCAAGTTGTCAGGCTCGTGCGAGCGAAGACGCAGTTGGTGATGTGATGCGGCATGATGGCTACGCGATTTCTGTTGCCACTGGTGTGTTTGAGTTCTGGCTGTGCAGGATTGGAAAGTTGACGGCGGGACGTAGGGAGCGAAGAGATCCGCACAGATGCTGGAGAATATGAGTACAAGATAGCCCGCAATGCCCTAGATGACATGCCTTCCACCGGCCATTGTGTCTTTATGGTATGTTGGTTGATCCTGGGGGTAGACTGCTCGCTGTCTTTCTTCGATTCCGACACACGGATGTACGGTGGGGTTCACCGCTCGTCCGAAGTTCTGTTCACAGATCTCGGTAATGGTGAGAACAGCTGTAAGCCCCACGCCTAATTCCCGATGCGGCAGTGTGCGATAGAGACTTGTTGTTTGCCTGCTAGGATCTCCGTCAACGGGCTGGTGTCTCATGCGTAGAAGGAGTGCTGTTCACCGATGAAAGTAGCAAGTGATACAAATGTCGTGGCGATTGGTGAGACTAGCATAAGCTAAGGCCCGTTGTACCCGTGCTGATGGATTTATGACGCTTGCCACAGTAAGCCTCAACAAGGCGACAGAGGAGCTGGCGGTGATTGTGTCGCTTTACCGGTACGGCGGTGGTCAAAGGAAGTAATGCTCATGAAAGTATAGTATGGTGGTGTAAATGAAACGCAGTATGTACTGTCAAGTACATGTAGACATATGACATCTCGCGATGTTTATAGCGAGGGCGCGAGACCGCGTCAGCAGGTCCGCCCACGCGATCTCATGCAGGAGTATCACTTCAGCATCCCCACCAACCCAATAGTCAAGGCCCAACTGGGAAGGCGACGATGGAATCTAGATGCGGTGCGACCCGAGGAAATCGCTTTCCAAGATGATGTTGGTCTGTGGTGAAGCTATAAGTGTGCCCTGATGTGATGTGCATCGCGATTGGGAGGTGGTGTACGGTAGTGCGGTGCTACTGGCTCGCTTGCAGGCAGTACGCAGCGAATAGAAGACGAAAGGCGCATGCTTGACAGCTGAGAGGTCGTCATATTGCTTTTTCGGAGAAATGAACGTGGAGACAATCGAGGGCGGATATGCAGACTTCAGGGAGATACTCACAGCGAAGTTCGGGTTCGCTGGAAAGCGGCGTGGATGCACATGCAGCCGAGGAGGGCGGAAATTGGGCGTTGGACTTTGAGATGTGCAATCAGAATGCCGAAAAGTTGAATAAGACAGGCAATAGGAGTCCTCAAGTCCTTCGGGCGATTGGGGAAAGTTATGCGATGATAGAGGGTTATCGTGGCCTTGCCTGGGGGCTCTGGCACAGCCTACACTTTACACCTTCCGTAACTAGCATCCTCCTGAAGAACGATACCGACAACATCATGACTTGTTCATACATTAGTTCGCTCATGTTCGCTTGAACTTGATGAATAAGGACGTTTTGTCGTGTTGTAAGAGTTCATAGGACTGGAACAGCCTGACGGTCAGGGGCCATGCTAAATCGGGCGAAAGTTTGCGAGGTGCCCAAGTTCATTACGTGACAATACATTATCGGCCTGTGTCGTTTACCTTTGCTATATAACAGGATGCTGCTGTCAAGTTTCCAGATCACAATATCTTCCCTGCCGACAAGTGTTAATTTGGCGTCTTCTCGCAGTCTTGAACAAGACAAACAAGTGTCGAATATATGCAATTCCTCGTTATTCCACTTAGACCATGGCTTCTTAAGCGCTAGTCTCCGTCTCTGTGACCCAAGTAAGGAGGTTGTTGAGGATGGGCTTACTATCGCACCGCATCAACATACTAAAGTGTAGCACAGGGTGAACAGTTGGTAGCAAACCTCGTCGACTCATTTCAGACCCATCAAAACTTCAGAAACTATTCGTACGCAGCCATCAATGTGCGCCGTCTACTTAGCCATCCATCGTGCTATGCTTTCCAACTCTTACTCGGCTGAAGGTCTTGGGGCGCGGGCTAAGGAGCGAATGGCCTACCAGGATCAGACGGCACACAACGTGGTCTGAACTGGCTGAGTAGATAATCTACTAGATCCAGCATAAGGTTGTACCACCTGGAGAACGCCCTGAGGACAAGAGTTTCTAACATCTCACCAACGCAAATTGCTGCCAAAAGAAGCACGCTCGTGCTGCAATGCTATGTTGTACGTCTTCCAAGGTTGGAAGCTCCAGAAGAATACAAGGCGCTAGTAGCCGCGTTCTGCTACCATGGGTGACGTGAGTCGCTGACCGGTCAGAGTTTGTGGCTTCGCAAGTTGGACGTAGCTGAGGCCCATCCGCGCAATGATCCCGGGGATGTCCAAAGGACATTGAAGATGCGAAAATACATCCGCCAATCCTGACCGAGCCCCGCATCCTGGAGGACAAGCTCTTCTCGAATCCAACGTCGGCTTTCTGCTTTGCTATTTTGGACACGGAGCCAGGATGCCGCCTGTCAGCGACGAAACCTTTGCATCCAGTGCGCGAGACATGGTCGGGTGTGTCGCTAGAAGGAGTACCCGATGCGATCTGCTCTTCTGGACGGTCGCTCGAGAAACGCCACAGCCATCCCGGATGTCTTGGTCGAATTGTTGGCCGGTGTTGGCTTTCCTAGGGCGGAGTAAAGCCAGCCGAGGACTGCCCAGGTGGGGCTTCGGTTGGCGGCGCCGTTGCATGCTTGGCGCCCTCCCGCCTGTGACGTCGATCCTGACCTCCTGTCCTCTCTAGCCATCTCAATTCAGGGATTCCAGCATTCTGAACGCTGTGCGGAAGTCAAAAATACACTCAACAGCATGTATAGCGATAATGCGGTTGCTCCCTAGATATTGTTGATATCAAAAGTTGACCCAACCGGTATGTCTCCAGGATGTCACCTTCACTTCGATCGCGAGATGATCATGCAATGCCACGCCCGCCCAGACCTGGGGTGCGGCGCAGGATGCGCGCTTCGGTCTATCTTTGCAAATAATTTCCATAGCATTCGCGAAAAATTCTTGCGGCGCATGTGAATTCGAGGCTTTAGACCAAGCACAACCGCCCACCTGGTCCTCGAGTGTG
>JAESFQ010000640.1_pt1 | contig 12830 bp, 11 predicted proteins | sample 9269431 | NCBI WGS metagenome assembly JAESFQ01 (sample SAMN14502588, study PRJNA617103) | algae metagenome | isolation source: Plectolyngbya sp. WJT66-NPBG17 and co-occurring heterotrophs from well... | place: USA: Mojave Desert, Joshua Tree National Park, California | collected 2006-08-06
CATCAAGGCCCTCTTCAAGGAAGCACCAACATCCACAAGTGCACCGCTATCCCGACTTTTGCAAAAATACGTCATCGCACTCACCGAACACACGCCGAAACTCGACGGCAACTGCAAGGGCCTGGTGCACGCCGTCATCGACTGCAGTTGGATAGCGCGCAATGAAGACTTCCTGCGCTCCTACCGCATCTTCCTGCGTAGGCTGCTCTCAGTGCAGTCCAGCTACATGTCGACCGTGCTGCAGATGCTTGTCGACATGTTCCTGGGTGCCCCGTCTGTCAACGCCAGGCAGCAGGACGACCCGCCCATCCAAAGAGTCCGCCTACAAGCACGCGTACACGAGACCCTCATGGACATACTGCGATACAGCCCGATGGCGAGTTCCTTCCTTGCACCCGTCATCTCCAGCACGTTCCCCTTCTCCAACGACAGCGCCAAGACCCACGTCGAATACATCCGAAACATCTTCAGGGTTACAGAGTACGCACCGGAGATCAAAGGCGAGATCCTGGCACTTGTGACGGACAAGCTATGCAAGATTGACGCGCAGATGCAGGTGGACATGGAAGAGATTGACGACGACCTAGAGGAGCGACTCGTGGGCGAGACCATCAACGACGAGGACGACGATGACGATGTGAGCGACGATGGCTCCGTGTCAAGCGAGGAGAGTCTAGGGCCGGAAGAACAGCGGCTCAAAGACATCAAAGACATGATGCTCAAGCTCGATACCGTCATGGACGTCCAGTTCTCTTACTACGACTCGGTCTTCGAACGGAATGATCTTCAAGAGATGGATCGCACCTACCAGACCCTCATTGCGCAATTCCAGTCCATCATCATCCCGACCTACCGCTCACGACATACTCAATTCGTCCTTTTCCACTTCAGCCAGATCTCGACAGATTTCATGGTGCGGTTCGTAGACACCTGCTCCCGCCTGGCTATCGACCAAAATCGGTCGCCATTACTACGTGCGTCCGCATGTGCTTACCTTGCCTCCTACATCGCGCGTGGCGCTCACGTTCCCGGCTTCGTGGTCCGCGATGTCTTCGACACACTGTGCTCGCAGCTCGAGCGCCTGCGTGTATTGCACGAGCCTAAGTGCACCGGCCCAGACCTACGCCGATACGGCACATACTACGCCATCGCGCAGGCACTTCTATATGCCTTTTGCTTCCGATGGCGCGACCTCATTGTCACTCCCGACGGCACGTTGCCCACCGACGCAGATATCATGTATCACGAAGGCGACTTCCAGTGGCACCGCTCAACCCTCGAAATCGTCCGCCGTAACATCTTCTGCAAACTGAACCCGCTCAGGATCTGTGCGCCAGACATTGTCAAGCAGTTTGGCCGCATCGCCAAGCACCTCCGCTTCACGTACGTCGATACCCTAGTAGAGACAAACAAGCGTGTACGACTCTCTCGCAGTCTAGCTAGTGGCTACCTCACCGGTATTGGCGGCCGAGAGACTGCCCTCACTGGCAAAAAGGGCGAAGAGGCCTTCCTGATGGATGCGTACTTTCCCTTTGACCCATACGTGCTTCCACGGAGTAAGCGCTGGGTTGAACACGACTACGTACAATGGCGACCGGTACCTGGTATGCCTATTGAAAAGGACGACGACGAGGATGATGAGGATGAAGAAGAGGATGAGGATGAGGATGAAGACGATGACGACGATGACAGCACTTCAGATGAGGAGGAAGACGACGACAGCGACGCTGATGTCGCAAACCCCGACGATCTTGATGATGGTAGTACGGAGACTAGTCTATGATAATTTTCTCGTTGCATTTTCTGGCGTATAACGGGAGCGGGAAAGCATCAAGATTAGCATTTTTGCTCGGCGCTGGTCATTAGGAAAAGACACGGCGCCCAAGTATTCTCTCTTGTTGCTGGGCTGGCTTGGTACGGCCTGGGTATTTGCTCGTTGATCTTTTTCCATGTATGATTAAGCGCCTAGACCTGCGGTAGTCAGCTGGTCGTTATCTTCTGGTCAGTTTGATTGCCTGATAAGAGGCATATTTACGTATATACCAAAAGCAATGAGATAAAAAATTGATAACAAGAAGACCTTGTTCTGAATGTTTGCTCATTGGTCTTACTGGGGCTATCATACGCACTGCACTGTCAAAGGCATGCTATCCATCATGTTTCATTTGGACTAGATCCCCTTTTGAGTCGTTTCCCCGGTAGGAAACGGAGGGAAAGGACAAAAACCTGGGTAGACCTGCATCCGGATGCCATATCATGATACATGCAGCTCATCCCTTACCAGCAGTGACGATCTTACATCGCCCGCGACGCCATTTTTTCGGACTCCCGGGACCATGGCCTCTTCAGTCCGTTTAACGCCATCAGCCGAGTCATAAATAATCATCGTCATCATAAGGGGCCCCTCAGCCTAACAGTGCCCCCTCTCATCTCCTCATCTACGCCTTCCTCTTCCTCGCCCTCGCCCTCAACATCCTGTAACCGCATTGCCCTCAGCAAGTCCCTACTAGCCCTCGTGCCGTCCCTCAACTCGACCGCACTCTTGAGCAGCATGTCCGCCATGACCTTAGAATCCATGTCCACGCCCAGCAGCGCCTCTACGTCAGGACCCGCTGGGATGGAGAACTCGACAAGCGGCTTCCCATTTGGACCTACGCTGACGATTGTGGATTTGCGGCTGTAGCGCGGGGTGTCGTGTTGGTCAAAGTCCGAGGAGGAAGAGTAAGTGTTACCGTGGTGGTAAGAGTCGTCGGTGTCGGAATCGAGGGTGTAGGTGGTGGAGGTGAGGGTTGTGGACGTGGAGTCGTTTCGGCGTGAGGAGCGGAGGGGAGCAGAAGGTTGGCCCATCGGGTGCCGTTGTGCTGCGAGGTTGAGCCGTTCGAACGTGTCCCAGAGGTCGTCGACGTCTTCTTCTTCGAGCGACGTGTCGGTTGTGACGCTCATGGGAGGAGACTGGTCGTCGCTGCTTAGTCCGTAGGCCATGTTGTGGGACCAACCGTCCCAGATGATCTGCTGAGAGCGCTGGTTGCTGCGGTGGTATTGGCCAGAGCTAGGTGTTGGTTTCGCGTGTGATTGTACCTGGCTTGCTGAGCTGACACCTCGGGCGTGCATGCTGGGGTGGTGGGGATCTTGGTTCGTAGGTTGGCCTTGCTCATCGTACTGTTGCGGCGTCAATAAGCCTGGCACGGCGTGGTTCGGCTCTGACTGCGACTTCATGTGGAAGGACGCGCGGTGGTTGTTTTGTGACAACTGTACTTGGTCTTCAAGGTTGAATGGGTTATCGTTCATGCGCTCGGTTCCTGCTGTGAGGATCTCGGAGCCAGACGTGGATGGACGGTAGTCTTCCACCATCGCCATGTCTAGATCAATCATGGACGAACGAAGAGGAGACCCAGGCGCAGAGCTGATCATCTCGGGGTAATCATCCGTAGGATCGATTGGCGCGGTTTGGGCGTGTCGCAGGCTTGGTCGGAAACCGGATGCAAGTGTTGGTGAAGAAGAGTCCGTCTTTGTGTGTTGACTGCGCTGTGAATCCTTCGGGCTACCCATGGGAAAGGCAAAGTCTTGTGTCTTGCGGTTTTCGTCCTGCTTGGGAAACGTCCACTCTTTCGTCTCGCGTCGCCGTGAGATTCGGTTCGATGTACGGTTTCTGGGTGCACCATTGTTGGCTTCTGCCATTGCGGCGTCGAACGTCCATTCTACTGTGCGTCGATTTGGCTTCTGGGGCTGAGCTGGGAAAGACCATTCCATCGTCTTGCGGTTGGGCTGCTCAGCGGGAAATGACCACTCCATGGTCTTTCTGTTCGGTTGCTCTGATGGAAACGACCATTCCATTGTCTTGCGATTATCGTCATTCATGCTGGGGAACGTCCAATCTTTCGTGGCCCGTTTAGTCATCTCGTCTTCCTCGTTAAAAGCATCCCGGCGCTCCTCTTCTTCCTCCATCTCTCGTATGATACTCTTCATGCGGTTCGCGCGGATGGTCGGCACCTCACCCAGGTCAATGCTCGGTATCTCGTCTGCTGACGGCATCGAGAAGTCCAGGTCAATGACCGTCTCGCGGTTCGGCGCACCAGGATTGAAGTCGCGTAGGACTAGATCAGACGGAGGACGGCCATTCGGGGGATCGGGCATGTCGACGGCACTGTACCGGTATGGTGTCGTGTTTGTGTCAAATAGCTTGTTCAGACGTCTTTGGCCTCTGACGATGGACTCCTCCTTGAATCTAGCCTGGAGCTGCTCGAAACGTCCCATATCGGCGACAGGTGGCAGGCCCATCCCATTGAAGTTTTGTCCCGCCCCGCTAGCAAAGGGATCGGCGAATTGTGGTGCATGTTCTTGTTCGAACTCTTCTGTTGTACTGAAAGACCAATCGTCATCATCCTCGTCGTCTGCCTCTGGAGCAAGCGGATCTGGCGCCTGAGCACCGTATGGATTGAAGAGCGACTGACGCGCACCACCCTGCTGCTCCCAGACATAGTAGTCCTCGACCAGCTTTACGAGCGACACAGTGGGATACATCTTGGTAGTATCTGCAAGATAGGGGTGCTCAAGGATTTGATCTGGCGTTGGTCGATCTTGTGGCTCCGGTTGAAAGACGAAAGCTAGGAAATCCTTCAATTCTTGGGAAAAGCGATCGCCTTCGAGTACAGGAACACCGGCCGTTGGTAGGTCGAACTGCCCGATCTTGTGATGTGGTGGGTAGCCGCAAGCCATCTCGTAGACAGTGCAAGCGTAGGCCCAGATATCGACCTCGTTGCCGTAAGAGATCTCCTTGGGCTGCAGTAAGCTGTGCGGGTCCGCATCCTTTACCCACTCCTTTTGCAGTTCAGGCGCCATCCAAAAAGGCGTACCGACGATGGTGGAGCGCTTCGATCTTTCAGGTTCCAGAGTGTTGGAGACACCGAAGTCGCATAATTGCACCCGGCCGTCTTCGAGGATGAGAACGTTGTTGGCTGCATCTGATTAGCACATAGCAACAACCGCAAGAACACTGTTACTTACACTTCAGATCTCGATGGAGCACACCAGCTTCATGGATGTACTTGAGACCCTGCGCCAGTTCACGAGCAATAGGTATGATGAACTTCTCCGCCAGCCCGGGTCCAGGATCCTTCGACATGGCTGTAGGCTTCATCAAGGTGTTGACACTACCACCACTGGCATATTCGCTGACAATCCAGAGTTCGTTATGAACAGGCCTGGCCTCCTCGATGATATTGACGTAGGGTCTTGCCTTGCTGTCTCTTAGCTGCTGCAGGATGTCGATCTCCTTAAGTGTGTCCTGAAGGTTCTTGTGTGTCATCTCCTCATAGTCAACCTTGTCGATCTCGATGATCTTGATGGCAACGAGCGCACCGGTATTACGGCTCTTTCTTTGCATTGTCAGCGAAGGTTCTTGGTTTCACTTTGTGATACCCACCCTTTGTAGACACGGCCATATGCGCCTTTGCCAATAAGCTCGTAGAAGTCGTATGGTGGTGGTTCCTCACCGCCCCGCTTCGCCCTCTCAGCAACCAGAAGCTCCATGTCCTTTGCTTGTTGCATGGCTCGTCCCTTGGTGCTACCCATCATGGGCGGCTGCAGTCGTGCAGGCTCCATGTCTCTCAAATATCTGTATACTTTGTCGAGCCTTAGTTGCTCAGTTGGAACGTCCTCTTGAGGCTCGAAAGGCGACTCTGTAATGGGCTCTAAAGGACTATCCACTAGAGTGCCGGTTGTGCTCCCGTAGCTCGTTGCGGTTGGTAGAGGTGGAGGTGGGCGATCAGGTTGACGTGGACGCCTACCAGGAGAGATGTAGTTTGTGGGGTCGGAGGCAGAGTACAAGTGTCTTGCGGTAGGATTGGCGCGATCAGACTTGATGGTGCCTGGAATGGATCGTGATAGAGGTCGTCGCGGCAAAGGCGTTTCTGGGAGGGCAATGGCAAGCCTTGGCTTCGGTGTAGGCGGACAAAGCGGGCTTCTGTGGTCTAATATTGGACTCGAGATATCACGCTTGTCGATTGAAGGCGCACGAGAAGAGCGCGACGAAGGGGCCTTCTTGCCTTTGATTGACTCTGTTAGCTTGGTCCATGTATAGGAACGACTTGACCTCGTCTTGTGGCTTGGGGTCTTGTCTGGTGAGCGAGGCGGGGTCATCTCCCCCATAGGGATGAGATGGTCGCTGTCGCTCACCGACCGCTTTAACTTGATGATCGCCTTGTCGTCGCCGAGCATGACACCGTGGTGTTATTGCGGCATGGTGGTATTTTGAACAGAAATCGCACTCACGGTTTTGTTATGAGGTTCCACGTTGTTTACCAGAGGTGAATGCGGCTCATGGCGGGCAAGGTCGCGTGCGGTGAGCGTGGGTGTTCGTTCACATTCACAGCTCCGCACTGCGGAGACTTGGGGGACCTATCAACGTTACAGGATTACAATCCAGGGTAGAAGTGAAGACGGAGATGGGGAAGCAAAACGAAATGAAGAATTGGTTTGTATAGAAGGGAAGGACGGCGATGCCATCTGACAGACGTCCAAGTGTCGAAGATGCGAAACATGGATCCAGGGTCTCGACGTTTCGCGCGCTGATCACGCTAAGGCAACCTTAAATCGATCTGGGGCAAGCGCGCCCCACGTTCCCGTGCCTGACATCATCTGCGCCACATGGGCGGCAGGCATAGCGGCTTGCCAACTTTCTGTGCATCGAGAGACATTGGGTCAAGATGCTCCCTAGATATCTACATCCATATTCACTGTTCAATCCAAGACCTGATTAAACGAAAACTATCTAACCTTACGGGATCTACATTTAGAAGAACTTTGAATAAACATCTCACCATGGTCGCGCAACCTATTGGCACAAAGAAGACGCCTGTCACGTCCACGGCGAAGAAGACACCAGTAACAGCACCGGTGAAGAAATCACCTGTCAAGGCACCAGCTGTTCAGCCTCCCAAGAAACCTGTCAACACCGCCATGCAGAAGAAGCCCATGACTACGACCCCTAAGAAGCCCGTCACAACTGTCGCACCGAAGAAGCCTGTCACAGCGATTGGTCAAAAGAAACCCATACCAGCACCCGCAAAAAATGCAGTTCAACAGCCGCAACAACAGGGCTGGATCAATAAAGGCCTCAGCGCCGCATCATCAGGTATTGGGAGTGCTGTCAGCGCTGCAACCACTGGCATAGGCAATGCTGCTGGTGCAGTCGTGACGGCAGCAGGTAGCGGAGTCGCTGGAGCAGGAAGGGGCGCTGGAGCAAGGTAACTTATCTGGCTCTACATTGATGTACCTGACTGACGTATTATAGCATTGCAAACTCATCCCGCACCTGGGGCGACATGGTCCGCGAATACGGCAACTCTCTCAAAGACATCACCGGCGCTCCGGGCAGTCGGTCCACCACGAACAAGAATCCTCTCGGCTTGAGCACGAGCGGTGTAGGAGGTATGGCATCCATGGCTAGCAGGCCAGGGGTGCCTGGTATCTCTGGAGGTTCTGGAAAGAGGGGCGGTTCGGCCAGCAACCCGTTGGGTCTATAAGTCATAGCATTGACGAATTTGAGAAACACGATTGGGATCTGTACGAATAGTTAGGCGATTGGGTTAAAAGATATGTATTTATGAGTTCTTTGGCGTCATCCGGAATACATACGACTCGATTCTTTTATTTTGAAGAATATGGCGCTTACTCCTCCCTTCAGTAAAGCCCGTTCACGTTTTTCTTCCTCAAGCATCGACACATACGTGAAGATCTACTCAATGAAAAAAAGTCCTTGTGAAGACACAAGACCAGGTAAAAAGCGTGAGCTTTCATCTCGAGCAGACTTGCGGCTCTCAACATACTAACTCGACGGGCCAGGGCAACCCTGTGATTCCCGTCCCCCCCACGAGCTCTGCAGATGTTGCATACCGGTATGCTCGTCCACACAACTAGACTTGGAAAGCGTTGTCCAGCTTCCGCTCTCCAAGTCCCCATTTGCGTCCCATGAGGATTAGCTGGCGTAAAAGGTGCCAGGACGTTATCCCTGATAGGTCCACGACGATACCCGGCCGGAGAGTGGTGCGCGGAGGCATCACTACACCAGCAATAATAGTACACACTCGATATGCGTGTATTTTCTTGCCCGACCCAGATGTGGAGAGCCGGAACAGCACCTGGATGTCCAGAATCACACATGCGTCCAAATCGGTCTGACTCGATTGGATGCCACCAAGGCGAGCCCGGAAGTAGAGCCCAGGCTCTGACAACCTACTCATTCCTTGGGATGGGCGTTGTCTAAAGCCACAAGGAGATGTCGAACGGACTGTTCGATCAAGACGCTGCAGTGTTGGCAGCATTGGTGGGTGAGACTCACCATCTGTTTCTCATTCGTCTCTCTCCAGTCCGATTGCGTCGTAGCAACGTTTTTGTAGGCTCGTATTGTCTATGTGAGCGTTCGGGAGCGGTGTACGCTGGTGTTGAGGGTCGGTGCGATGTGGTAAGTAAGAAAGTATGGCGACAGAGTCGAGTTTATATACACTCCTGGTGGCAGCTCGGACCCTCTGGCGAATGGTGCCCCAACTTGGAACGTGAGCAACAGGCAATAGTGACGATGAATAGGGGGGTGAAGGTGAAAGATGAGGCAGATGACGTCGTGAGCCAGAAACCTCAAGAAATAGTGATAGTGAAAGGGGAACCGCTTATCTGGTCATGAGACCACCATACGTCATGTTTGAAGCGCGCTATACGTACTCAATTCACTATAGGCGCGAACAATTACAATCCAACTTCGACACTTTCGCATCTACGAGACCTCGTCACTCAACATCAACATGTCCAGGAAACCGAAGTCACTGTGGAGACTTGAGGCATACGCGGGTGTCTACACAAACAGCGACACTGGCATTAAGGTCGTTGTAACCTACAATGCTGGCGCACTTATCCTGAAGGTCTGTGGCGCCATCAATGCGGTCTTCGCGGTTGAGCCGCACAACTTTGCCTCCTCCGGATGGCCAGCAGGTCTCTTCGAACTCGCACACTGCTACTCAACATCACCGAGATATAGCGTCTCTGGGGCCCCTCTTTCCAAGTTCTCCATGATCAGCTTTCAGCAACGTGCAGGCCAGATTGTAGGATTGACATGGGATATGGCGAGATGCCAGCAGAAGGAGAAGAAAGAACGCGAAGCGTGTTTTGATAGAGACCTTTCGCAGACATCTCCCTTACTACGACTGCCTGTGGAAGTACGCAGCATGATTATGCATTGGGTGTTGAAGACAGACGACAGCACCACATACCTCAGGAGTAGCGGAGCAAAGCTTGTGTACAACGTACAAGGCATCAACGCCTCGAATACTACAGAAATCGAGGTCAACCGCGTCCAGCACGTTTGTCGACAACTGCGAGAAGAGTACCGCGGCTTAGACCTTCGTTACAACAGGATTTTGTGTCGAACGGGAGATTTTCTTCGCCAGCTCACACTGCGTGACCGTCTTATTGAAAGCAATATGCGACGCGTCAATATCCATGGATGCCAAGACATCATCAAGAAGAAGGAAGCGCACAAGCAGCTTCACACTACTATCGATTTTTGTTTCCGCAACCCAGATTGTTTTGTCAGGCTCGTCTTCTGGAATTGGCATTACGAGAGGCCGCATAGCGTGATAGACCTAGTACGGACGGGGTGGATCATCGAGCAGGCATTACAAGGTATGTTGACCGTGAAAGCATAGGATGTTTCGTACAATCCTAGTGACTTCGTACTTCGTTTGAAGCATATGAATATCTCCGGGCCCTACTACAAGCATATCTTGGGCTATCCCTTACTGACAATGTATCCTACAGGCACACGTCACCGCCAACCTATCGCAGAAGATACCGGCGCCGTAGCCCGCTTGCGCGGCGGTCGGCCACTCCATCAGCTGAAAGCGAAGAACATGTGTGTCGTCCCTCGTGCCAACTACAACTACGCTGCGGTCAAGGATGTGTTCGAACAGCGCTTCGTTGAGCTGGTTAAGAGTTCTAGTCGTAAGATGAGACTCGTATTGGAAGAGCGCCCAATGAAGAAGCTTTTCGAGGATGTTGAGAAGTGGCACAAGTACGGGATTGGTGAACCTCAGGTGAAGACACAAATGGTCAATAGCGGTTTCGGGTTGTAGCGGAGCAATGAGAAGGAAACCCGACTCAAGTACAAAGGGTAGGAAGCTGACAGTTGGAAATATCGACTATCTGCTAAGCTGACTAACTTAATGGAGTGTCACAACTCATAAAATGGTCTTTTAAGAAGCCGTACTGAGGAAGCAGCGAAAATAGAACTTTTGACGAAGTGACAAAGACTCGTCCAGAAACCTTCGCGAAGAAACAAGTAAGGAACGCTTTCTTCTGATACGGGGGAAGAAGGAGAACCATGATATCATAAGTCCCGATAATCTCCAATAAGCAAGCACACCAACCATACTCGATCCTTCAAGCTACGTTTTTCTGTGGTGACTCAAACACGACTTCAATGTGGTCACCCTGACCTGCCTTAATCTGCCCTGTGATCCATGCTTCCCATTCATCTCTCGTATTAGCCGGTGTCATCGGCAATCTCGAATGTCGACGGGCGGATATGTGGAGCAAGTAGCTAATAGCGATCTCTGATACAAAGATATGAGTGATATGTGGTAGCGCTTTGAACATCGGACGTCTTTCGAGCTCCGTAACTAAATCAAGCAGATAAAGGTAGTCCGGCTCAATGTGCGTTATGGCCTTTCGGTATGCAGCTAGTAAACCGGTTGCCCAATTTGAGGAGTAATTCAGATTGTATGACACCGCAAAGACGTTTAGGCTGTAGCCGAGTGTGGTAGTCTCCGAGTAGATTTGGCGGCAGACTTCTGGAAGATGAAAGGCCGAAGGCTCGCTGGTGGTCGTAGTCCTTGGAGATAGGTCTATGTCGACTTTGATCCTGATCCAATTAACGACGCGGTGCTTAGGGCGGATCATGGCGCCTCCATGCTTCGTAATTTCGTAGGAAAAACGAGCGGTGGGAGCTTGACTGCCAGGTGCTTTGATGTATTGATAGCCCATAGCATAATTCCATATCTTGGTCCTCAGCTCAAGCGGCAGGCGCAGTAAAGGCGAGTCAATCGAGTTGCTTTTTGCGCTATGCTGACATCAGCTAGAAGTCCTCTCACAAGATGGGCTTATACTGACATATGTACTAAGTGTGAAGGTGTCCTCTCCAAGTTCAGTAGGCCATTCCGATAATGTTGGACGGTGACGGAAGGCTTATTAACCAAGCGTGCTGATCTTCTGACGACGGAGGTTGCATTCTGCTTGTTGGTAGGTTTGGTGACTTTGGAAGAGCTCGCGCGCAAGGGTGTTGGCGTTGTCTTTTCAGGCGGAGACCGTTCCTTTTGAGAGGCTATATTATGTGTTTAGTGATGCAAGAGCTTTACTGAGGAGTAAAGAACAGATGTTGGGTGAAAGGACGCGATTGACAGAGGCTTGTAGATTTTTTGAGTCAATAAATATGTGAAGTAAAAGGTGAGTTCGGATAGGTGAAGTACGAGGTGAGTCCGGACACGTGGAGTTCGAGGCCATGCTGCATTGCAAGACGCGAGCCTGGCATCCTCATAGGAAACTATACGTGGGTGAGAGAATAAGACATAACGATAGCAGACAAGTGCTGCAGTTACTAGCGAAATCGGCTTCCTCTAATCGCAGTCGCAACAACGTTTGCGCTAAACTACGGGCAGGGATTGAAGTTCCCTCTAATAGAGTTGGGCTAGCTTTAATATGTGCAGCGAAATGCTAGTACTACCTTTAGGACAAGACATCTTAGTGCGTAAAATCTATATTTCAAACTAGACCTCAACTAGTTTTGGTATTTTAGCCCCAACTACACCACAACCTAAGGCACGTGCTGTGCCACTGTACAAAGCAATAACATTACTTTTACTACAGTTAGAGCCCACAAAAGGATGTTGTGGGTGCAGTTTAACCGACTCCCCAATTGTCGTCGCAATTATCTCGCAAAAGAAGCTTCATTACCCATACAAATCACAAGAAAGCATGTTCAAAATTGACCAGTTCTGTGTTCACAATTGCTAGAATAATGCGTGACTAAGTACGACATTCATCTGCAAGCAAACGCTCTACTTGTCGCCTAGTGCGACGAATACTACAAGATACAATATGGCTCCTTCGAAATCTGCTAGCGGACTCAAATTTGATCAGAACAACGAGAATACCCCTTTTTGGCTGTTCTCCAAACACAATGTCTCGGAGTTGTGTCCATGTGTCGTGTCTGTGGTCTGCCCAATTCCCAAGCGCGTCCATGTTGTAGCTTTGTCGTCTCCGTCAAGTCGCTCAACGAGAAGGAAGTAAGTGACAGGTTGACTTCCAGGGTTCTTATTCTTATCCCGCCGACAAGACACAACGATGGCTGTGCACTGAATGACATTGTCTTGTGGTGTTTTGTCCAGATATCCGGTCCCAATAAAGACACCTTTCTCATTGAAGATATCCACGACCATTCGCAGGTAAGGGTCACTATAAGGAGCATTGCCATTTGAGCTAGAGCGGCACCATGCTACGAAGGAGTAGGCATTCATTGTGATACTCAATGAGTTGTGGGTTGTAAAATCTTGGCTTTCAGTGTTGATCTCGTCTATTCCATGTTGTATCTCGGCATCGAACTGCGTAGTCATTGTCTCAGAATCGCGGTCATAGATCATCTTGACTGGCCCACCAAGAGACGCCCAGGACCACGAAGGCGCTAGTTTCTTGAATTCGTCGCTCTGATTCGAGCTGTCGGCATACCATAGGAGCCCAGTATGAAAGTGCTCAAACCATAATCCCGCTAAATATGTGAATTGTGTGGC
>JAESFQ010000641.1_pt1 | contig 12825 bp, 13 predicted proteins | sample 9269431 | NCBI WGS metagenome assembly JAESFQ01 (sample SAMN14502588, study PRJNA617103) | algae metagenome | isolation source: Plectolyngbya sp. WJT66-NPBG17 and co-occurring heterotrophs from well... | place: USA: Mojave Desert, Joshua Tree National Park, California | collected 2006-08-06
GAAATCAAGACCTACGAGTCTGAATTGCTATAAGGAAGTAAGACACCTTACACCCTTACTTCTGCGATAATGTGAAGACTCCCAGCACGCAGTCTTTATTTGCTGCTTTATAGTATCTTTTGCACTGCTCAAGTCCGGTCCTAATCGTTACCAACATCATGGGTTTAACCGTTAGCGAAACGTACTACGCTGGCGATGATGAGTTGGAGATGGTGCCTACGCGCGACTGGACTGTCGAAGAGGAAAAGAAGGCCAAGCTCAAGTGAGTTCGGAGTCTATTGTCTGCATCAAGACTGTTTGTAACAATCACGTACTCAGACTCGATCTTATCATCATGCCTCTTCTCACTCTCGGCTTCTTCTGCTTGCAGCTCGATCGAGGCAACATTGCCAATGCTATCACGGACAACTTCATGGAAGATGTTGGAATTACCCAGGATCAGTTCAACGTCGGTCAGCAGATGCTTTCCTTGGGCATTGTGCTGTTTGAAATACCTGCCAACATGGCTCTCTACCGCGTCGGTCCTGGCAAGTGGCTAACGCTCCAACTGTTCCTTTTTGGTACTGTTAGTACATTCCAAGCCTTCCAGACCAATTATGCTTCCTTTATTGCGACTCGGTTTTTGCTCGGTATCACAGAATCGGGATTCATTCCAGGCGGTCTTTGGACTCTATCGACGTGGTACACCCGCTCCGAGACCGCGAAGCGAGTCATGATATTTTATTTCGGGAACCAATTCGGCCAGGCATCTGCCAAATTGCTCGCATACGGTATCCTCCACATGCGCGGTGTCGGTGGCAAACCTGGCTGGTTTTGGCTCTTTGCCCTAATGGGTGGCTTTACAATTCTCTGTGGTTTTGTCCTCGGCTTCCTTCTGCCGGACTCATTTAAGAGACCGCACCCGAGCTTTCTGCCCATGTGGCGCATGTTCACCGAAAGGGAAATTTACATTCTTCGCAGCCGCATCCACATTGACGATCCTGCAAAGAGTAGAAAGAAGAAGCGGATTGGCCTGACGGCGTTCAAGAAAGCTTTCTCGAATTGGCGCATGTGGTGCCATTTCGCTATCACGTTATGCAACAATGGTCCCCAGCGCGCGTTCGACACCTATGCCCCGTCTATTGTGCGTTCTTTTGGTTTCGGAGCACTTCGATCAAATGCTATGGCTGCTGTCGGACTGTTTATCCAGATACCGGTCTCCTTCGGATTCAGCTGGTTCTCAGATCACTAGTAAGTTGCATCGGCGCGCAATTGCTATTGCGGGATATGCATTCTGACTTTTATCTTAGCAATCGACGTGGTGAGAGTGTCATGGCAGGATTGACTTGCCATCTGCTTGGCTACATCTTCAATCGCATTTTTACCGAGTTGAACGGCCGTAACGTGAAATACTTTGGTGTAGTATGGACCCAAGTCTTCGGCACGTTTTCACATCCATTGAACATCACATGGATGTCGCTCACGTGCACGGATTCGGAGGAGCGTGCACTGGCTATGGCTTTGTAGGTTTCTGCTCCGACTATTAGACAACGTCTTGTGACTTACTTTGACTAGGGTTATCATGGGCGCCAATATCGCTGGTATCTATGGCGCACAGATATTCCGTAATGACGATCGGCCGCGGTACCGGCGTGGATTCTCAATCGCTTGCGCTATTCTCGCCTTCGGTCTGTGCCTCGCTCTGGTCCGCTATATCGACGACATGATCCGCAAGCGCCGCAAAACTCGACAAGTTGAAAGTCCCGCTAGCGAAGATAGTGACTTCGCGGTCCCCCCAGCCCAAGAAATACCTGCTCCTCCTGTGGATGGTCGTCGAACTTCCATTTAGCACTGCTTACAACACTTGCGGGTTGGTGGTCCATATTGTCTTCCACTGTCGCTCCTGACAACAGTGTCAATCAAATTGTCGATCATAGTCCTTTCATTCTGCATCTGGGTACTTTAACGATACTGCAAATCAAATTACTTATCGCGGAGGAAACAAATATATTCCACATGGACTTTGTCATGACGAGAACGTTATATAAACCCGCAGACAGAGCTATATTTAACCTTCTTGTCTGAGTCGTTCCCCAAACACTGGTATGTTGACTATTATGTTGGTTATCGAGTGCAGTTCTTCGAGCTTCAACGTTGACGCATGGCGCTGATGTTGAAGGATCAGGTCTGGTCATCTGTTGTACACAAACTTTCGTTGTTCTTATACACCCACTGTTCTCTGCTCTTCATTAGCTAGAGATAACCGAACAGATGATACACGAGAGTTTTGAAGCAGAAACGTCGCGCAATGAAGCGTTGCAGCCGTGCTGAGCGTGGACCACATAGCAGATCAAGACGCTATCTTCCATGCGCAGTAAGGACGTGACAGACAGCAAACGTGGTTTGAAGTATGTGTTCATTTCTACCTACTAAGAGTAGTAGTAAAAATAGTCATGCAGCTTTGAAGCTAAAGAAATCCCTCAATTGATGCCGGCGGCTCAATGTACAGCTTAAACTCATCACCATCGTTCTTCTGCTACTAGTATCCGAGCGTTTCAAGAGCTTCTTAGTCCTTTGTGTTGTATGTGCGAGTGGCTCATATCACTATTCTAGCCTATTAGAAGCCTTGTGTCTGGTCCACTGCAGCGCTTATGAACACGGATCGGTGATTCTCGTGAAACGGGATGTTTAATGTCTTTAGGCACTTTCCCACCTTACAGCCCTCGCAGAGATCCTGTTCATGTGGCAGAACACCTTTATGAGTAAATGGCGGCGGCTCCACGAACACGCCTGCCCATTTCTTGAGCCTGTATGCGATCCGCTCTATATACGACTCCTCATCGAGCCTGAAGCTCCCCAGCCGGTCGCAAGATTTGCAGCGTTGATTGAACACAATAGCGTTGTATCCGTTACGCTCATATCCTTGAATCCGGGTTGCTACCACTTTACTGCTCCAACCGTTCTTTCTGCATGCTTTGTTGTCGCATGTAAACTTGCCCATAACACACGTCGTGTGCATGTCTTCGAATGGAGCCTCCATATTGTAGTTGAACCATGTCGAAGTTATCGCGGGCGCGGCGGCTTCGGCAATCTTTTGATGCAGTTCGGGAAACGTGAAGGAGGTCCTTGTCTCCTCCTGTTGTGAGGGAATGTGTGCTCGATCGATCTTTGGCGATGCGACAATTGTATTGAGATATGGTAAAGCGAGAGCTCGCAATCGATTTTCAGTTACGATGAAAGGCAGGTCGAATGCTGAGTTTGCGTGTGGAGTGTTCTTTGTCGTGATTTGGCGGCTGCGCTGGGCGTTGTGAATTGCTGAGCGGACATTAGAGGTCGTTGGTAACAACGAAGAGACATAGTCGGCAGCTGGAACAGGCGTGACGGAAGTAGCGACCGAGTCTTTTCTGGGTTTTCGGTGGGCTGGAGAATTGTCTTGGTGCTGGCCAAGCGCGGTCTGGCTACCGAAGGAGCGATTGCATGCCTTGCAGTTAAAGGGTGCATGCTTTGGTGAGTTCTTTTCATGATCTTTAAGTGCCTTCTCGCTGCCGAAAGTGCGATTGCAAAGTACACAAATGCTCATTGTGAGTCTAGTTGCGATCTGTTATGGAATTGTAGCTTAAGATTGCGGCTATGTGGCATGTGTCAGTGACGGCCGAGTCCAGATGATAAGACGTTAAGCGTTACAGGATCATTATATTGTGAGGTATTGAGCGATTCTGGATCCAATCATACAGCGACACATTACGCGCTGCGGCGCGGGTTGATTTCTTGGAAGTGCACACATCAACTGACACAGAGTGCGACAAATTCAAGCTGCCCCACCCACACCATGGCTTACTCTTTACGAGCAGTTACTATGACGATTGTAACTGGAGCCAATGAGTTTTGATCAGGCTGAAGATTTATGTGCGGGGTCAAGCGGCTAGGCGGCTTCGTATGCAGGGTGTCGTATTCGCGCATATGCAAAGATCCTTCATGAACGACGCGTCAATGATCAGCTGGGGTCTCGTTCACGTACACCCACATACGAACCCAGCCTGAAATGTCTCCAGAACCGCTCTGCATTCATGACAAAGACTTTTGGTCTTTGATTTTAGCGCCACTCTACGATCTGTCTTCCCTCAATTTTCCTACGTAGAGTCCTACGAATAGTGCCACTTGAACTGCTTCAATTACGATGGCGAAAAAGGTCAAGGTCGCGAAAGTGGCCAAAGCTGCGCTTCCTCGACCTATAGCAAGGTGAGGCAGGCTCCCTCCGCTCGAGCAAGCACAACCTTGGAATCTTGTAAAGCTAACCATCTCAGCCCATACACAAGCCCAACTGTTACCTTACACTTTGGTCCTGATCACCAGAAGTACTATCTCCCCAAAGCTCTGCTACAACGATTGGAGAATATTCCGAGTCGTGATCCCTGGACAAGCGAAATCCATCTTGTAGATGTAGACGCAAGCATTGGTCATGTCCTGATCCACTTCCTGCACACAGGTGTCTATCAGACACTCAACGATGAAGGTATCAAAGACATCGAGAATACTCATAGCAATATCGTCCGCACTGAGTTTCAGAAAGCTGTGCTTGCTCTCGAAGCTGCTAAGAAGTACAGCGTGCCTGGCCTCCAAGAATTAGCGCAACTCGAGCTGGAGCGACATGGCAAAGAAATGTGTCTACGTGACGCTGTGCGCGCTATTCGAGAAGCGTTTATTGTAGGGCCTCCCGACGAACATGCGTGGCTTCGAGACTATGTGTCAAAGAAAGTTCAATGGACCTTCAAGCACGACCCTTCCACGTTATCCGCACCGGATTTCTTCGAAAGTATCGAAAGTCCTACGCTGACAAAGATACTGGCTCAGATTATTGTGGGTCTGTACAGCGAGGAAGTAGACAAGTTGCGCAGAGAAAAGGTCGCAACTAGCAAAAGCACGATGCATGAACGTAGTGAGCCTCCAAGATTGCCTTCGAAGCGTACTGCCGCAATTTCTACCGCCTGGCCTGCGTCTGTAAAGGAATTTGGAGCTTTCGATGACTCGGTGGCCGCTTGGGGTCCTCAAGATCTGGGCCAGGATCAGGGTAGCAGATCGAAGGCTAGTACGCCTGCAGCTTTATCCTCATGCAGCAAGGGAGAGAAAGAAAAGGAGGCGTTGCAATTGAGCGAAGAAGCTGTAGAAGCTAGTGCTGATGACCTTCAGCACCCTCGGTCCGAGACAGATCTCTCCTCTGCCGATCGAGTCACCAAACATGATGGTACAGATGTGCAGGCATCGAAAGAGCCACTCGCGGACCTATCTAAGGAACAACAAATCAAAGGAGAGAAGAAGGAGGGCGAGGCTGCCCCGAAAGGAATAGAGGATGCCGAATCAAGGAGATCAAAGGAAGGGGTAGCTGGGATTCAGATTCTTCAAGCGGAGCAATCAACTATTGCGCAACCTCAAGAACGGGTTGTTGCCGCTACAAGCTCTACTACTTCCAAAGACGAGTTCGAGGCCCAGCCAAATTCGGTCAGCCGGGATAGTCACTCTTTCATCCCCAAGAAGAAGAAAAAGGCTAAAATGAAAACCGGCTATACGCTCCCAGAAACGCCGCATACATCTCTACCTCTAATGGCTCCAGCCCCTCCTGCGTCACCACCTGGTATCCAACTCGAGGTTGACCCGACGCTAGTCGTTGATGTCGCTACTGTTACTGCAACCGCCCCTGCTGCGCAGGAAGATCTAGAGTTAGAGCCAGGTCCTTACGCAGGACTTAGTAAGTCACAGGTGAAGAAGCTAAAAGCCAAGCTGGACAGAGAGGCGAGGTTGAAGAAAGTGGAAGTCGCTGCTAAGATTAGGCGACAGGAAGAAGAAAAGGCAGAACAGATACGCCTAGAAGAGGAAGAAGCTGAGTTAAAGAAGACGAAGGAAGAGGAAGGTGCCGCCGCTGCAGCTGCAGCCGATGTAAGCGCCTGATCAAGACCAGTATCAAAATTAATAGTGATAATTGTAATTTGCCTTGGAGCATCTCTCTCGAAATAACAGGTAGCAAAACTCTAAGTTATGCGAGCTCTATGTGCGTGAGATTGCTATTGAGCTTTATTTAGTAGAGCTAAGCGTAGATACACTATGTTAGTTTGGACCTTGTCACGTGATTTACTCACTAGTGTTCACTAGCGTCACCCCTCCTAGTATATGGACCAGGATTTCCTCCCTCTTCATAGAATAATGACTACATCTCTTCTTGCTCTACAGGTTATAAGCCCCCCTGCGCATCTGCACACGACTTAACTATCACGAACACAGTCTGCGCCACAGTCGCGATATCAGACTGCACTTCAGCGCCACGGTCGCGCGACTAGTCACCCGACACTCACAGCGCACCGATCGCTGGAGATGGTGACTGAAAAGATCATAACATGGATGAGCAGTCTTCTCCCATGTGGGACAATAAGATTGGGCGAAGGCCTGATCAGTCATGGCAGCAAGCCTAGACGGGGTAGTCTCCGAGGCCTGGCACCTCGCCGTGTCAGAATTTGCTCGATGATACCCAGTTGGATGTTAGCAAAGCAGCTAATTTGCCAGTGTGCTGGTAAGCAGAGTGGTATGGGGACCAACCGACAGTCCAGAAGACGGGTTTCGCATTCCGTGCTGGTGGAGACAGCAACCCGGCGCACGCAACCCCAACTACCGGGGTCGTGTACTAGGCTCTTCCGGGATATGGTGCGGGACCATGTTCGATTCGCGGGTGCAGCACGTGTCGAGGGAAGACAAGACGACATGGACAACTACGTCAGCGATAGAGGCGTTCTATGTCATTGTGAATGCTGATCAAGCATCTGATGGACACGCCACAGAATCATAGGCATGAACACAAGCTTTTCAAGACAATCTTGAGGGGGGGAAAGCTTCGAGGCATCCAATATGAATCGGGGCGATGCTCGGAGAAGGCGTTCTGGCCGTGCGGATTTAGCGTCTTGGCGTTGCACGTGGGCGCCATGATTGGGTCCAACGTCTCGTGGTGAACTTCACGCAACACGCAGCTTGACGACAGCAGATGCGCGGCAAGGATGCCTGTCAAGACCCTTCAAGCCTTGTGGCGGCCTGGGCGCTTTCAGAGGCGCAATCCCACGCCCCAAGTCTGCCTCTTACAGCGGAAAGGCCGAGGGAAAGTTTGCAAATCTGCGGGCGTGTCAGCTTGTGATGGTCCCATTGGTCGGTGGGTGTCGTAACTTCGGCATGCAAGCATATTGTTAGGTCTTGGGAGTAAGCTTGACTGCAGATATATAGCTTGGCCCTGGACCATTCACTATCGGTCTTCAGCTCCTTCCAGTGTCTTTTCCAGAGTCAAGCCTTGTTTAATTTCCTGACACCTCTCGGCAAAGCTTCGCAATGGCGCACAAAACGGCTGGCGGCAACGCTGCTTTCCACAACTTCAACAACGATTTCGCGGTAGCGTAGCACTGTCCTGACGTTGAGCATCAGCCATACTGACTGATCCCAGCATATTGAAGACCCTAATGAGCGACGCCGACTTGCCCTCGCTGAGATCGACAAGGCGCCCTTCGGCTGGTACCATGTACGCGCAATTTTGGTGGCGGGCACAGGTTTCTTTACCGACTCGTACGACATCTTCTGCGTCTCTCTCTTGACCATCATGCTGGGTATCGTCTACAAGCACGACAACAAGGGCGTACTTCTCACTTCCCAAGACACAGCTATCAAGCTCGCAACCTCAGCTGGCACTGTTCTTGGACAAGTCGGTTTCGGTACACTGGCCGATATTGTCGGTCGTAAGAAGATGTATGGTCTGGAGCTGATCCTCATCATCGTTGCCACGCTCGCTCAGTCTCTCACTGGCCCCGGTCCCGGAACTTCAGTAGTCGGTCTAATTATCTTCTGGCGTGTATTGATGGGAATTGGTGAGCAATGCTGTTCAGGAATCCACACCGAAGCTCTGCTAATGACTCCCAGGTATCGGTGGAGATTACCCATTATCTTCCATCATCACTTCTGAGTTCGCCACTACCAAGTGGCGCGGTGCTATGATGGGCGCCGTCTTCGCTATGCAAGGTTTCGGTCAGCTTGGTGGTGCCCTTGTTATGCTTTGCCTGGTCGCTGGCTTCAAGGGCACACTTTCCGGTGCTGCCGGCTACGCCGACTGCGACGGTCAATGCTCTGTAGTCGTCGATAAGATGTGGCGTGCCCTCATCGGAATCGGCATCGTCCCAGCTTGCATCGCGCTTTACTACCGTCTTACTATTCCCGAGACGCCCCGCTACACGTTCGATGTCGCTCGTGACGTCGAGAAGGCCAACGAAGACACCAAGCAGTACCTCTCCGGTAAGCACGGTGACGGCAACCCCGACGCTATCACCCAAGCTGCCCAGCGACAGTCTGCTGCTCAGCTTGAAGTCCCCAAGGCTTCTTTCGGCGACTTCTTCCGCTTCTATGGCAAGCTCCGCAACGGCAAGATTCTGTTCGGTACCGCTATGTCATGGCTCCTTCTCGATGTCGCTTTCTACGGACTTGGTCTGAACTCCTCAACTGTGCTGCAAGCCATCGGTTACGCCAGTGGTGATACTCTTTACGAAAGGCTGTACAACCTTGCTGCTGGTAACGCCATCCTGGTCTGCGCTGGCGCCATCCCCGGATATTGGCTAGCAGTGGCAACCATTGACACTGTTGGCCGCAAGCCACTACAATTGGCTGGTTTCACGATTCTTACCATTCTTTTCATCATCTGGGTACGCATGACTCGCCACAGAACACAAGAATAACGTTCACTAACTGTTACCTAGGGATTTGCCTACAACCACCTCAGTCACCACGCCATGTTGGCCATTTACGTCCTAATCCAACTCTTCTTCAACTGGGGTCCCAACACCACCACCTTCATCGTCCCCGGAGAGTGCTTCCCCACCCGCTACCGTTCCACATCTCACGGTATCTCTGCTGGCTCAGGAAAGATCGGTTCCATCATCGCCCAAGGAGCCATCGCACCTCTCCGAACCCGAGGCCACGTTACCAAGGCCAACGCCAACCCTTGGTTGAACCACGTAATGCAAATTTTCTCCGCTTTCATGTTTGCGGGTATCTTCACTACGCTTCTAATCCCAGAGACGAAGCGCAGAACTCTAGAAGACCTTGCACAAGACTGGGATATGGGTGATGAATCCATTACTGGTGCTGAGCATGTGCGCAAGGTGGACAACCGCAGCAGCGATGAGGCTGGTACTGCCGAGGTCAAGGCGTAGTTTTTACCGGTCGCTTCGCCTTTTGACATTTCTGCTTCCAGGCTTACGCTTGTATACCCCCTCTTTATGTTGTACGAGTAACTAGACTGTAATTGCATTTACTTATATTTTATTCTAGATTCATTGATAGCATACAATAGACTGTCAATGTAGATATACCGCCTCACGCATCTTTTTTTATTAAAGAGAAGTTATGGTGCGTCCAGCAGCAAAGACCATATTTACATCGTATTAGCTTAGGCTAGTACTTTTCGCAGTTTACTTTGACTCAAGTAGAGCACGCCTAGTTGGTTTGGTGCCAAGGATATCGTTTGAAGTCTGCTTCCCTTTTCTCAGCTCACATTTCCCTAGAGCTCGCCCACCGATAATATGTTAATACGTGTTTCTTGGACGTGCGCGCTTCATACGTCAGTGTCAAGAAAAAAGCATGTGTCAATATATTTTTGCTAGCCGTAGGTGTTTATGTGTAGCGATGTCTACGTGTTTTCAGGTTAGCTGCCTAGCTGTAGCTGAGGACTATGACATCATACCTAAGCTAGTTATCGTAGTGCTAAGGAGTCTTGGTCCAATGAGCGCGACTGCCTGCAACAAAACAAAGGTTTTAGCCATACTATAGAAATTTCGTGGTGCGTGGCGTCGTCATGAGGCCGCGCTTCACAAGAGGCACCGCCTACGTGAAGTAGAGTCGCGCGGTCTAGACAGGGCGCGGAGCCGCAGAACTAACGTGAGGGACGTATATGTGGCAACGCTGGGAATGGGAACGAAGTGGACACGAACAGCTCTTTTCACATAGTCTTGTTAGTACTTCCTCGGCGATTCTGTGCCGGTGTGCGGTTTGATTACGACTGCCGCCTGGGCAGCATGTGCCAATGCCGCACGTTCGGCTGATCTTGCAGATTCAAGGTTTATAGTTGCGCAAACATTACAGTGCTTCGAGCGGAAACTCTTGGAAGCGGGCTGCCAAATGATCTGACGTGATGAGAAATCAGGGTCAGCCCCTACTTGTCGGCCCGTGGAGGCTGGAGGTGGCGCGGCGGGTCTTGTGGATCTGGTGGGGTCGGACATAGGGATCGATCCACATGCCAACTACGTTGGGTTCGACCGTTGGCCAGACTCTCATAAACCCTGAACTACTTGCTGCGATCTCGACCCATCCTCGCAAAGGGTGATTGCAAACATGCATTCACAGAAAGACAGTCGCGCGACAACTTCATGCACCGAATGTCAACGCCGGAAGCAAAAGGTCCGCCCCGATCCAGATTGGCCCTGCGTCTGTCCCCTGAACTAACGACAAGGCTAGTGTTCGCGAGAGTGGCCCTGCAATCATTGCCAGGCACGAAAAGTACCCCATCTTTGCCAGTTCTCTGTCAGAAGAGGACAACAAGAGCCATCGCCAGAGTCTTCCCGGTAGGTAGATGCTCCTGACTACCCCGCCATTCGCCGGGCCTGCCAGTAACAGCAATGGCGCAGCGAAAATTCGACCATCAGCACCAAGGGCAGGAAAAGAAGTGCTCCCGACTCTGTAGAACCACAAATTTCGTCGCAAGATGGCGAGCAAGAAGAGTTTGAAGATGGGCTTAGAGCCTGGGGTTACATGCCTGGCCATGTGCACTACAAAGTAGGCGCAGTGGAAGAGGTAAGAAGATCTCTCAAAACTTTGATCTCAACTGACGATTTCAAGAGCGCCCCACGTAAAGACTCACCATCAGAGACCTCCGCGACGTCAGACGTTCTAGAGAGGGTATTGTCAGCGGTCCCACCCAGGTCAATAACCGGTAAGCGCATCGCCATGTCTTATTGTTTCTCTTTCTAACGGCGTGCAGATGCGTTCGTTAATCATTTCTTGAGTGTGGTCAACTACCGCTACACGGCGATATACGGGCCGACACTAGCTGAAAAATATGTCCAGTGGTGGGCGGATCGCGGTGCCGGCAAACAACTATCCCCGGTGTTCACTTGCTTGCTTCTAAGAGTCTGCGCGTACTCGGTGCAGTACCTTACACCTCCACTCCGCAGGATGATTGAGTTCGAGTTGGCCTGCAATTGCCAGACTCTGACTGACCGGTTTGCCGATGCAGCGGAACAGCTGAGCCGAAGTTTTGATGCATCAAGAACTTGCGTTGAGCGCGTGCAAGAAAAATTTCTGAAGTGTGTCTGGCTGAAGGCAGAGTCCAAGATAGTAGAGTCTTGGCATGCGCTTTCGCTCACAATCCGGGAAGCACAGGAGCTAGGCATTGACAAAGACGCGGGCATCGAAGACCTGTGTGAGTTTGACATAGAGATCAGGAGACGTGTTTGGACGCTGCTGTACAACTGGGATTGGTAAATTCAAACTGCTGTATCAATGACCAGTGACTGACTCTCATTATAGGCAAATGTCGGCATGGCTGGGCCGCCCAAACCTCATCGACCAGAAGCACCTTACCTTCGAATTCCCCAATCTACGACTGGACCAATCGACCACAGAGCCAAATCTGATTTCACCCTTTGCCCACATCGCCCTTCAAGCAAGCCTGGGCCGCAGGATTGTTACTGCCATGGGAAGCGCCAACGGTAAAGCCGCGCTTACAGATAGGCAGGTCTTGGCGATAGAGACCGAATGCGACAAACTGATCGAGGAGTTACCACCAGTATTCCGTTTCGAGAACCCCGACACATCTTTTGATGAGACACATCCTTATTTCGTCTTTCAGCGTCTCCAATTACATTGCGTCATTCTCGTGACGTCGCTGGATTTTCTCAAGCCTTATCTGACCAAAGAGCGACTAGGCAAAATGGCCGACCTAGACGAAGGGTTTCGGAGGAGAGGCGTAGAGATCGCGTTGCGGCTCCTGGGAGTTGCGCGGAAGCTCTTCGATCACGAGTTCCCTATCAACGCAAAATTCCACATGGTTGTCTTTTCCATCTTCGACACAGCGACCTTGTTATGCTCCGCGATTATCCATGACCGCGAGCATCTCCTGCCTCATCGCGAAGAGATCGTGGACGGCATTGAAAGCTCCTTAGATATGCTGCGTCAGCTCAGCGGAACAACAAAAATCGGTGCCACATCATATAATTTCCTCTTCAAGCTCGTTCAGGCTACACCAGAGCTTTCGCGGCAATCCTCGGTTAGTAAGCGGCAAAGACAAACTCTTTTCTCGGCATCCACGACAACACCACCGGTATCTGCCCATGAGCCTGCACCTGTAGCGGCTATGCCTCCGATGATGAGTGCAGCGCATCCTGAACCGACTACTGAACCGGCACCGGCACCGGCACCGGCACATTCTACCATCAGCAATCTCCCTCCAATGACGATATCAGATGACCTCTCGTTTGACATTGATCAATTTCTCGCCCAGAACCCCTTTGGCACTGTCGGAGATCCAGCTGCTGTCGACATGGGTGGCATGGAGCATATTTGGGATTGGCAAGATCTGCATATAGACGTCTACGCACCGGGCAATCCGCAAGACTGGAGTGCTCCCGGTGACGGATCCGGATGAGTCCTGAAACTGTGGTCTTGCTATCAATATGTATCGCTTTGTCAGCGTTGTACACGCGCAGCTACATGTCGTTTCAGGAGGAGGAGGACAGGAAAACAGATTACAGTATCTGTACCGTGCCAGCTAGGAAAGCC
>JAESFQ010000642.1_pt1 | contig 12824 bp, 12 predicted proteins | sample 9269431 | NCBI WGS metagenome assembly JAESFQ01 (sample SAMN14502588, study PRJNA617103) | algae metagenome | isolation source: Plectolyngbya sp. WJT66-NPBG17 and co-occurring heterotrophs from well... | place: USA: Mojave Desert, Joshua Tree National Park, California | collected 2006-08-06
CTTCCCAACAGTACCTTTGTTAAAGAGGAATTTGAGTGCGAAAGACGTACCAAGAATGACCAGAGTCTCTATCTTGTCCCACGACTGAGTGTTTCATGTTGAGCTCGGTGAAAACGTGCTGGGCGCAGATATCAGGCTTTGGATGCTACGAAACTTTTACCGTCACAATGTTAGCTCTCATGCCAACTGAAAGCAGAAGTCACGCTTACAACTGCCTGGACTCGATCTTTACTAACACTCTGCATAGCTACCTATTTGTAGCTACCTAAGCAATGACCAGCAGGATCGGACTGCCATCAATGGTATCGCCTCCACAAATACTCTCACAAGACTACCGCGGTGAAGGTGATAGTGATTGCGTATAGACCGCCTCTCACCTTGTGGCAGTCGCTGCTGCCTCGTCCTAGTTGCACCTCGCTTAATCCAAAGTTGATAAACAATCACCAGCTTCCTCCCTCACTCCCTCCACCACCGCTTCTCTCGCCCACCCCACACTCCTTCAACTGTCATTATCATCTTCTTCTACTTGTGCAGCTTGTCTGACAGGCAATCCTCTCTTTACTTTTCGTGCAACTACACTCACTCATTTCGTCGCGCCACGGCCGCACGTCAACATCTCACAGCTTCGAGAAAGCTAGCAACAAGGTATGTCCAGTTCTCTTCACGTCTCATCTTGATTCTAGCATATGAAAAGATAGCAAAGCTACAAAGATCGATGCGGCCTAAGCTGTCGAGATCCTCATCACTATGATCCTGTCTGACTCGGCAAACAGTCCTCCGATTATCTCCCTACAGTGATCCGGTATTCCTACCACTTGATACTACAACACATCCGATCACTTTGGTCCACTCAAGGATGCGTTACTCCGTCCTCGTCGCTTCAGCTCTGGCCGCGAGCGCGCTTGCGGGACCACAGCTCCATGGAAGGCAGACAAAGATTGTCTACGAGACTAACGTGATCATTCAAACGGTCGTCATCACTCTCACTCAGGGATATACTCCACAGACATCTACCTCTTTGGCCCTCTCCGCTACCACTAGTGTCAAGGCCACTCCAACCCCAGAACCAAAGCCCGAGCCTTCCCCGAAGCCTGAGTCCTCGACTTCTCAAGTCCCCGATGCTCCGGGTATATCCCAAGCGCCTGTTCCCAGCTACAGCCCTATAACCAGGCCCGCCGATCCAGTTCATGGTCATCCCTTGGGTATCTATCAAGCCTATCTCTCTTCTGGACCCGACTATCAGGCTGCCGTGCTGTTTCATCACAACGCCGCCCGCGCGAACCACGATGCAGCTCCGCTGACCTGGGACTCCGACTGCGAAGCCAATGCCCGTATCGCTGCCAACAAGTGTACCTTCGAGCACTTCATCCCCAAGGGCGCCGGCCAAGGCCAAAACCTGTTTGTCGTGTCTGGCGATGCTTTCAACGTTACAGCAGGCATAACGGAGAGCTGGTACCGCGGCGAGCTCTCTCCAATGACACCTTGGTTTGGCAAGAGCAACCTACCCCACGAGGTCTTCGAGAAAGTTGGTCATCTCACACAGATGGTTTGGAAGGGTACTACCAAGGTCGGATGCGTCTCTCTTGACTGCGGTGGTGCCATGACTGTCAATGGAAAGGGTTCGGCGATGAACAAGTTCACTGTTTGCAACTATGCTCCAGCGGGTAATTGGGGCGGCCAGTACGCAGCGAATGTCGCGCCTCCTGTCTCGTCTGACAACCTTGTCGGCTGGGCAGACTAGTCGTCACTCCAGCTGCTACGCCCTGATTCCGCTGTTTCCACAATAATATGGGCTACTACTGTTCATGATTATACGGACGTTATTCGGCAGGCCGGGTGTGCTGCACGTCCGAGGCAGGCCTTCACTCTTCTTCTTCATCTCGACATGCTTTCTAGTTTGCGCCTAGGTTGGTCTACTTTCGATCAATCAGGTGTTAAAAGTTTTACGGGGTGCACATTGCTGTACACAACTATATGCGTGCATCAAAGTAGTTTCAAATGCAGCTTACGTCGGATGACCGTTCATATCCTAGAGTTCATGTGCACGTGATGTGTGAAGATGAGTGAGTTTGAGAAGTCTTTTGCAACTAAAGTGTTAGTGCTTCTTTGTTGACGCTAGCGCCAGTGCATCATCACTTTGCGCAAATCTTGCAGTCGTTGTAGAAGTAGGGGTGACGATGTTGCGAGAAAGTGGACCCCTTTGACATGGTCGATGACGCTGCGCGCGCATCCTGCGCCGCTTGTGACGCGTGCCCTGCCCACAACGCGTCGCGTGTTCCAGCCTCTCCATCCGCTATCTCGTCTCTTCACAACCAGTCATCGCAAATTGTTGGATTCGGCTCCGCAATCTTTGAATTTTAGCGAATGCGAGCCGCACTCGCACAATCAGCACCGGCATCAGCTACGACGGTTACTATAACCTACAACAGCTGCACCTGCGTTAGATCTTTGGGCGCTTTGTACCTAGCTAGCATATCTGTAGGTGATGGAGTACGAGTCATACATGATCAGCCGTCGAACGAGGCGTATGACGAGAGGAGTTGAGACTCAGTGCATTCGCAGCCACTTCTAGTTGCTTCAAACCCCTCAAGTACTATTCTGTTTGCAAATCCACTCCATGATCGCAGTCTCCAACATCTTCCTTACTATGCTATGCAATTCTGACGAATAACTTCCACAGTGTTAGCTCAAATAAGACAAACTTGGGATATGAACTTACACTGTGCGAACACCGTATACGAATCTGCGTTTCGGAGCGCCTCCCCAGTTGACAGCTTGGCTGAATATGTGTATGTATATGCCAAATCTTGAGTGGGAGGGCTGTAAACGCCCGGAACATGCGTCGTCTCGTGCAGAATCGAAGTCCCTTGGTCGAATCCGAGATATTCCCTACTAACTGGCTTGATCCTGTTGAAGAACGGTGGGCAGTACGTCATGGGGTTCACCTGAGCACTATAGTACGCGGGTATAGAGTTTGTGCAAAAGCCAAGCGCGTCGTTACAATTAAATATGGTGCTTGGCCATTCCGTTCCACATGTCCGTGCTACTGCGCTCATTCGGGCAGATACCTCGTTCCTGACGCTTATTGATAACGATTTGAAGAGGGTTTCGAGCCTGATGTCTCCGCCTGCTGCAGCTGCTGCAGCACCTAGTGCCAGATGGTGGCAGTTTGACCGTGCCTCTTGGATGACTGCGTAGTTAAAATCTGTACGGCCTAAGTTAGTTTCTGGGTGCATTCTGAGGTTAACGGCGAAGTACCTGTGCAGCCAGTTCCGATTATCGCACGTTCGACTAACAGCTTGCGAACAGTAGCCGCTTCATTACCGTCAACAGAAATGCTGAGCTTATTGGATTCATACTTCAAAGCACCAACAAGCTCGGTCGAGTTTGCATTGGGGTATGGCAGCACGCCGTTCGTGAACACATCGAAATTTCCGCCATTGCTAAGGTCGTGTATAGCAGCGGCTTCGATCTTCAACTCCTTCTTCTCTCCAGCTTCCAAGACAAGAAAATCCTCCACGGACAGGGCGCTTGTCTGGAGATGGATTCTGATGCCCTCAAAAGGGACCTTGGTAGCTAAATGCACGTCAGCAACAGTTGGTCTTCAATTAGCGTAAAAGTGGAAGGTCGTATCGGAACTTACAGCCGTGGTTGGAGTACAGCGTAATTCGCTCGACAGGCCGCTTGTCATCCAGGAGAGTACCAGTGCTGAGAAGGTTCAAAGGCGCATCACCGTTGTTCATCACAACCAATTTGACCAGCGAGTTGCCCGCAGCAGTGAGTTGAACGCTAAGAGGTTCATCCCTCTTGAACAAGTCGACTGAAGCAGCAGAAATGTAAGTGGCCCAGGCAACGAGCAGTAGGATGATGATAGTCTTCATGATGAAAGACGAAATGGTTCGGAAATATAGAAGAGCTGATGTGGTTGGATATTTTAAACTTGTCCTGAAGACCGGGTGCTTTTATAGGTTTTCCTAGCTTTCATCTTGGCACCAGCATCAGTATGAGGTTGAAGCGTGTTTTGGTCGAGATGTTCGCTTCTTTTTTGGAACCGAACTTAAGAATCGACGAGCCACTCACATCTTCCGCGACCCATACGTATACGTAAGCCGAATATGCTCTCGAATGAGAACTGCCTTGGAAATAAAAACCAGAAGTTGGAACCGATCGAAGCGCAAGTTGTTAACTGATACGTGGCACGAGGGCGAAGGCGGTGAGAGCTAGGGATGGTTGAACAATGAGGTTGCTTCGTTCAATCTCTCTTCTAAGCGACAATGCTCTCCGCAGTGGGTGCGATACCAAACTGTTGTGGAGGCGAAAAGAACCGATTAAAGATGACTTAGTGAGAGCCAGTGAAGTTGTATCCAGTCCTGGAGGTTCCATTAGTTTATGTCCATGCTTACTCGACAGCAACCAGAAGGTACAAAGGAGACTTACATGTTCAACGGTTCGTTGCATATGAAGATTTCTCAAGGCCAAACAAAATCCCATCGGGTGAACCATCGGTATTGCCCATCTTCTCGCTAAACTTCACAGCGACGCCGTTGGCGACGCCCTCCGGGATCTGGCGGGGCACGTACCAGTCGCCCTTGTAGTACCAGCCGTTCTCATAATTAGAGCGGTATGCCTTGGTACTGGCGATTTTGCTTTCGACGTTTCGTACGATGACGTTAGAGTCGTAGTAATAGCCATTTCAGGCCCAGCCGCTGACCAAGCCGAGGCGTACCACGTTCAGTTAGAGGGTATGATCATTTGGCGGGTCTGGAAACCGCGGCTGCGAGGGTGCCGACAGAGAGGGCGGGGAAGGCTGTGAAGGATACCATGTTGACTACATGGATGCTTTGGGTTGGGGGTTTGATCGCAAAGAGGATCAGTACGTCGTGGTAGGTTCTTATACGTTGTTGGATCAGCAGGGCTCAACTTCCGAAAAATCGTTTTGTTGACTTGTTATGATATTTAGACCCGTTACACGAAGGAGCTAGTTTGTCACTTCCACCTGAGCCAACTCCGACTCTGCGCTTGCATCATTCGTTGAACAACGGCGTCATGACGACTGCCGAGAAACGTTTCCTTCTCTCTTTCTATAATACTGCCCAGCGCATCATGCGAACCGGATGCTGAAACTTGAGCTCCTTATGTTTACCATACTTTCCATCCCAGAGTACCTTTTCTTATAGCAGTAGTACCGTATGCAAGGATTGTAAGTGGCCTGTCTACTCCGCGTCTTGACGAAATCACATGGTGCAATTTCTTGCATCTCTGCCCGTCCTTCAGCGCACTATTCTATGACTGGCCCACTATTTGGGTAGGATAGTAGTTAACTACCTATACTACTAGAAGCTATTCAAATAAACTTATATAGGAATCTGTGAGCGAGGTGGATTCTGTAGTGTATCGTATCCAATAATTCAGAACGCTGGTGACAGCAATGAATAGATTTTTTTTGCGTTGGCGACTAGTGATTGATGAAGATCTACGAAAGCGATGAAATATCTGGATGCCTCTTAAACAGACCGTTGAATTTGCTGGATACATGAGAACAGCTGCTTCATTCTAGACTATGACAAGATCAATCTACATTCAACGACTCAAAGCCCTCAACGAGAATTTGTTGCTCATCCTGCTTTCTATCACCTTCTACACGGCCCTTTAATTCCCTTACCATCGCACATGCTAAGCTCAGCATCTTCTTCCTCTTCTCTTTACGCACTCTATATGTCTTTCCCTTGAAATCCCTAGCTTTCGCTTTCTTCTTCCTCTCCCTCCGCACTCGCTCAAGAGCCCGTCTTGCCTCCAACCTCTGCTCACGTCCCAAACATCTCAGCGGCACAACCGGCTCATTCGCAAGTGCATGGAACAACCAGCCGCGCAAGACATCTTCTCCTGCACTCTCAGCTGTTAATATTCCTTCTAGCCTCAACGGTAGGAAGCTGACGTCCCGATCAATCAACTCTGGTGGATATTCGGCGAGAGCTAGGTCCTTGTATCACTGCGAACAGCAGCGAACACGTTGGTGGCCTTCTACTCTAGCATGAATTGGAACCCAGTGTAACTCTAACATTACTCCGTTCTTATCCAACTCGCCAGCGAGACGGCAGATGTCCTCTAACAGCCATCTATCCTTAACCAATCCAAACGGAGATCCCATTCTCATGTTTTTGAGGATGTGTCGCGCATCTGAGAAGATGAGAACGCTATCGACATGCTCCGTTATCGTCGGCGATATTGCAACGCGCAGTGCTTCGCCGATGGCTAACAGCCCGGCTTCGTTTCGAGTGGTGTAGTGTACGATGGTGACTTGGGTATTCCAGGCAGAAGTGGATGGCATATTGTAGCCGACCGCTATTGCACAAGGTTCATTGCGCAAGTCGGCGCTGACGGTGCTGTGGATCCAGATGGCGAGTGTACGGTTAGGAGCCTGAGAGTAGATCGTTCGCGCAAAAGTTGTAGCTTCTCGTTTGGATTTAGTGCGGATGGACTTTGCGTAAGAATAAGGGGCATCGCATGGGAGTGTTGAGGTGGAAAGCCCGGTGTGGGTGCTGGAGTTCCTCAACGAGGATTCAGGAGCTGGCAATGTCATGTCGACCTCCATCGCGTTGAATATTTCCATGTTTTTGCTATATGAAGACATTTGTGGTTCTTATGAATGTAGGGGTTACTGCGTAAGCTGTGAAGATGGTAAGTGAGGAGTCTCATAAAGCGGCTTGGATTGGAGGCGAAGCGTGAGGCGTCATTCGAGAGCGAAGATATGGTTGAACCATGGTTCACAAATATCGTGTGCTTTGAGCCTAGAGTACTTCTACAAGAAGTTCTGAAATGATGGCAATCGACACGAGACCTTTTGCTCTTGTTCGAATTGCATTGCGCGCATTCCGGCGGTGTGAGTCAGGGGCTACTATATAAAATGCTACACATTGCTTCGTTGATTCAGCCCCAGTGGCAGACACTATGGGTTCTGATGTATTGGGAGTGGAAAGACAGAGCGCTGGAGGCTGATCATGGTGGTGAGAAAGAAACAAGGCTGAACATTGTTTGCGAGACTGAGGGGGGGCGGACTTCCACTTCCCCATCTAATGACTATTGGCGTAACGGGCGTATAACACGATCAATAGTGTAAACGAACAGTCAGTAATCGTGGAGTTCATAATCTTCATTGCATGTCATAGCACGTCTGTCTTCAGGCCTCCCTGTACCATACCCCCAGGTATTCCCCGCTTCAGACTCCCGCTTCATATCGCCATGATAGATATACAAATACAAAGCGGAGCTAAACATGCACCGCCCCAGAAAGCAAAACATTCGTGCCCATAGGGCTGGGAGAGATGGAGACGAAACTCGCTCGCCGTGCTGAAACTGTACACAAGGCTGCAAGGATCGACGTAATGAAATGCTAAAGAAGCGCGAAGCCATCGAGGCCGCGCTGTGAGTATGGGTGTGCAGGCCCCCCCGCCCACTAAGCGGCAGGTTGGGCACCAAACTCAGCGCCGCCACGACCTCTGGGTGCACCACGGCCGCGGTGGCCGAAGCCGCGACCGCGTCCACGACCGCGACCACGTCCTCGACCACCCCGGTAGCCATCTACGCTACCCTGACCAAAGGTCTCCATGTTCTTCTGGCGCTCTTGGGTCCTGAATTCTTGGCCACGCATAGCCGCTTCCTCTCTGTCCTTCAACTCGCTCGAGATGTTGTCAAAGAAAGAGCTCTTGTCGTACATGGATCCACCAGGGATGACGACCTCTTCCTTCTCAGTAGACACAGCCTCCACAGCAGGGACTGCTGCAGCATCACCCATGGGCGATCCGGAGGCGATGGCTTCCTTGATCAGGTCCTGCTTATTGAACTTTGCGTTCGAGGACTCAAAGTCAAAGTCGGTTGTTGGCACTTCCATCTTGGGATGTTGTGGATGAGCGCCACCTCGTCCTCCCCTTCCACCTCGACCACGGAACTCTCCTGTTCCTCGTTGACGAGGCTGATGTTGACGGCTTTGTTGATCACGCATGCCTTGCACCTGCTGTGCCAAGTTGTTCATCGGATCTGTAACAGGCGCTTGACCTTGTGGTTGACCTTGTGCCTGACCCTTGTTCTGGAGGTTGAGCTTGGCCATAGCTTCGGCGACAGCGGCATTTGCTAATTGAGTAGCGTTCTGCTGCTGAGCAGCAGTGGGCATTTGTGTAGGAGCGGCGGAAGCAGAAGCACCTTGTGTGTGGGGCGCCGTCTTTGTGGCTCTGGGGCTCGGGATCGGTACAGCGGGGATGATTCGCCCACCCTTGGGCCCGCTAGGAGCACCCTTTGGAGGCGGTTGAGTGGTCTGGGGATGGGGTGGTGCCAACGCAGCTGAAACATTGGGCTTCGAGTCAACTGGTGGCGGAGGAGCCTGCTTGGCTGCAGCAGCCGGTGATGCCTTCGTACCGTTCTTGGGCTGTGGTCTAGCTGTTGCACCATCCGCCTCGGCGACCTTCGGTTGCTGGACCTGACCGGGCTTCTCCTCGTTGCCCGCTTGGGGACCTGAAGGTCCTCGTGGGCCTTGTGGGGGTTGATTCTGGTTCAAGCCAGGAGGTCCAATGGGCATGTTAGGCGAGAAGGGGCCAGGAGGCTGGTGGAAGCCTTGGCCCGGGGGAAACCAGCCTGGAGGCGCTCCAAATGGAGGCGGCGGCATGCCGAAAGCGCCTGGTGGGCCTCCAGGACCGGGAAAAGGACCTGGACCACCAGGGAACCCGCCCGGAGGACCAAACCGGTTCCCATATGCACCACCAGGGCCGCCAGGGCCACCGAACGGAGGGTACCCAGCCGGTGGGAATTGACCTAGTTGAGGAAAGTTCGGCGGCGGTTGTTGACGACCGGTGATGTCTTGTGCGCTGCCCTCTTGTCGCGACTGAGATTGTTGTACCTGTGGCGCATGCGTCGTGTCAGCTTTGGCGTCGTATAATATGTAGAAGAAGCAGGTTGGGTATAGGATCTCAGAAGGAAGGCAACGGAAAATATCCACACGGTTTTGCGCTCTCGGCGGTTTAAATGATTTACATCCGAAAATTTTACATCATCGGAAAAAAGAAAAAAAGTGATGGTATAGACTTACTCCGATGATGGCTGGGTCCTGCGGCATTGTAGGCTGAGCCTTCTCCTTCACTGGCTCTTCAATGCGCAGATCCTTCACATCGCTGCCTCGGAAGACAATCTGCTCGTATACGACGTCTGATGGCGGGTATTCATCTTTGCCGCCCTTGCGACCCTCTGTGCCGAACGAGCGCACATTGTCTAACGAGACTGTGGAGGCTTCTGAGTTGATCTCGACGAGGGTACCGACATAGCTGCGGGATGTTAGTCGCGTCGCGCAAGAAATCTACGCGATGGACAACTGACCGGATATCACTCTTGGAGATGAGAGAAATGCGAGATCTACGCGTCCGACGTCAGCTGGAGCTCTAGGTCGAATTGGTGAGCTGCGACTAACCCGATGAACTCGGACATGACTGTGTAAGGTGGGTATCAAAACGGGTAGGGAAGAAATTGAAGCTCAATGGACAAGGAAAGAAGGCTGGAAAGTGGTTGTGAAGAGGCAGAGTTGTGGATGAGGAGTGAGGGGTGTGAGTGAAGGTTGGAGAGCTCCGGTCGTGGGCTGAAGCTGAGAAACTTGGCGTAGCTTTAGCGAGGCGTAGTCTGGAAGCTTGGAGCCTCATTCATCCACCTCGGGCTACCTTTACCCCACATGTACCACATATGCAGTGTCTGTCCGTTTGAGACATGCTCCCATGCTTTGTCGTAACCGATGAATCTGTGAATTGTTAGACCCTTGAGGTCGTAAAGTATTTGTTCCTCATAGATTCCACACTCTTCTTGGGTTTCTCAGGTTGCCCTACTGCTCACCATGAGCGTTACCAACGATGGGCTAAACGACATCTACGAGGCCCTAGACTGCTACAACTGGGACGATGACATCGAGTTCCAAGCCGGTCTGCAGGCCATCATTGGTAGCAACAGCACACCCGAACAGACGACCGAGCTAGCATTACGGGCGCGATGTTTTTACTATGCAAGGTATGACTTCGAGACTCGAGACAGATTTGTACAGGCGAACAAGATGTTTACTGACCCTCAACAGAAAGTACAACAAAAACATAGACTTCGACGCCTACAAAGCCTACCGCAGCGCGCGCAACCGGCCGCCTCCAACACCACCCACTCCTCATAATGTCCTCGCCTCTTCTGTCATGGACGATATGCTTCCACCCGGTACTTCTACACCGAATGCGTCCACAACAAGTCTTCCCATGACTGCCGATCTCCCGCCGAGCACCGAGCCTGGAGGCATCATGCCACCTCCAACAACCGCAAGCGAACCGCCTGCGCCATACCCGACATCGTTTGCGCACATCGTGGAGCTGATTACAAGTGGGAAGCCAGTCCCGGGTATCAAAGAGATTCCGCCCATGGTACTAGAAGGGCAAGGTACGGAGCCGAGTAAGCCAAAAAGGAAGAAGCCATGGGAGAAAGATGAAACGATACCCACGCAAGGATGATTTCAGGCGACAATGAGTGACAACATAAGCTAGATACAACAATGCGATGCGTACATACCAAGAAATAACCTACACCCGCTATGCTATCTACATACAAGATTTTTCCCATTCATCCACCTTAATGCCCATTCCAATCCCATCTTGATCCAAGGAATACCAAACAGCAAACTGGGGTATATAGCAGATCCGACCTCCCAACCCAAACCTCCCATACGCCCAATATACACAAAAGAAAGAGTGAAGACATGAACCCACCCTATATCACAACAAGAACATGAGAAAGATACACACCCCCTTGGTGTGCCTTTATAAAACAGCCTCAAGAATCCTATCCTTAAGACTCTTAACCTCCTCCTGACTCTCCCATAACCTACGTTGCGCATCCAGAAACTTGCTCCTCCACGCCGCGGGCGTCATCTGACTGGTCTCACCATTCTCCAACTCACCAGAAGTGACACGTCTCGTTGCTTCCTCTCCGGTTTCATCAGCGGTAGTTTCTAAGCCCTTAGCAACCCATTCCCCGCTCAACCCGCCAAAGTTCACAGCGAAGAAGACGTCAAAAGTCTCTTTGATGCTGCCACCAGACCCGGAGCCAGAGTGTAGGTTATCTGCTGCATCACCATCTTCCTCGTCGTCATCGATGGGTGATTCATACCCATCGCCGCCAATACGGAATCGTATACATTCTACACGACGCACGCCGCCCGTGGGTCCGCCAATACCCATACCAACTGCGCTCGTAAGACCGAGACAACTGCTGATCGCTACTCCGAGAGCTTGGTCGCTCATCACCTTCGCAAGAGAGGAAGCGTGGCCTGACACTGGTTTTGAGTAGAGTGGCTGGAGGATTGCTGCAGCAAGAGTTTTCGCTTCGTTGCCTCGGAGGCGTTTTCTTCGGCCGGTCAAGGGGGCGCGAATTAGCTCGGCGGCTAGGGCGCGGTTTAGTGTTTCTAGAGGTATTGAGGGGAGTGGTGATGATGTTGTTGAGAGGTCTGGTGAGGTTTGTGAGCGAATTGGTGGAGGTGGTCGCTGTTGGGCGGGCGTCTCAGAGGGAGTGAGAGCGCCGTGGTAGGTTTGGTGTGTCGGCCTGTTGTCTTGTTTTTGGTACATGCTCTGTTGTTCGTATGGGTTGGCAGGCGAGACTTGTGTCGAGGCGGCGCTTATTGGGGAGGGCCCCAGACCTGTGCTTGGAGAATCGTTCTGTTCTCCGTTCACGAGCACCGTTGGCGTGACTAAGCGTACTACCGGATTGCCGACATTTGGGGGTACCTGGAGACTTAGTCGCTGCTTCTGCGGCATGCCGCCCATGAGCTGACCCTCCATTTTAGAGGGTGAGATGGCGGATGCTGGTGTTGGTGGGAAGCGGAAGGAGTTTTCGGGTGCTGGGGGATCAGAATGCGCCCGCTCAACAATAGGTGTTAGACTTCCTGGAGTTCGATCAATTGGTGGACCTTCCTTGGTTTTCGGGTTGGCCGGAAAGGTGTTGTACGGTCCGTCTCGTATGGAACGATTACTTGGAGGTCGACCACGTAGCTTACCAGTAGACGAGGTGTTGTTGGTAGACCATGCTGACGACACAGCGGGACCGTGACGGCGACGAGAGCGTGACCTTGTACTAGATGGTGTAACGGCAGACTGGGGCTCGTCAAAGAACGGATATGCAGACTGTGGTGTTACAGCAGACAGTGGATGAGGAGTTTGGGGTGTGTCTTGCGTGTTCAGTCGCCATCGTATGTGCTGTCCAGACATGGGTGAGTCGGAATAGGGTGTCAGGTTACTTTGACCTAAACGACTCGGCGCTGAAGCTGCTGTCATAGCCGAAGAAGGTGTGACAGACGAGACTGCAGTCCACGGGTCTTGTGGTGTGAGGAAGCCTCCGTGGATATTGTTAGGATGGGCGCTGGTAGGGTACGCAGATTGAGGCTGCAGGACATTCCCAAACGGTATCGATGTGTCCAACTGTGGGCGCTTGCGAGCCGGTGTGCCTTCGTCGAAGTCAACGTCATCCTCTCCGTCATCGGCTTTCCGACGTCCACGCTTAGGCTTGAATTTGGGGTCGAGAGCCCGGATAGCCAGGTCTTCCTCCAAAGGCACACCATCGCGTCCTTCACTGGGGAAGGGATTGTGGGGAGGAGGTATTTGCAGGAAGTAGGGGTGTTGCTTGCCCAGCAGATACTCGAAGAAGGCATCAATGTGCATGGCGCGCATCCATCGCTGTTGATCGTTAGCAAAAGTGAAGAGGATGTTGTTATGACAAATTTATAGAATGAGCAGTGGTGGTGGCTATGTCTGACTGCGCTTCCCCTC
>JAESFQ010000643.1_pt1 | contig 12821 bp, 10 predicted proteins | sample 9269431 | NCBI WGS metagenome assembly JAESFQ01 (sample SAMN14502588, study PRJNA617103) | algae metagenome | isolation source: Plectolyngbya sp. WJT66-NPBG17 and co-occurring heterotrophs from well... | place: USA: Mojave Desert, Joshua Tree National Park, California | collected 2006-08-06
ATGCATCTTGAATCCAATACACAGTTACCTGTCTGTCAGTGCCTGTTTTCATGGAAATGTCATCTCATACTCATACGCAGTGTTTGAAGCTAATTACATGTGGTTTAGTCGTATATTAATTCCCGACGTTGATACCTGGGCAAGATGCATGGTCTTCCCAAGAATCGACCCATGTCAGCAGCGACTTACTTGTAAGAAATGGTGCCTGATTGCTGCCTCACGCCATCCCCAGCCCTGCGGCCCTACCCCGGTGATGTCAGAATGTCACCAGCCATGCAACCGACACGCGAACAGCAACCCCCACCATCCGACCGGTTCCTGCGCAGTGCAGAGGCGCAGTCGGCCAGTCATCTGCTTGTTGCACAGCGATGATGCCTTGTTGATAGCGGCCAACAGCACTTGATATAAGCAGCCGTGGTGGCTTCCTGACGCTGTCGCATCAACGTTGTTTACGCCTGCACACTCGCGTCGCACGCAGCGGGGCTCACCGTACCTTGACGAGCATCAGCTCCGAGCATCGAGCCGAAGACATATATGCCTGAACCCACTCATAGAGATTGCCTTTACTTATCGACGAAATGGCCCCCGAACCAACGGCACAGAATGAGCGCCAGGAAGAGCGCGCCGCAAACGTAGCACAAGCCGACGCGGCGCACCGCGAAGCATACGATTACTGGGGTTACCTTTTCAAGGAGGACAAATGCGGGACAGATCTACTGGATCGCTTGTTAAAGGGCATCGCCAACGTCATTGTGAGTTGACTGTTGCTCTCAAAATTGCCTTGGGATACGTCAAACTAATGCGTCGCCACAGAGCAACAAGTTCGAGCCAAGCGACTCGCCTGATCTTACGCCTTCGCAGATCGCAGCTTGGTATCGCAGGGTCGGTGGGGATTACGACGTGTTGTTCACGGATACACCGCCGTCGTCTATTGCATTCATCTATCGCTCACTAGGCGCATACCACAGTTTGCAACCAGCACCAGACGACGACGGCTACTCGAGTCCTACTATACCTGCGCTAAAGAAGAAGGGCTTTGTGACATGGCAGACAATACAGCTATTGTTGGGGCCAGAAGAGCATGTGCCTTTCCTACAGAGGGCGGTCGAGCTGGACGACATAGCAGATCCAGAGACTGGCAACATCTTCCCCAAAATCCTACCCAAGGAATGTTTCCCAGAGAAGCCTGATGATGCCATGGAAACGTGGTATCAGAGCGTTGCTGCTAGACTTAAGAAGGAGGCGGACGAGGAGGCAAATGGAGGCAGTGCTGCTGACGAGCCAAAGCCGCGTACTTCGACGGACAGCGAGGGCACCTCAGCTGACGAGAAACACGGCGCGTACCGATACTTTGAAGACCCGCTCTACCGTAATGCAAGACCACGGCCGACCTTCATGCGCCACGTCTCGAAGCAATCTCCACGACCTGGGGATGATCATGGAAAGGCCATTACCTCGAGGGTGAGGCACATGCTGAACCCTCTAAATCACATTGGCGGTAGAAAGAAGAGATACGACAGCGATGAATACTCGGACGAGGATGCCACACCTATGGCGCCCGTTGCTCAGCCAGGCTCTCGACATGCTCCCCCCAAGCGTCCACACCCACCACGACGTGAATCGTCATTATCGAGCACAGACTCGGAATCCGATCTAGATGGCCCGACTTCCCGTCGACATACACCAGCACTGCGTTCGCACCGATCTCACGAGCCGCCCGTATCGCAGCCGGGGTACTTTCCCGCTTACAGTGAGGCGCGCCGTTACTCAAACCAGCACGATGCAGGCCGAATGGATGGAAGAAGCTCGACTGCGACTTCTCCTCAACCCATGTATCGACCAACCCAATCGCCGCTCTTTGCGACTCAAGTTGCGCAAGCTCAGCGCGAAGCACAGAAGTATTATATTTCGAGACCTGCTATGCCCCCACGCACTAGCTACAGGCCTGTGGCACCCAATAGTGTGCGATGGGGTCCCCAGACTGTGCATCCTGTAAGTCCAGCTCGAGAGGCCGAAGCACCCTATGTCCGTGAGCGGGAGCGGGAGCGTGATCGTGACAGGGAACGTCATTATCGTGACCGGAATCCGTACGAAATGGGAAGCGGTAGCAGCCGCTCACATCGACGCCACTCGGAAGATGTTGAATACCCCCGCGAGCGTACCCGCGACTCGGCGCGGACACGCAGTCACGATAGGGTCAAAGATGAGTGGGACGACGGACATGATGGAGAGCGAGAGCGAAACCGAGACCGAGACAGAAAATCTGGGTACGATGAGCGGGACAGAGCAAGAGACGACAGTCGCGAGAGAGATGGGGTGAGAGATGCGCGAGTGCATAGGTATGTATCTGGAGTGCAGGATGGCGTGTCTGGTAGAAAGTATCCAGTCACGAGTGGTCCTTCTTACTAAAGAGGTGCAGTGTTAGGGGCCAGTTTATGAGGCTACTCAAGGAATTTTGAGCGACATCTCCCACTCCATGGGCTATGCTGTGGGGTTCGACAAGCGTGGATGGGTTCTCGATGGGCCTGGAAGAGGTGTGGCTTGTATGGAATGTGGGTCGGGGCATGGTCAGCTCGCTGGAGCTTGAGGAAGCGTCTGCAACGCCTCGGATGTACGCGCGGTGCGACAGCAATGCTAGTAGTATATAGATGTAGTATCAACACATTAGTGATGTTTGATATTGAGGTTCAGAGCTGCGATTCTTTTTCCACGCAAACATTGCATTGGTCTTTCTTCTAAGAAGATGTAGTACCCAGTGGATGAATAAGTTTCGAGGGCGTGTGGCGGTGTAACGACTAGGTTATGTGGCATGGACCCTGGCCCAATGCCTAGATGGATCGATGCGAACGCCATGACAGCCCTGCAGATGGTAGCGGCGGCACGATAGATGGAGGGGAAGATTGGGTCTTGCCATCGGAGCTGGAGCGGCTGAGGGTACCTAGATTGAATGTCATTAGTGGCAGTGCAGGGGAGCTCGGGCGGATCGTCGTGGCTAGTCAACACCTCATCCAAGCTCCGTGATTGCGTCTGCGTAGATGCGCTTGCGCGTCTGTCCCGTACGTGAACCCTGAACGTAGTCCCTCCTTCGGCCTTTCCTTTGTTTTCCATCGCCCGTCCAGAGGAATCACTTCGGCGACTTGATGCCAGCCGTCCGCGTACAGCTGCAGTATCGCTAAAGCACAGCTGCTGCCGCCGCCTACCAAGGAAAGCTAACTAGCCAAACAACAGGTTTCCCCAACACCTCCTCCCAACAACACCACCCAGCCGCTCACTTTCTTTCCTATTACCTCCCCGAACTTCCTCGTCTATTCACCTAATTCCTACCCCTCCCTCGATCGCGAGCACTCAATTGCACGCCAACCATCTTGCAACTGCAGCACGGCGTGAGCGGGTCGGACCTCCGCACCCTATCGCCGACATGGCTACCGCATCGCGTGAGTCCGAGCTGAAGCAGCAAGGCCTGCTTGACGCAGCCAAAGATCCCCATTCTTCCATTACGGCGGACCAGGCGGAGAAGTCTCTAGTCGACCAGGCGCAAGCGGGTGGCAGCGCCGCCTTTCAATTCGACCCCGATGCGAGTCCTGAGCAGAAGCGGGCACAGGCACGAGCGCGCGTTCCCGCAAACTTCCACCACGAGCGCAACAAAAACGCGACGGCCCTGGTATCAGACGCCGACAACAATGGTCCACCGGAATACGACCTCCCCACGCCTAGCAAAGCCGGTGCCATAGAAACACCAGAGGAAGCGAAAGCGAATGGCCATGCGCCTGAACAACTCGACGATGACGCGCGGTGGGATCGGGTCGGATGGGCACCACGATTCGGCATGCCCGGCTCAGAGAACAAGGACGAGGAAGAAGCATCCCTGGCCGACCACCAGACATGGCTGGAAAGCAGGATAGAGGACAAGTTCTTCGGCGACTGGTACCACAACACGGGCATCATCATCTTTGCATGCTTGAGCTCGTGGGTCGTGGGTATTCTAGGCGGCGGACTGGGCTGGATCATGATCTTCATGGCCGTATGCGGCACCTACTACCGAACATCGATTCGTCGTGTGCGCCGCAATGCGCGAGACGACCTCAATCGCGAAATGGCCAAGAACAAGCTGGAGACGGACACGGAGAGCTTGGAGTGGATCAACAGCTTCCTTGTCAAATTCTGGCCCATCTACGCGCCTGTTCTGTGTGACACCATCGTGGGCACCGTCGACCAGGTCCTCTCGACCTCGACACCCGCCTTTCTCGACAGTCTGAAGATGAAGACTTTTGTGCTGGGAACGAAGCCTCCGCGCTTGGAGCACGTGAAGACGTATCCGAAGACGCAGGATGACATTGTCCTCATGGACTGGAAATTTAGCTTCACCCCCAACGACGTAGCTGACCTTACTGCGAGGCAGATCAAGAACAAGATCAACCCCAAGATCGTCTTGGAAATCCGCATTGGAAAAGGCCTTGTCAGCAAGGGTTTGGACGTCATCGTAGAAGACATGGCTTTCTCTGGTCTGATGCGCCTGAAGTTCAAGCTACAGCTGCCATTCCCTCATATCGAAAAGGTCGAAATGTCCTTCATGGAGCGCCCGACTATTGACTACGTCTGCAAGCCCCTGGGCGGAGAGACGTTTGGTTTCGACATCAACTTCATCCCAGGATTGGAGACTTTCATCATGGAGCAGATCCACGCCAATCTGGGCCCCATGATGTACGACCCCAATGTGTTCCCCATTGAGATTGCCAAGATGCTTGCGGGCAACCCTGTCGACCAAGCTATCGGAGTTCTGCAAGTTCACTTCCATGGTGCTCAAGGTCTCAAGAACCCGGACAAGTTCTCTGGTACCCCTGATCCATATGCGACAGTCTCCATCAACAATCGCAATGTACTCGGACGTACCAAGACTGTGCAAGAGAACGCCAGCCCTCGCTGGAATGAGACTGTCAACATCATTCTGACTTCCCTAAAGGATTCGCTCACCATCAACATCTTCGATTACAACGACATCCGCAAGGACAAGGAGCTTGGTACTGCTACATTTGCCCTTGAACAACTAGAGGAGGACCCCGACCATGAGAACCTGCAGCTCGAGGTCATGTCAGGAGGCCGCGCCCGCGGTATTGTATCAGCCGACGTACGCTTCTTCCCGGTTCTTGAAGGCACCACACTTGAAGACGGTACCAAGGAGCCTCCACCAGAGTCACGGACGGGTATTTGCAAGTTCACTGTTGAGCAGGCCAAGGACATGGACGGCAGCAAGAGCATGATTGGACAGCGTATGTTGGACCCCTCTGAGACAAATCCCATTACTAACTCCATCACAGTCAGCCCGTATGCCGTTTTGCTGCTCAACGGCCGTGAGATCCATAAGTCGCGGGTTATGAAGAGGACGAACCAGCCCATCTGGCCAGACGCGACAAAAGAAATACTCATCACCGACCGCAAGAAGGCTAAGCTGGGTCTTGTTATAAAGGACGACCGTGACTTGGCAGGTGATCCGATCCTTGGTACCTACCAGGTCACGTTAGACGACATGTTGGAACTTATGGCCAAGGGCCACGAATGGTACAATCTCGCCGGCACATCGAGCGGCCGCGTAAAGATGAAGCTCGACTGGAAGCCCGTTGCCCTGAAAGGAGCGGTTTCCTCAGGTGGTTACCTTACCCCTATTGGTGTGATGAGACTGCACTTTCAGAGCGCGCGCGGGCTCCGTAACCTCGAGGCGCTGGGCAAGTCGGATCCATATGTCCGCGTGCTGCTCTCTGGTATCGAAAAGGGCCGAACTGTCGTGTTCAAGAACAACCTCGACCCCGACTGGGACGAAGTTATCTACGTGCCAGTCCATACCGTCCGCGAGAAGCTTACACTAGAGGTTATGGATGAAGAGAGTCTCGGCAAAGATCGTCCGCTAGGACACATTGAGCTCATGGCTGGCGATTACATCCAGCAGGACGAGAACGGGGAGTACCTTGTAAACGAACAAAAGATGCCCACGGCAGGTGCTCTCCGATTGGCTGGCTCTTCTCAGCCCAAGGGTACCCTCAACTATACCTGCTCCTTCTACCCGACGTATCCTACATGGGACCCCGAAGAGGACGAGGAAGAAGTGGAGGAGGAGGTCAAATCCAACGGCGCCACCCGACCCGTTTCCAATGGATCTAAGCTCAGTCATCAACGCGTTGTATCCGGCGCTTCCACTGTAGCCAGGTCAGAGACTGCGGGTACCATTCCATCACTTAAATCCAGCGAGAAGGACTTGGCCAATGAGCTCGAGAAGAACGAGCTACAGCAAGAAGAGTCCATCCCAGAGAAGAAGAAGATTGAGAAGCTGAGACTTACTGCGGATGATCTGCAGCAGTACGGTAGGTTACGTGTTAACCATAAGGATACAGAGGAGTTTGGCATGTTGAGTTGGTCACCCTGACCTGCAGCCTCCTCCCTATTCTTATATTCATCTTTGCGAGTATCGGCTAACGTAATGCAGAATCTGGTCTGCTTGTTTTCAAGCTCATCGATGGCGAGTTTGCAAAGACTGGTGGTCACGTCGATGTTATTATGGATGACATGGCATTCGCCAGCTATTCCAGCACTAAGATTCGGAGTCACAAGATGACCTTCAATGATGGTAAGTTCTACGAAGCTTCAGATAATCTATCCAGCTAATGGTGATACAGTTGGCGACACAATGATCCGCGAGCTCGACTTTTCTAAGATAACTCTACGCATCATCGAGCACATTGACAGTGACGGCGATGACCATGAAGACCATGTCATTGCGAAGCTGACCGGAAATACTATCGACACGCTGAGGAGGTCTCTCCATACCCCTACTCAATTTACGCTCAAAGACAAAAACGGACGTGATAACAAGATCACCGTCATGCTCAAGTATATCCCTGTCAAGATGCGTCTCGATCCCAGCGAATCGTTCAACAACCAGGGTACGTTGCGAGTAGATGTGCTCGATGCGGTAGATCTCCCGGCTGCAGACCGTAACGGCTTTTCGGATCCTTTCTGCAAGTTTATGCTCAACGACAAGGAGGTGTACAAGACCAAGACGCAAAAGAAGACCCTCCACCCAGCATGGAACGAGTACTTTGAGGTACCCATACGCAGTCGAACAGCCGCTAACTTCCTTGTCAACGTTTTCGATTGGGACTTTGGCGACAAAGCCGACTTCCTCGGCAAGTCTTCCATCAACTTGGAGATTCTGGAGCCCTTCCAGCAACAGGAGGTTACGCTTGCACTTGACGGCAAGTCAGGCGCAATCCGACTTAGAATGTTGTTCAAGCCAGATTATGTCGTACGATCTCGTCAAGGCTCAAGTACATTCTCTGGCACCTTTGCTGTTCCAGGCAAGGTCATCGGTGCGCCCGTCAAGGGTGTCGGCAAGGGTGCCGCATTCGTTGGCGGTGGTGTTGTCCGCGCAGGAACATTCCTCGGTCGTGGCTTCAAGCGCAGAAAGTCACGTGGCGAAGCTCCTGACGAGGAGTTGGAACGACCCGGCACTGCCGACCGGCCCTCCGCAGATACACCCGTAATCTCCATCGAAGGCGAGCCCAGCACACCCACCAAGGACAGTTCAGCAAACCATAACAGACACCGCAGCTGGGGCGCCCAGAGCTTCCACAGCCGGTTCGGCGACAGCGGCCCCGGCGGCGCCGAACAAGGCATAGCCAACATCACCGTCCTAAGCGCCGACGGCTTCCCACCCAACACTAACCTGCGCGTGCACATCCTACTTGGCAAGAAAGAAATTTACAAGACCGACCACATCAAAGCACCTCAAGGCTCCGTCTCCTTTGGCGCCAACGAAGAAAGCTTCAAAACGACCTGCACCGCCGACGCCTTCTTCAAGCTTGTCGTCAAAGACCACAGCAAATTTGGCCGCGACGAAGAACTCGGTGAAGCCCAATTCACCATCTCAGACCAGGGTGGCGGTGCCGAGCAGAATATTGGCGTGGGGAAGGGTATGGTGTCGATACGCAGTAGTTTTTCCCCGAGTGATGCAGTGAGCCAGCAGGGTAGCATTAGTCCTCGGCCCAAAACGTCGGAGAGGAGGGGGCTGCTGAGGAGGGATCGGAGCACTACGCCTAATCCTCCTGCAGCTTAGAAGGCGCTACGTAGGCTGAGGGGAAATGGGAGCAAGGTCAGTGTTGCGGAGAGTGAGATGGTGAGTGCGCGTGGGCAAGGTCGGCAGTGGGATGAAATGGATGAGGAGAAAACAGGTCCGTTGAGGGACTGGATCGAGGATGTTGAGAGGGGTAGACGGTCTTTTGCGCTCTGAGTCGGAGTGCGGCCATGATAGGTTAAGGGATGGGGCCTTTACGGACTGGGATCGGTATGGGACGGTGGGTATCTTCTTTCTTTTGCTGTCTACCTCCTCTACTTCTTCTCTATTTCTCTTTTCCTGGGTGTGCTTACCCACTCTTGTTTCCTTGCTTCCATTCTGTAGTTCGATACCAAATTCTATCTCCTTGACTGAAGAGTTCACATACACTGTTCTTCTCATCTTCAGTTTATATGGCCATCGCACGTACCATAACTACACACAGTACAGTGAAACACTAATCCTCCGCATCCTACTGCGCAAAACGCGCGATATGGACGAAGGCAGCTGGGCGTGCGTTTGCTCGAGGTGAACGTGACGTCCGACGCGAAGCTATTGCGTGCTTGTCCTGGCGGGCTGGGCTGACTGATATTGTGCGAATGACCGGGTGTTATGACGTTCAAATAGCAAGTGAATGAGAGAGTGAGCAAATTAAATAAGAAAAACTGCGCCCGCTAGTTGATTGGTACCCTGTTCCGTCGGGGTATATAATCTTGCGGTACTGAGTATATGTTTTTCTTCGTTATTACTTAAAACAACTGCGACTTGCTCAACCAAAATCAGGCGTACTTTCTTACTACTCAACCACGACAGACTTTCTCTTCTTACTACTCGACTACACACTACTCGACTCCCCATCGCTCATCCATATATCAATCGACCTTCTCGACGTCATGACGAGCGCAAATCCCACACCCTCCGGCACTTCATCTCCCGCTCCACTTGACCAGGACTGGGTAGAAGACGAGTTGATTCCCTTCCTTGATTGGGTCTTTGCGGACGAGCAAAAGACCCAGAGCGAATGGGCGCGCCTTGTCCTCTTCGCGAGGCACAACCTAGACCGTGTTGTAAGTAACTCAAACGCCATCCAATTCCCTATCAGACTTCTAAGGAGCACACGATGTATTCCCTCCAGCCCCCACAACAGTGGGATGATACGTGAAGAGCTCCTGGGATGTTTGACAAGCGCGCCATCCAAACCTACTTTCGAGTACTGACGCAAACAATACAGCCATTCTACGAGGACTTCCCCCTGACGATCGAGCGTCTACGCCTCACGTTGCTGAACTCGGAGCTCCTCACCACATCGGAGATGTCAAAGTTCATGCGCGTCACTGAGCAAGGCTATCAGCTGTGCATACGTATCTTTGTTCGCCATGCGGTCCGACATGGGACGTACAGACTCTTCTCGCTGGGACGGGACCCGAATCCAGAATTCCCTCGTCCACAACCGCCGGCTCTTCCAACTGGTCAAGCGCCAGCATCCGCAGGTCCTCAAGGTTCAGCTCCTGCGGCTACTAAGAATCCAACACCTTCAAGCACTCCGGCTTCAGCAGCCGCTCCGTCTCGTGCACAACTCGCAGAGCGAAATGCGACACTGGAACGACAGCTGGCTGCCCTCAACGTCAGGGTGGATAGGGCTGAAGGTCGTCGCGGAACGGGTCGTGGAAGAGCTGCGTCTGATCAGAGGGGTCGATCAGCACAGCCCCGCGGAAGCTACAATGGACGTTCAGACCGTGGCAATCACGGCAATCAAGGAGCGCGTATGCCTCCAGCGATGCAGCCGGCACCGGCAACGTATACTACAAACCCGTCTAGCGGCTACTATCAGCCCTACCCAGGTCCTTCGTATGCGCACGGTGCCTACATGTCTGCGCCGCCGATGGGTGGTTACGGTATGCAGCAATACCAGCAACACTTCCCTAGTCTTGCACCGCAACAGTACGGTGGTGGATGGACTGGTAACCGGATGACGTATTCTGCTCACCAAGCGAATTCGTCTCAATCCGGTACTAGCAGCGGGTTCGCGATGCCGCCGCCGCCGCCGCAATCATCACAGTCACCATTTGATCAGCAGCAAGCCCGAAGCGTCAATTTCCAAGGGCAGACTGGCCAACATGTTCCTGGTTCTTCAGGAAATCGGCAAGGACGGATGGCGGGACAAAACCAAGGTCCTTCAGCGGCGAGAGAGGAACAAGCTTCGGTGTCGGGAACCAACTCTCACGTACCCCGTCCCGATGCTAAAGAATTCAATCCAGGTGCGGCTACCCATTGTAACGATTTGACGATCTTATTGACCTCAGCTAGGATCTGACGCCACGGATGATTGAAAGGATTCGGAGACACCGATGGGAGGGTGTGTTGATAGATAAGAGCAGCCGAGATTTACTGGAAAAGATGGTCGGCAGCTGGTAGCGGTTTGCCTCAGTGGGGATCACCACCTTGATCATACAGGACATAGATACCCATAGATGTGAAATTGAAAGTCGCTGGTTGGTGCAACGTTGATTCCGCCACGCCTTCCTCCAGATTTCCGCTTGGGGACTGTGCGCCAATTAGCGTGAGGTTTGTCTGAACACCAACACTACCCGCCGCTTCATCACCAACCTCACCAGTTTTCCAACCGCCATTTCCAACCACGCCCCATCAGCCATCATCTCGCGCGTAGTCAATTACAGAAGGAGGTAACAATAATGAAACGCTTATACAGATAACCCTGCTTCCAAGTCCTTGGCTACCATCCGCGCGGAGATCCTAGGTCCCATTTAGGCGCATCGCAATTGTGACTAGGGCCAGAAGGGGAGGTGACAAGACCAAGAGATGCATCACTCCTTGGCGCATCCTGCGCGCCCGCATGGGAAGCTTCCTGGACCGTTATCTTTTCCTGCTTAGCACACCTTGGCACATCTTTTTCGAACGTTCCGCCGCGTCCATGGTGCAAGGCTGGTGACATGTATTGGGCGCCCGGGCCCTTTGCTCTTTCCTATCTTATCCTCATCCTGGGGCTACCACGGCCTTGGATGCCTCTACCCAACGCGCTTAACTGCGGCAGTATGCCTGAGGGGCCTCGTTTGAAGCATCCTCCGACCGGACTAGGCGCCGTCCCACGGTCTTGGATGCTGTTGATGTGCATGGAGCTGTGATAACACGGGAACCGAGCGAACGAGATGCCCTGGCGAAGGTGGACACGCTTGGTAGTCGCGTGCGACCCTTGTGCAACTCTTGTCCAATGCTTCCATCTGGGTCCCGGCTTGTCTGTATATGAAGAGGGGCATAGTACACTCGTTCGCACCCCAGGCATTCAAATTCATCGCCCGTTGCGTTTGCTTGATCCCCACCGCCAGCGTGTGATCTCGCGCTTTCAATACAGCGGTTGCTGTACCTTCTTACTCTTGTTCACCTTCAAGTACAATGGCGGCCACTACCAACGTCAAGGCGTCTCTTGAGATCACAAAGGGTGCTACTGCTACCGACCCCATCCCAATCGACGCCAGCTCTACCGACTCCTTCGACGATGAGCACACCAACCTCTTGGGTCCTTTCCCTACTGAGGAGGAATGGGCGACTCTTCCCAGGGTTGCCGGTCGCATTCCATGGCAAGCATGGACTGTAGCCGCTGTTGAGTTCGTTGAGCGCTTCAGTTACTACGGTACCAGTGCTGTCTTCGTCAGTAAGTAATTGAACAAAGGACCACTTCTCGCATGTATTGACTATTACCAGACTTTATCCAGAAGCCCCTTCCCCCTGGCTCTAAGACGGGTGCAGGCTTTCTCAAGAAGCCTGGTTCCGGGGCTTTGGACATGGGCCAACGTGCTTCAACCGGTCTCACCATGTTCAACCAGTTCTGGTCCTACATCACGCCTCTCGGTGGTGCTTGGCTTGCTGATGAGTACTGGGGACGTTACAACACCATCCAGTACTCCAACATTATCGCTCTCGTTGGCCACATCATCCTGATCATGTCTGCCATCCCTGCCGTCATTGTCAAGCCCAACGTCGCCATCGGTATCTTCGCGGTCGGTCTCGTCGTGATGGGTCTCGGAACGGGTGGTTTCAAGAGTAACATCTCTCCGCTCATCGCCGAACAATACAAGGACCAGAAGGCCTACGTTCGCGTTAAGAAAAACGGTACCAAGGAGATTGTTGACCCCGCTACTACCACTGCGCGTATCTACATCTACTTTTACTTCTTGATCAACTGTGGATCGATCTGTGGTTCCATCGCCATGGTTTACTCAGAGGTATTTCGCCCTTTTGGGGTTATTGCGTAATCTTGCTAACATCATTCCAGCATTTCGTTGGTTTCTGGCTGTCATACACGCTACCAACTATCTGCTACCTGTTGTGCCCCATCATTCTCGTCACAATGAAGAAGCACTACAAGCTATCGCCACCCACTGGATCCGTAATGGGCAAGGCCTTCAAGCTGATTGGTCTGGGTATCAAGAAGTCACCCCGTAAGAACACATTCAAGGATGATGGTTTCTGGGACAGGATCAAGCCCACTGCTCTTCGTGCCAGTGGTCAGAGCGTTCCTGACTGGATGACCTTTGACGATGCCTGGGTCGATGAAGTCAAGCGTGGTGTCCTCGCCTGCAAGGTCTTCTTGTGGTACCCTCTTTACTGGCTCGCGTACAACCAGGTATGAATCTCGTAAAGAAAACAAAGTGCTCTGAATTAACGATTGCAGATGACCAACAACCTCGTCTCTCAAGCAAAC
>JAESFQ010000644.1_pt1 | contig 12803 bp, 19 predicted proteins | sample 9269431 | NCBI WGS metagenome assembly JAESFQ01 (sample SAMN14502588, study PRJNA617103) | algae metagenome | isolation source: Plectolyngbya sp. WJT66-NPBG17 and co-occurring heterotrophs from well... | place: USA: Mojave Desert, Joshua Tree National Park, California | collected 2006-08-06
GAGACAAACCATCCCTTAAAGGAACTGTCTGTGTAGATTCTCGGGAAGGAAGCCGCGAAAGACTCCATGGTCAGCACTCCGGAGACAACACCTTGGTCATAACCGAACAGAAAACCACCGAGCGAAGCAAACTATGTAGTTTAGCTTATATGGAGGTAGAGAAGAATTCATTTCTACTCACGGCGGATAGACCAAGAAGGTATGGGTTTTGTCTGAGCTCCTTGTAGACACCAATCTTTGGTGCGGCTCCAGCGGCGGTAATGTCGTAAAGCGAAGACATATTGACGTGCTTCTTTGTGAATATGCCAATGTCGGCTTGAAAAACTTTCGTTCAAGTATGAGTTGGTAGTTGATTGATGGTGGTGAAGCGTGCTTATATACCCTTACTGTTCAGCTCAATACTTCACGATCATAGCTAGAATCCTGCAGCTTCGGAGCACTGCAGTCCGACTCCACGATTCTCCATGCGTCTGCGCCACTAGCCGTGACTACAGTGTGGGATCCCCGCATGGTAAAGTTGCCTGATTCAGTTGTGCAGACTGGGGCTCCGACATGACTTAGGCTCGGGCAGCTGTGGTCCGAACTCCACAATGCCAATGTGAACTTTAGATCATGGCGTGCCGTATGTAATGTTGTAGTACTGTTCACCTTCTTCTAACATTCCGCACATTTTTGCATCTCATTAAGATTTCTTTACATTCCATTCCTCGACAGTCGACGATGTTTGACGAATTCAAGGTGGACACCTTGCGTGCCGCCATACTCGATGTGGTCAAGCGCACAGAAAACCTTCTGTCTCGCCAAGCATCCGATCCCGGTCGTCGCATGCTTGTTGCGCTTGCGGGCGTACCTGGTGCGGGGAAGTCAGCAGTGTCTGATGCGCTTGTCTCTGAGCTTGCTGCACGAGGTTTTCAAGATGTTGCTGTTGTACCCATGGTAGGAGCAAACTATAATCAAACAGGTCACCTCTCTAACGACCACTAGGACGGCTTCCACTACACCCGGGAGATATTGTCGACTTTCGAGGATGCCGAAGTAGCATTCAAACGACGTGGAGCGCCGTTCACATTCGATGCGAAGGCGTGTGTAGCGCTTGTCAAGACACTCAAAGAAGCTCCCGTCACCAAAGATAGCGAAGCCGACATCTGCATCCCTGCGCCAGGCTTTGACCATGCTGCCAAAGATCCCGTGCATGGAGCTATCAAAATATCCTCTCGTACCCGGCTCGTTATCGTCGAGGGCAACTATACACTCTTGAGACAAGAGCCATGGGATCAAATTGCGGAAGTGTGTGACGAAAGGTCGGGCATAGTTATGCTTCTCACACAATGAATAAATACTAACACTTCCTAGATGGTTCGTCGATGCGCCTGTGGAGACAATCCGTAATCGCTTAGCAAAACGTCATCTTGCTGCTGGTATCGAGACGTCGATGTCGGGCGCTATTGCAAGAGCAGAGGAAAACGACATCCCAAACGGCGAACTGATACGGTCCATGTTAGTCAAGCCTGATGTGATCATCCAGAATTGAGTGAGTATGCCATTAGAGCGAAGTCAAACGTCAGAAACCAGACGTAGTAAAATCCCAATCGAAAGAGTTGAATAACTCGTTGGACTCAACGGACCATGGAAATGTGCTCAAAGCTTCTTTGTCCAGCTCCAGATCCTGTAGCGTACCTGAGTTCAAATCGCTGTCGGATACAACTTGATCAAGAATAGCCACACAACGTGCTGATAGTGAATCTCCAACAAGTCGCTCACGGAAAGTGGTCCTGGCCAAACGAACGTCGTCGTACCAGGTTGCGGTCTCCTCGGCGCGTGGGAAACTGATGATACAGAGCGTTATCACTAGCGCCGCATGGAACAAGAAGTACCTATAGCATTATTAGCTTGCCTTTTCTGTTGAAATGACTGCAATGAAACACTCACGTCGCGTACCAGCCCTCAAGTCTGTTCAAGTCCTGCAGTGCATATTCATGTATCGATAAAACTGTTGAATGCGCCGCTTCAAGACAAATTCGCTTACAGTCTTCTTGAGCTGATTGTATAGCTTGGTCTGGTATCTGACCTCGCTCGGAGATTGCTCGGCGCAGCAGAATCTGTCGGAATATGATGATTTTGAGATTCCAGAATCTCCACCACAGCCGGGACCGTGCGAATACATACCATTGGGCCGACGAGCTGGGTGGCTGTGAAAGCTGAAAGTATGATGGTACGGTGTGTGTCCATGCATCAATAGAAGTGTTCAACGTGAGAGCGGCTTCGGCGGAGAGCCCGGGCTCGGCTAGTAGTTTGTTGGAGATGTGGTTCGTCTGCAAGTGAAAACTACTCTGCACTCCAAGGGAAGAGTAGATAGTGGGCCCGTCGACCTCGGTAGGGAGTATTGTCGTTTGTGGCGTGAGTGACTAGCATGGGTCAGCTTCGAACAGCTAAGTAGTTTACACAATGTAAATTTAGCAGCCATACCTCGTCGGTGATATTCAGCACTGAATGAACATCCATAGTCTCTTGGTCCGGCAGCATGATGGCCCGACCAAAGGTTGTCGAAGCTCCACTATCGAAGATGTACAAACCCCACCACACTCTACGTCTGGTCTCGCGCTCGATTAGGGTGATGTTCCAGTGAGGAAGCTCTCTATGAAGGGCTAGACTCAACGCTGTACGAACGCCAAGGCCAAGTAAGTTCCAACCCGTATTCGGACTGTTGCGCTTTTGGCTAAGATTGCTCAGAAGTATAAGTGCTTGTACAGAAGTCAGGCTGGCGGCTTCGAACACTGATTCCTCCTGTCCCAAGGTCAAAGCCCGGCGGTAGAGGTAGTCTTCCAAGCCGATTTGGTCGTTGTTCAACGACCACGCACCAAGTGCTATGATTGCATGAGAAAGCATGTTCCACGACTTCTTCGAAGGCCGCGGGACAACCTCGTGATATTGGGCACGAAAGGTTGCCTCATGAACAAACGGGTAAACCACATGGTAGTTGGAAAAGTATGCATCGATCAGGCTCGATGTGAGTTGCATCGTAAGCGCCGCGTGCGAGATGTGCGATGACGCTAACACGTTTCGAAAGGAAGCGGATGGAATTGTCAGGCTCTGGTGGGGTCGTGGAACAGACTGGTGTAGGAAGCCGGCCCAGTCCAGCAAGCATCGAAGAAATACTACTCCAGACGTCGAACCTAGACATATTCAGTTATGTGTACAGCTCTTTGAGTGAAGCGACTGACCGAGATAGCCTACACCAGTGGGCTCGACCGAAAGGGCGGCCATGCCATCTGTCAGTCCGTCAACGTTGACATCTTCTTCCTGCCAGTTGAACCCATCCACATTGTTCGGAACAGCCTCAGGAAGCGCAGGTTCATGTGTGCTGGAAGTGGTGCTGCCTTGGGGGCTTAGAGCTACTTCAGGCGTTTGGGGCTGGAGAACCTGTCGTGCAGAACCCGCTGCGTTCGAAGACGACAGGAGATCTTCAATGTCAACACCGGGTAACAACTGCGCAACGAGCGATTCCAAACTGTGGAGTCGCTTCTCTACTCCCGTCAGATATGCCCTTGTTAAGGGTGATCTCGCGACTTTGCCACTGTAATGGCAGTGAGAACCGCTATGGGCGCAGGAAGTGCATATGGGTGCATCTTTCGAGCACTTCAGCTTCTTCGCGCGACAGCGATCGCATGAAAGGGCATCTCGTGGTCTTCGGTGCTCCATGCATGGAGCTTCTCTAGTGTGGCAGAGGTGGGGTCGGGATGCGGATGCAGAAGCATTACAGCCACCCTCGGAAGTGCAGGTTGAGCGCTGATCGTCGGCCCGAGAAGCCACGCTACTCGTAGCTAAACTCGCGACTCCCTGACTCCTGAACGACCGATTACCGGCATGTCCGCTCATCTTCTTCGCGCAAAATTCTTCGACGAGTGTTCCTGTCGACCTGTTAGAACGTGCAGTTGCGCATCAATTGCGTAGTTGACAATACCGCTGTCTCACGTACAGGCGACGCCTTGTCACTATCGGCGCGCTTCTCCAGCTTGACAGCGTCAGCGGGAAGGGGATTGTGAATTGGGGGAACATCAGTAAGGTGGTACTCTTCTGCCAGGCCGTCGACATAGCTGTCCATAGCGAGCGTGATGGAGTGACTGTGCCTCACCCGCATTATTCGGATCTAGAGAGAAATATACAGGTGTAAGATCGCGACACTTGTAACGGTGGAGGAGTTTCTGCTCCAATCCGGTCATGCTCGTCCTGTCCTTAGTGGTGAGTACGAGATCTTCGACGTAGACGATGGTAATATGGCTAATTCTAGGCGAGCTTAGTAGGCTCCAAGGCTATTCTAGGTAAGGCTTTAATCTAGGCCAAATTCCATCGTATTGGTAACTACATATAAACTGTCATACGTTTATTTCTTGGTAACTAATGTAAGGGATGATGGCCATGTTGCAGGCACTTTCCTATCGCCAAAAGCCGCTTGCAGATTACGCCAGAGATTGTCGCGCACTGGGTCAGGTGGCAGTGGGAAAGTTTCCAAGATCTTGCGCATGACCGTTATGTCTGCCTCAAAACTCCAGTCGTCGTTGTCCTCATGGACGATCACATCTTTCTCCCCAAACCGTGTCACATGCGGAATTGCAGTATCAAGGCTTGCTGGAACCATGCACTTGCGCCAGGTCCAACCGTTTCTCTCATTGAATTTCAAACGCAGGGCGCCCGGTTGGAAATATTGGGTGTCGAAAGGAACGGCGTCATGCGGGCTGCTTGCCTGGATGAAGAGTCCAGTAGCCTTGCGGTTGGTTTCGAATGTGACCTCGAAGCGACGGTGGATTACCCGAGACCATAGTTCCTGGAGCTCTGGGTCTAGCAGGAGAGGGAGCCCAAACCCTCCGAGAGCGAGCGTACCGCCCGGTTTGAGTTGATGGAGAACAGCTCGCAAAGTCTCATCGACGTCGGTATAGTGAATCATGTTGGCACCGAACACTAGGTCGACGCTGTTAGGTTCAAGGTCGGCGGCCTCTTCGCCCTTTGCGACGCGGAACTTGTAAGCATCGCTCTCGCCCAGGTAAGATCTCGCCGCTTCGACGTTGGACGCGCCCGAGTCTGAGATGATTGTGGTCTTAAACCTCGGCGCTAATCGTTTGGTGTGCACGGCACTGCCGGCACCCATGTCGTGCCAGACGTTGAACTCGCCACCGTGTTGAGCGTGGTATTTGAGGATGCGTTCGAAGTACGAGTCGGGAACCTTGGGCCTTCCCTCTCTGTAGGCATTCCAGTAGTCCGAATCGCCTTTGTAGTATATGTCTTCGCCAGACATATTGTAGACTTGTAGAAATGTAGTAGAAAGGGGTGCTATCACAAAGTGGTGTGTATTTGATGGCTCGGATGGGTTGCTAGAGTCTCACAGTTGGTTGTTCACCCAGAGCAACGCTTCGTTTACATCTTATATCGACAATGCTCTCCATCTTCCCCATTGTCAGCGAAGCTACGGTATCCCCACCGCGAGAATCCCATCCCGGAAGCGGCTTGCGTAATTATCGAACAAAATGATGGGCAAGAACAAAACTCCGGCGATAGCGATGGCGAGTCGGGAGCTGGGACTTGGCGCAGGGCCGACCGGCGCGCGACCGGGGGTCCGATGTTGCGGAGCCTGCGACAATCTGAAAATGAGCTCACTTTGAATCCCGACTTTAAACGCAAAAATGAACGCAAAAATGAACGCTCGCCAGTTCTTCGCAATCCTTCAAACGAACAGCAAACAATGGCGCCACCTCCTCGCGAAGATATCGAGTTCAGGACCCTAAGCAAGGTCACGCTGCGCGGCTGGCTGTACCCGGCCGAGAAACGCGGACCTGGCATCATCCTTTCGGCAGGAGTACGTGATCATCTTATGTCTAAACCCGAATCAAACGTTCTAAGCTGACATGTCGCCATGCAGTTCAACATGCCAAAGGATGTAGTCGTACCAGACATCGCCGAATGGTACCAGCAGCGTGGTGTCACGGCACTCATCTTCGATACATACGGGATCGGCACCAGTGAGGGTGAGCCCAGACATGATGTAAGTCGCCTTGATATATACATGCGAAGGCTATATGGGCCAGCATCGGCTGACTTCCAACTCTTGTGACAGAGCGACCCGCAGAGACGAGTTGATGATTTCATCGATTCGGTTACGTGGCTTTCCCAGCACCCTCTGGTAGATCCAGAAAAGATTGCGGTCTGGGGTCTCTGCTTTGACGGAAACATCATGCTCGCGACCGCGGCATCAGACCGGCGGATTGCCGCGGTCATAGCGGTCGCGCCCATGATGGATGTCACTGGTGATCCCGAACGCCGCGAAGCTATTCTCCAACTAGTCAACGCAGACCGCGCCGCCCAGCTAACTGGAGAGGAGCCCATATACCTGCCACTAGTCGATGAAGACGGCTGTACGCCGATGAATCAGTTCTTGGGCAACTTCTTCGAGACAATGGACACCATGAAAATGCCCATTGAGAACCGTGTCACAGCCCACACCTACATGCGATGCCTCAACTGGAACATCTGGCACTTACTACCGAAGATCAGACCAACGCCAGTCATCATGGTGACGCCTGAGCAAGACCAGGTGTACCCTGCGGAGAAGCAGAAAGAGGCATTTGACAGGTTGGGTGAGCCGAAAGAACATCACATTATCGAGGGGAAGAACCACTTTGATTGGATGTTTGGAGACATGGATACTGTGTTTAATAAGCAACTTAGCTTCTTGAAGAAACACATGCAGTTTTAGAATAGTTCAGTAATATGCGCAGAGGATACAGGTGCTCAATGTTGCCTTCACTGTGTTTGGGAAGTCTCTCCGTGACCGTAGTTTCAATCACATATCGAATTGATCTTGACCACAGCCTGAATTTTCGATCCATACACGAAGCCAAATGTTGTAACACGGTAGAGATACAGGAGGTTACTCTTGCCAATAGTAAGGTCGAAAAAGCTTTGTAGAGCTATCGTCAAAATCATGTAATCGATGGTTCTTCAGAGGTGATTGCCAATAGACTAGGCATAGAACACATTTTCTGTGACTATCATCCGGGCCCGAGATATCAGCCATCGTACGAGACGCTATAGAGCCTGTCGGTATACCGGATGTACGCCGAGCTACCGACCCGGAGCCCGATTCCGGGCAACCCCTGTAGACGCGAAGTGACCCGACTCATCGAACTGCCACTCATCGGATATAACCGAAGTCTCAAGCACACTCAGTGACGAAGTAGCTCTCGTAAAATCACCTCGAAATCTTCAGAAGCTTCCTTTGTTCAGTGTATACTGCTGCATTGCTACGATGCGTTCATCAGCCCCTAAATCTGTCACTATCATCGGCGCTAGCGTCGGCGGTCTCACGCTCGGTCTCGCCCTCAAGAAACATGGCATTCAGCCACGGTTCTTCGAACTCCGAAAGCCAGACCAAGACCTTGGTGGTGCCATGTCGCTCACACCAAACTCTTTGCGCGTCCTGGAATCTATCGGCGCATACTCTCGCCTCAAGCCTCAAGGATACGAATGCCAGTCTTTCACATTCATGACGGATCCTGAGCACGAGGTCACTGGGGAGCTCTACTTTGGAAATAAAGATGTGTATGGATACGATTGTTTGCGCCTTACTAGAAAGGTGATCATCAGCGAGCTAACGCAGATGGTAAAAGAAATTGGGGCCGAAATCCACTATGGAAAGAAGTTTATGAGGGTTGTTCGCGAAGACGACAACGGCGTCGAATTCGAGTTCACAGATGGAACTCGGGAGAGAGCTGATATGTTGATTGGCGCCGACGGCATTCATTCCAAAGTCCGATCTAGTGTCTTCCCAGACGTCCGTCCGCATTACACCGGTGTCTTGGGTCTAACGTTTTGCTTCCCACGCGATAACTGGCAGCACTTGGACGAGTCCTTTCCACTTCCTTGTTCGCTGCGTGGGAAGCACCAGGGTTCTTGGATCATAACACCTCAGACTGAAGGTGGCAAAGAAATATTCATGGGACGACAGATAAACTACCCGCAGGAAGATCGTGCAGCATGGGAGGCATTGTTGAAAGACAGAAAAGCAATGGCTAAGATTATTCAACGAGATCCCCAAGAATGGTCACCGCTCGTACAGTCCGCACAGGCGCAAGTTAGTACTCCAGAGGCTCATTTCTTGAATGTCTGGCCATTTTATACTCTAAAGATGGATACCTGGCATTCACCAACTGGAGGAGTCGTGTTGATTGGAGATGCAGCGCATGCTATACCGCCCGCGACAGGACAAGGCGCAAATCAAGCCTTTGAGACCAGTTACAGCCTAGCGTTGCTCTTGGGCAATCTCAATGGTAAAACTAGCTTGCCGGAAGCGTTGACGGCTTGGGAGAAATACAGGATGCAGAGGTTGGACGAGGTGGTCCTGTACACCACCCGGGTAATGACCCTCAGAATGTCAGAAGAAGAGAGGTCGATCATGCCCGAGGAAATGAGGTGGGAGCTTGATGGTAAGGATGCGGGCAAGTCGCAGCTGGGGTGGTTGTACTCTGCAGACATCAACCACGATATGAAGAGTGTAATCAAGGGCCTTAACGAACGTTCTGGGTAGAAATTAGACGAGGAGAAGCAAATTGTTGTGTTTACGAGGAGCATAGTCCACTCTCTGCCATTTCTGAGGTTAGATTTGGAGGAACCAGTCAAGCAAAACGATGAAGCTTACGCGATCGTGGCGACCTCCATTTTTTCTTAGATACCAAAGACGCGCCCAGTGTAAATTGGTCGTGGTCAGCGTACGCCGATGACTCCCGATATCTACATCAATCTAGAAATAACTGCCCTGTTTCTACGAACCATCTGCAATCACGGAGTACTGTTAATGATGTTGTTGACTGTAATTGGACACCTCATCGAGATTCACAGCATGGTCGAAATTTGCACATACACACTAAATGAATGACATTTTGGGCAGTACGTATAAATGCTAGGTCTATCTCAAAGCCCCGCATGAAGTATCGGAGCGTGCCGGAAGAGGCACCTCGTCACTCAGAACTCGAAAACATCCTTGAGAAACGCTAGCTGCTCCGCCAGCAGTGTATCAATGTCAACGCTCAGAAAGTTCTGATGGCCCTTATCTTTTACGATCTGCAGCTTCTTCTTCGGTGACTGCATGCTGTCAAAAATACTCTTCTGATACTTGGGTGGGACAATCTCGTCATGCTCTGGCGTCACAATCATAACGGGGGTAGGGCTGACAGATGGAAACAGATGCACAGGCTTCCACTTCGCGTGGCGGTAGAAGCTCTGAACGGTCATACTGTCTCTAAAGGTCGGAGCCGCCTTCTTGGCTACAGGAATCCAGTTAGGTAGGGTGGCCTGATCTTTTGGTTCCATCATGGCGAGGTATTTGAAGTACAGTATGTGTTCACCCTTTTCATCGAGAAGAGGAATGTACTCGGGCGGATTTCCGCGCAGCTGGTTCGCCCGATCTTGGACTGCACGGGCAATGAGGGCTTCCTGGTCGTCATCGTTCAGGTACCACTCTGGCATAAGACCTTGCACAATAACGGCTTTTATGCGCTTGTCAAAGGCCGCGGCCTCGAGTGCTATTCCCGAGCTATAGAAGAAGCCCCATGTAGCTATGCGGTCCGGGTCCACCCAGCCCTCGTCTTGCAAGAACTATGATTCAATCATTAGTAGATTGGACGGCAGGAGAAGTGATGAAACAAGGATCAATATATACATACTGTGACGGCATCCGAATTGTCCTCTGCCATTTTCTGGGGGTCCAGATCACATCGAGGAAGGCCGTCGCTCGCGCCCAGAGTACGAGCGTCGTAGAGAAGAACATTGAGGCCATGGTTTGCGAACCAAGCCGCGATTTTGTCCACGAAGAATTCTTTCGGGCTCATGAACTATTATAAACAACAGCAGTGAGTAAGTGAGAGTTTGATTTATTTGGGACGTGTCGTTTAGGGTTGATTTACAGCGACATTGATAATTATCGCGGGGCCTCCCTTAGGGCCCACGTAAAACCAGCCACGCAAGGTCAAACCATCAAAGGCTTTGAATTCGATGTCCTTGCGCTCCTGTTCGGTGGTCATGATGATTTCGAGGTAGAATGATAACGCAGCCTTGCGTGAAGAACTTTGGGGCCAGAGCGGTTTGGTGTAGAGCAAAAAAGTGTAGATCAGCTTCTCTGGATAACCGTTCAAACCTCGGCTAACGTTATTATAGCAAGGCGGAGAATATCTGCGCTGATGTTGTTCGGATCCTCCGAACGCATCGGCATATCGGAGGTGAGGTCAGTCGCACCGAACTTAGGAAGGCCGGGCTTCCGGTCCGGTTAGGTCCTTTCTCCGACTCCAAACGAATCGTTACACTCTGCAACAGTTTTCTGTATCGTTTGCGCGGATAGCGTATCAGCTTACTCTCCAGGGATGAGTACACATGTTTGCAGCGATGAAGCCGATCGCGCAAGCCAGTGCGCGTGACATTGCTTGTATATAGATGATCGAGCTTTAGGCCAGGTAGATTTCACTCACTTCACTGACACAAATACCTGGACCTGACTTGTGCATTGTGGAGCTTGGCATTACTTTATACCGATTCTGTGGCTAATTGACGCCACCACACCTTGATCATGGGCAGCTTCCCTGAATATATCGCGGCCCCGCTAAGGGAACCCATTGCAATAGTTGGAAGTTCATGCCGCTTTCCAGGCGGTGCGACTTCCCCCTCGAAGCTTTGGGGGCTCCTCAAAAACCCTCGAGATCTCGTTCGAGAAATCCCACCTAGTCGATTCGACACCAAGGCGTTCTATAATCAGGACAGCCAGCACCATGGAGTAAGATAGCATCAACCATATCAAACCAACCTGAGATCACTTTCTAACGGATACATTCATAGAGCACCAATACAAAATATGCCTATCTTTTAGAAGATGAACCGCGACTCTTCGACCGCGACTTCTTCAATATTAGCCCCAAGGAAGCCGAAGCGATGGATCCACAGCAGCGATGTCTTCTTGAGACCGTTTACGAGGGCGTGGAATCCGCAGGCTACTCGATCGCTCAGCTTCAAGGATCAACTACTGGTGTTTTCGTCGGGGCGACTTGTTTTGACTACCAGTTCATCTCCATGCGTGGTCTCGATTGCCTCCCACAGTACTATGCGACTGGCGGCTCCATGGCAATCCTAGCCAATCGTGTGTCGTACTTTTTTGACTGGAGAGGCCCTTCGCTTGCGATTGATACAGCTTGTTCGTCGTCGCTCGTAGCCCTACACCAGGCAGTCCTTTCACTCCGAAGCGGAGAAACAGACATGGCCGTCGCGGCAGGCGCAAACCTCATCCTCGGACCTGAGCTTTTTATCGCTTATTCAAACGTATGTTGTACTATCAGTCGCGCATATTGTTATATTGCAACTAACAAGTACAAGTTAAACATGTTGTCTCCTAATGGGCGATCTTACATGTGGGATTCTTCTGCTGATGGTTATGTACGGGGCGAAGGCTTCGCCTCTGTCATTCTCAAGACTTTGAGCCGAGCCATGGCTGACGGTGATCACATTGAGTGTATCATCCGAGAGACCGGTGTGAACTCGGATGGTCGGACGCCAGGTTAGTTTACCACGCAATTTCTGAAGACAAATGTAGTAACATTCACGTAGGTATTACAATGCCAGGCGCAGAGTCTCAATCTCAACTTATCCGGGATACATACACTAGATGCGGGCTGGACCCGATACGCGATCGTCCTCAATACTTTGAGGCTCACGGTACTGGCACGCCGGCAGGTGATCGTAAGTATATAATATTCCTAGCCCGTAGACTGCCATGCTAATTTGAGATAGCTATTGAGGCACGGGCTATACACGATACCTTTTTCTCTGGAAACCCAGGCGAAAACGAGGGCCAACTCTTTGTTGGGTCGATCAAAACCATTCTCGGCCATACTGAGGCCACTGCAGGTCTTGCCGGAATTCTCAAAGCGTCATTGGCAGTCCAACATGGTCAGATTCCGGCCAACCTTCATTTCCGAGAGTTCAATCCAAAGATTCGGCCATTCTCAAAGCATCTGCGGGTCCCAACGACACTGACACCTTGGCCCACCGTCCCCACAGGCGAGCCGCGCCGTGTAAGTGTGAATAGTTTCGGCTTCGGCGGGACCAATGCCCACGCTATCATCGAGAGCTGGGATGGGCCATATGACCGTGACATGTCCAATTCACAACCAGGTGCACTCGTTGTCCTGTCTGCCAACTCGTCTCAGGCACTGGCAGCAAAGGCTACAGCGTTGGCCGGCTACCTCCGAGAGAATCCTCATACCAATCTTGGCCGACTAGCCCGCACCTTGTTTGAAAGAGCTGACTTCCTCTTCCGGGCTTCCTTTTCTGCGGTGTCTGCCGCACAGCTTGTCGAAAAGCTTGAAGCACGCGCAGACGCGCTCAAGAAGACTTTCCGAATCCCAATGATTCCAAAGTCCCTACCGCCTCGAATCCTCGGTGTCTTTACCGGACAAGGGGCCCAGTGGGCTACTATGGGTCGGGAGCTCTACGAAGCATCATCTGTGTTCCGCACGGCTATCGACCACTTGCAGCACAGCCTCGATACGCTTCCCGACAGCGATAGACCTGACTGGACTCTGATCGGCGAACTTGATGCGCCCAAGGAGACATCGCGTGTTGGCATAGCTGCCATCTCGCAACCAATCTGCACTGCTCTCCAGATCGCTCTCGTGAACGTCATACACGCAGCCGGCGTTGACTTTGCGGCCGTTGTTGGTCACTCGTCTGGAGAAATCGCCGCTGCCTACGCTGCAGGCTACCTTGATGCTCGG
>JAESFQ010000645.1_pt1 | contig 12788 bp, 10 predicted proteins | sample 9269431 | NCBI WGS metagenome assembly JAESFQ01 (sample SAMN14502588, study PRJNA617103) | algae metagenome | isolation source: Plectolyngbya sp. WJT66-NPBG17 and co-occurring heterotrophs from well... | place: USA: Mojave Desert, Joshua Tree National Park, California | collected 2006-08-06
CCCTGCCGCGCGCCCAGAAATTCCTCCACAGGTCTAAGTCCACCACGGGCCTTAGATATACCTACTACGCCTACCGCTCTTTCGCTCCTTGTAGTTCCCATAATTGTCCATCCTTCCACTCTACGCCCAGCTTTAATCCTGTGCCCTCGTCGCTCGTTTCCAAAGGAGCTCTAGACCCTGCGTCGTAACATTCAACAAGCCGGTGTACCCGTGGCTTGCGCGCCTGGTTCAGTACCGACAACGCGCTTGTAGAGCACCTGCGCTGTGTACCGCAGAGAGAAGAGACCTTCCACTTGTACTCAACATCGCCCACTTGTTGCTGCCATGGGTCGTCCAAAGAGAGGTAAATAATGCGCCTGCTACATGATGGCTTCCCTCGCTCGTTTGTCGGCAGTCTTGGTCGTTGGAAGAACATTCACTAATGTTGCGCCCTGTTCGCCCCTTGACAGTCCTCTCATTTATGTCGCAATGGGGTGGTTCCAACCAGAACTCCTTACAGAAGAATCCTCCGTCCACTGGACCCTCTCCGGGCCCCGCGTCCCCCGCTCCGCCTTCACCCTCCACGAAGCAACCCGCAAGCTCAGCCAACTTCGCACAATCCGCCACGGCCCTCGACACGTATAACAACGACCGTCCCCCTTCTCGGGCTACTCAACGTGAACGTAGCGACTCTCGAGCCTCGGTCCGCCCCATGTCCATGATTCAGACATACCAGCCGCCAGTCATGGAGGTGAGCCAGGACACGCTGCCCGAATTGCAGCGCATCTTCACGTTCCTGAACAGCCACTCGAACAAGCTGTATCAGGAGGGCTACTTCCTCAAGTTTCACGACACCGACACTCGTACGTCAGACGTGTAGGCACTGCCTGTTTGTGATACTAACGCCAATGCAGGTGGCCGTCCCGCGCCAGATCGGAGGTGGCAGGAATACTTTGTCCAGCTCGTGGGCACTATTCTCTCACTATGGGATGCGAGCGCGCTGGATCAGGCCGGAGGTGAAGCCGAGGTGTTGCCAACCTTCATCAACCTGACGGATGCTGCGATTCACATGGTATGTCCACCATGCCCTTGCTGTGACCTCACTAACCCCGCCAGATCCCCTCCATGACGCTAAAGGACGGAAAGAAGCTCGACAACATCCTCAGCGTGTCGACGGCTGCGAGCAACAAATACCTGTTCCATTTCGATTCCTACCACGCGCTTACGCAATGGACCGCCGGCATCCGCCTCGCCATGTACGAACACACCACTCTCTCGGAAGCATACACGGGTGCATTGATTGCTGGCAAGGGCAAGACGCTCAACAACATCCGCATGATTCTGGACAGACAGTGCGCAAGGTACGAGGACTGGGTGCGCGTTCGATTCGGTGCAGGCACTCCTTGGCGCCGCTGCTGGTGTGTCGTCTCTCCACCAGATGAAAAGGAATATATCAAACTGCAAAAGCTGCAGAAGAAGGGCAACGCTTACGAGCGACCGCCCATACTGAAAGGCGACATCAAGTTTTACGACACCAAGAAGGTCACTAAGAAGACAAAGGCCATCGCCACGGTCAAGGACGCATACTCATGCTACGCCATCTACCCGCAGTCGAAGCCGCTTATCGACCAATCCACCCTGGTGAAGATCGAGGGCAAGATCACAGTACACTCAACCCCAGAGAGTACGACAGAAGGATTCGTCTTTGTCATGCCAGAGTCGCGTCCCGCCATTTCAGGGTTTGAGATTATGCTCCAGTATGTCTTTCCCGTGTTCGATACGTTTTCGCTATACGGGCGCCCAAAGAAGCTCATCGCGGACGTCTTGGATACGCGCGGTCTGATGTTCGCCATGCCTTCCGACAGGCGCTACGGATATCTGGAGATGTGGGACGTAGTGGGCTTGATCAACACAGAGGGTAGCGACAAGTGGTCAGAACGCGAGTGGAGGAAGCAACTGAAGGATTTGACGTCGATACGCATGATGTCTGCCAACCAAGATGCAGAATCTATCTACAGCCGCGCCAGCCGCAGGAACACCGTCAGCCGTGCAGGCTTCACACCTCGTGGCCTACGATTTGAAGACCAAGGCTCCGTTCGCTCCAGCCCGTCCACGCGCCAGTCATCCCCTACACGGAAATTCCCAGACTTTGAAGTGCAAACGCCGCGTCGTGTCGGAACGGCTCCTGCAGCAAATCCATACGGTACTCCACGCCATCAGCGATCAGTGTCCGAGCAGGTCAACGGACGCAATAACCAAAATGCACCATCTAGGTTTACGCAGGACCAGACACCATATGAAGAAGAACGTGCGCCGACTCCTCCTCAACACCGTGTGCTCAACGGCTCTTCGAATGGAGCAGTCCAGCCTTACGATGCGTCTGCGTCTGACTACGATGAGAGCCCGGTCAAGGAGCCACAGAACCTGCCCCCACCGCCGGCAGACCTAGCCGCTCCACCACAGGGTTACGTCGACCTCCCTCCGGCTCAGGAACACGCTGCCAACCAGAAGCCACCCATTCGTCCCAACTTGCCTATGGCGAAGCCAAATGCCGTAGTCGATTCTGCTACACTCCAACAAATGGCTGACGCGTCACATGGATCGTTCCCGGCTGGCGCAGCCGCGGGTTGGAGGAGCCAGGATACCATACAGAGCAGGCGCAGCGGCGAATACAACGCATACGGTGATCAGGGGCAGCCAATGTATCTCGGTGTCAACTCAAGGCCACCTCCATCAAACCAAAACTCTGGTAGCCGTCTGTCTACCATCCCTGCGTCGCCCTATGTCGAGCATTCCGAGTTTGTCGACTCTCCCACAGTCTACCAGCCGACAGCTCCCTCGGTCCCAGAACATAGTGAATTGCCGCCCCAGCCCCCCAGTCACGAGGTCCCCTTTCGCCCATACACCGAAAGTGGCGCCATATCGCGTAAACCAGTACCAGGTCCGTCCCCCCTAGCCTCGCAAGAAGATGACACTCGCTCGACCAGTAGCTCAAGACTCGACAGTTTACGAAACGACGTAATCGACCCCGAAGCTCTCGATGCTCTCAACAACACCCAAGCCGCCCTGCACCGTCATCCAAGCTCATCGAGTAGCCGCTACGACGACGATGCCATATCGACTTCTACGCCAGACTATGCCAGCATCGCTGAAGAAGAACCCACGCCTCCACCTCGAAGGTTGCCTGAACGACGCACAGACCGTCCCAGAAGCGGCGTCTTGACCATGATTGGAGATCCTAATGTGAAGCTTCCCTCAGATGCGGAGCCAGACGGCTACAAATCGGTGCTGGATCCAGCACAGGCGCCTGCAGCTGTTCCCAGTATTGACTTTGGCCCGACGTATGCTCTAGGTCTCGATGGCAAGCGTCCGGGCACTAGCGGAACCATGACGCAGATGCTGCACGACAATAGCGCCTCGCGATCCAAGGAGAACCTTGCGACAACCCCAAATGAACAGCACCGACAGTCGTATATCTCTGGAGGAAGTACACCAAACACCCCCCTGCATATGCGAAGTGGTTCAAACTCTCCACAGATATCGGATTCGCGACAGGTCGCGTGGCAGCCGGCTGTAGCCTCAGCACAGCAGCCAGACAGACAACGGTTGGATCCTGAGGAGTGGGTGATGCATCGTGCGGCGCAGCCGCAGCAGCCCATGATGTACGGACATGGCAGGAGCAAGTCACACACCCCTCCTCCTTTTGGTCGCACGCATTCGGGGGATTGGAGTCAGATCCAGCGGTCGCCTCAGGGTTCTCCTGGGCCCGCTCGTCCACCCAGCCGCCCATTGAGCCGTGGTGCTGACACGCTGCTTGATCAACGGCCGACCACTTTGTCAGCTCGCGAGCAGGAGCAAGTGGCCCGAATGACAAACACTCCTCTTCTAGACCTATCGCAAACCCCTAAGCAAGTACAGAAGCAGCCTCCAACAGGACTTACGGGCTACATCGACTATCGCGAGAAGGAGAAGGCGGCTCAAAAGGCTAATCGCCAAAGCTTCACACCGACTATGCAAGCTGAGATCGACAGGCGCACGTTGCAGACCCAACAGCGGCAAATGATGGAGGTTCAGCAACGCCAGCAACAGATGATGCAGCAGCAGATGCAGCAGCAATACGCGATGGCCCAGAGCAACTATGCGCCGAGCATGATGGGCACGCCTACTGGCATGGCTGCGCCGAGTGTAATGGGAGCGCCTAGCATGATGGGCACTCCTAGTGTTATGGGCATGTCTACCGGGCCCGGCACGCCGTCAGGAATTGTCGGCATGGCGTACTCTACCCCCGGCCAGATGCACCCCATGTATCAGCAACAGCAGCAGCAGTACTTTCCTCAGCAGACACCAACTCCGCAGATGAATATTCCCGGTGGTTGGATCTCGCCGGCGCAGACTCCGCAAGGCCAGTATTTCCCACAGTCGTCACCGCAAGGCTACGGCAATATGGCGCAGCAACAACAGCAGCAACCGCCCACGCAGGCTTACGGCGCTAGTTTTGACCAGGCGCAACAGGCAGCTAAGTACGTGCAGCAACAGCAGCAGGGCCAGCACCGACGTTGAATGGTCAGGGAGTGGTTGAGATTATTTCCGGCTCGATTACAGTTGGATTGATAAGTATGAGACGCGATGCCGATGTTCCCTGTATATATTTCACGTCAGCATCTTCCTCTTGTACATAATATTAGGTAGTGAGTGTGAGAGCTGGTGTTTGGATTGCAGGCTTGCGCAGTATAGCATGGAAGTATTAATGGAGTTTATGATGATTGAGGCAATGAGCATGTGCTTGTAAAGTCTTTATAGGAGAGTTTGGTTTATGCCTTGAGCTCTGTATTGCAAATACAAGGTATTTAGGAAGTGCTCTGCACTGAGATTAGCATACAGAGTTGCTGGACAGCGGTTTGTCACCCTACCTTGGTATTAAATCTCTACGGCGATATGTTTGACATGAACGGAACCCACAGCGATTATCTTCAGGCTATAGTTCATCTCGGTTGATTTAATCTGGAATCTATTGTCTACCTCTAGTCTATAGAATGACATTGTAACGCTGGGTGGTACAACTCGAAAAAGACAAAATCTTTCGTACTAAGATTCTTACTGTGGCGGGACAATAGTTTTAAACAAGTCTTTCTCCGAAGGCCTTGAATCCGCCTTGTGAATCTTCTCCAACGTAAGATTGCGGATATGATCAACATGCAACCGTACCTCGGCCTCCGGAAAAGGTACTTGAACAATTTTCTCTAAGAGTTCTGCGAACCTGAAGAGCGGATCTTCTTCCCAGCATCCTTCCCATTCCCTTCGATTACTTTCGTGGTAAAAGGCATCGAGGAGGACATCTTTTGCTGATTTGCGATAGTCGATGACAATGTTTGAGCCATACGTTGCTACGCCGGCAAGAGCGAAGATCTTATCTCGGATATCCTCACATTTGTGATTACCGCAACTTCGCAGCAGGATTTTGAGGTAAATCTGTCTCTGCGGGCGCTCGAGCACGTGGCTCATGGAAACAAGGGCCATGGCCGGACTGGTAAGAATGGTGTCGTGGGAATCTGTGTATAGATTTTCTTCGAGGAATAGGTCGTTGAGATAGCTGTATAATTGTCCGAATTTGGACCATTCGAGGACGTTTGGGCCACAGTGGATCTGTACGTCGCGGGCGAGTAGGACTTCTTGGATGATCCACATACGTGACCAATATCTTCTTCTGCATAGCGAAGATATGCTGCGTGCTTCTTCAGGAGTCCAAGTCATCACGTTCTTTGCTCCACTGACAAAAGACTGACGAGAGTCATCCTCGTCGGTGAACGAGTCTGACAAGTTGATACCCTCCAACGCGCGTATGGCAAGATCGCTATCCTCGCTCTTTTTACCGAGCCAGACTAGAACCAGTCGAGCGTCTGAGTAAATGGAGCGCATCATCTGCACTTGATGATTGCGCTCGCGCATGTCTGACTGCTGTATACAGAGCGTGTCGATCCAGAAAGGCCCGTAGTTTCCGTGGTCAAGCTGCTGACGTAGAAAGTCCCAAAGATTCTCACGCACGGGGATCCTGGCGCCGTTGATCTCAATGTCGGCGTGTGTTCTTGTGTCGCCCCAGGTGTAGGATAATGCGGTGTAATCTGCTTGATCGTTGGGATTGTAGGTTCGCATGTGGCATTTGATGATGCCTTCATTATTGTTGGGTTGGAGTGTGAGTAACCTGAATTCCTGGGTCAGTCGATCAACGGGACATGATGCATAGGGATCGCCCATTGTTGGTGATTGATATATGTGACTGAGAAGTTAGATATGCGTTTCGTGATAAGCAGTAGGGTTCTGCGGTAGAAGAGTGCCAAAGGTTAGGGAAAAGTGCTAGGTTCCAGCTGTAGATAATACATCTTTGGAGCCTAGAGTTTTGTAACACCTGGCATAGCGGGGTAGGCTGTGTCTCAAAGGCAACGTTGAGGAGGCTGAGTCTACTTTGAGCTCTATGCACACCCATGCGCCACACTTGCAACCAATGGTAGGACGCTGTGACTTGATCTGCTGGACAGGTCTGCTCGTCGAGGGCCATGATAATAGGCTTTTTATAACACAAGCGGTCCTTCACTAGACCCGACATGACAATAGGAAGATTGTGGACTACTTTGGTCTATTCAAGATGTACTAGGGATTGAAGTAAGATGGAGTGTGTATGGGTGCTGCGTGTGTTGATGTAAGAAGCCTCGGTAGTGCGGGGCATCTCAACCAAGGAAACCACCTACCCCTCCGTGCCTCGAGCTTCCACGCCGCTAACCTCATCCCACCTACGTCCCACACTATACCCTGCATCAGCCTCGTCATGGTATCCATCACTCCAAAACCTCGGCCAACTTTTTTTTCCATTTGTTTCCAAGTCTAACTCCGTCCGATAACATTGCCGTGAAGGAGGACGGATGCCTCGCTGCTGAAGTTCTTTATGTCGTCCATGACCTCCTTGGTTCCTGGGTCCTGGGTGGCCTTTTCGAAGCCCTCGTAGCTGTCAAACTCAAGGACGGCAGAGATGGAGTATGGGCCGTCGGCGTTGAGATCGCTGACGGCGTACGACTTCAAGCCGTGCTTTCCCCAGTGCTTCATAACGAGGGGCATGTGTGTCTTGAGGTAGTACTCCTTGTCGAAAGTGGAGCCTTCCTTGCGAGGGTAGAGGACGATCGCGTTGACGCCAGACATGGTGGTGTATAGATGATGGTATGGATGAGAATCTGCACGTTGTGAGCAGAGGGTCAGGATTCTTTGCAAGATACACTGACCGTTCTTGTAGATGCGATGCGCGCTGCTGGATAGCACTGACGTGGGTATTAGTGTCTTTATACCTGCGCCGGCTCCTTTAATCGACTCAGTACCCCACTTCGGCATCCTTATATCCGCTTCGGGCCCTTCTATCTTGTACACTCGCCCGTAATTACTCGTAGTCCCACTCCCATCGGGCTTAGGATATATCCTGTCAACTTTTGTAAGCACGCACGCGGCTTTTTTGCGACCACACCTACACTACTCAAGCTTGGCCGGATCTTCCCGAGTTGATATGCTCACTGAACCTGAAGGAACACTGTTGCATATCTTACTAAGCTGATCTATTGATAGACACTCAGTTCAACATTATCGCGTCGCACCGCTAGGCGTGTCGCAACATTGGAAGTGTGCTACAACGACCGACATCAAGGCATACAAGATCGCAGTACAGTACGAGATCAGAGTTTGGCAGGTCGCTTATCCTTACTCCCCAGAGAATCGCGCTCGATTAAGCTGTCCTTGATGACCACGGCCCTTTGTGCTCCGGGCTTCGTGTTGTTCCCAGGAAAGAATATGGACGGTATGGGCGCGTCGTCTCGCAGCCCAGCTATCCTCACATCTCCCCATACTCTTCCCCCGGAAGGTACTTTTGCCATTGCCCAGATGTAAGCCGTCTTGTCCATTCCTCTTAGCTTCAATCCGATGACCGTATGCACTTCAGTCGTGATCTCCGTTTGGAGAGGATCTCGCAAGGTCCACTGCTTGCTGTCCGGTGGATATGCAGGCTTTACCGCGATACTCGTGCGCTGGGCGATGATCACTTCTTGTATGACGAGGCCGGTGCCTGAATGCGCGAACCGTTCTGGCAGTATGGAGTTGACTATGCGACCGTCTTCTTCATGTGCACAATCCGTCAATTTGAACCGGAGCGCGGGATCCAGCCCTACGAGTGCGCCCCGTAAACTCCCGCCGTCGATGGTACACGAACGACCCGACTCGAAGAAGAGCTGCAGCGTGGGAAAGAACGTGTTCATCGTCCAATAAACGATTTCTAGGCGCGGTCAGCTCTACGGTTCTTTTACACTACGCACTTGGCAAGCGCACTCTCGTTGACCAATTGATTAGCTACAGTCGTGTTCCCAAACTCGGCTGTGTGCGCCATCTTGACACTTGGTGGTACAAAAGCGTTTTGTTCCGTGGTAAGTATTGTTGTCGCATCCGATCCTCTGTTGTCGTCGTCTTCCATCAAGCGCTCAATGAGCTCGTCCTTCGACGTCGACAGCATCGGAAACCTGCGGCGCTGCAACTCCGAAACCAGATCTTGTATAGGGCATTGATAGTAGTCCATGCGACCCGGAGCAACTCGTGTGTACTGATACAACTTCGCAGTGGCCGCCGGATATTGGATGCTTGTATAATGTCCTCGGATTGTTGTGACAAATACAGAATGGATATTTGTGGTTGCGAAAAAAGTGATGAAAAAACTGCTGGTCCAAGAGCTGAGGCGTGGAGGAGTGAATGACGGCGGTTTTGTGCGCTACGAATGACATGACTTCACTCTCATTAGAAAGAGCGAACTTGAAGTGACCCACGCTATAGAGAAAGAACGCTCGGTACATGCAGGAAGTAATTGCTGCTTCCCCGCTATCGGCAGCCTGAAAGATGGAAGATAAAGGAAGATAGATTCATTGGGATGATACTAGTAACTGACAGAACGTCTGCTGTCTTTCCCTGAATTCCCCTGATCTGGCTTTAAACAAAGTCTTGTAAGGCGCTATCATCTCCTCGTGTAGAGACATGTAATAACAGGAATCTTCGCGTAGATAACCTCCGTAGCGATGCCCTTGTGGGTGGACGGGAACATACCACTGTCGTCGTCGCATACCGAGTGAGCATAACAATGTCCACTCATGTCTCATGAAAGATTCGATTAGAATGAACTTTGTGGTTTCATTTGATTTTGCGTTTGTCCTGCCTGTGCCGGAGGTTGGAGATCATCCCAATCCGTGCCTGCATCACTTCACTAGCGGCGCTTGGCAGGCGCTCTTGTCTTCTCCATTTGTTTACTCTCACACTCCAGCACTCAGCTCACTTTTACACCAACTCTACCGAACTTGCTGGATCTTGCGACTGGCACCACATCGAGAGATGGCGCCCACCACGTAAGTACCACTCTCTACGTCGCGCACTCCAGTGTTTATCAATTAACTCTACATCAGACGGGCCGGCAGCAAGCGCGCGAGCGGCGAAGCTGCAGATACCGCCAAGCTTAGCAAGAGAGCAAAGGGAGCAGTCCGGCTAGCTATAAAGTCTGCGGAGCGCGAACCGCTCGTAAGAGAAGCTCCGCAGTTCTTCCGCTTCCTCGATCTTTCCCCGGGTATGGCTTCCATGTTCTATCCGGTGTATGTTCGATGCTGACCCCACGCAGAGCTACGAAACAGAGTCTACGAATTCGCGAAGGAACGCGATGACCTTGAGTTTGCACCGCGAGTCTTCAAGACCTATCCTGGTTACAAGAAAAAGCCACACACAGAGCGCCTCTGGAAGTTCTTCGCCTTCGCCCAGGTCTGCAGCCAAATCCGAACAGAGTATCGCCCACTCTGGGTCCGAAGCTGTTCGGTCCGGGTCTCTTCAATTTCCGTTCTGGACCCATTCGTTGATGGCTTCCTGCATCAAACGGACACGGTCAAGCACGCGCCGAGGCTGCTGCAAATATCATGGGAGCATGGTACCGACAACATGACACGCTTCGAAATGACCGCTCTGTTGCGCCTGCGCGCGCATTGCCCGTATTTCCAGATTGATTTCTTGCCATTGAAAGTTACGAACGGTCAATGCTGTGGAGAAGATATCTGTGACCCTTGTGCAGAGATGTACTTCCAGGCGGAACATGGCCTGGACTTTGACGATGAAGTTGAGGGATGTTTCTGTCCGGATTACGCCATGGATCACGAAGAGTGGATACTTTTCAAGTACGACCAAATGGACTATATGTCTGGCCTCCAGGACTTCATTCATAACTCCAATGAAGACTGGGTCCTAGACGTGAAAGACGAAAAAGTGACCGCCAGTTGCACCTTCTTCAAAGTTACGGACCGCATCACGGTTAAGATTCTCTACAAAGACCTTGTCTGTCAGACGACCACCAACTCCAAACCGGCATGGGATCTGCTCAAGCGATGGGGTATTCTCGATCTTCCTGGCGCTCAACATGATATGGATTTCATTGTTGCGTACGAGGATAAACAGACTACAGAGCATGATGGATACAAGATGGTCAACTCGGTAGTGCGTGAAGTCCGCATTAGTAAGGCGCTGCCCAAGACCTAGGGAGAAGTCACCGGTTGCTCGCCCAGTGTGACTGGTCGTGGTTCGTCTGTCGTACTAGAGTATTGTGGTAACCATCAGATGATTTCGGATGCGATAGTGGTGGTGTGAATGTACTAATGCCATGCTTCAATCGATACGTTTGCGATAAATCTGACCGTATGATCTGAAAGTACCGGCGTGTTCCTACTAAACCACTTTGGTCCTTGTTTGTGGTCCGATGTACATTAAAAGTGGGCTATCTTTACGCCAATCCAGCCTTGTGATCGTGCGCGTCATGTTCATTGACGCTTCTTCCTTACATATTGCCACGAAGACTTCAGCTCGATGGAAGAGATATGGTGGACGAGTGTTGTAGACACACTGTCAACAGCAGACATGGGAAGCCAGGTGAGAGTTGCAAAATGAAGGAGAAGTCTCTTGGACCAAATCAGCAATGGAGAAGTACGCCAATAATTTGAATATAACACCTGTGTAATGATGCTTTACAAATCAACCGGATACCGTTCCCGGAGTCTCTCGCCAAAAACAAAGAACAAGATCGGAGCAGGCGCAAGCAGCAAGCTCACAAACGCAAACGTGCTGATGCCCCAGCCGTATCCCAGCTTCTCGAAAAGAAGGGGAGCAAAGATTGGGATGACACCTCCTACGACACTGCGGAACACGGTACCAGCAGCAATTGCACTAGCCGCGTACTTTTCGAAGCTGTCGATGAAGTAGTTTTGCGTGCTGTTCAAGATCATGACTTGTCCGATGCCGTAGAAGAAAGTCGCTGATATAGATGCAAACCAGTGCGCGTGCTTCTGTACTGTCCACGCGAACCAAAAGAGCGACACGGGGATGAAGACGGCGCCAATGTTTGCTAGTGGGAGGCGGAACTCGGGTCGTGCTTTTTCGTGGTTCTTTGCCGCGAGAGCCTTGTACACGGTATCGATGCGTGGGACTAGGAACCAGACTGCGAAGAGGAAACCTAGCCCAGGGCCCAGGTACAACAATCCGACTTTCTCGGTAGAGAAGCCGTAGTCGCCCTCGTATATGGGCTGCATGTTCGTGTAGATGCTGTACGTTGTGCCGAATATGAGGGCTTGGTAGACGGCCATGACCGCGACGATGGGCTGGGCAAAGATCTTTGGAGGGCGTTTAAGAGCTTGCGTAAGCTTCTCTTTCAGCGGCCGTGTATCTTCGCCTTCATACGAGTACTTTGTGCCATCCCACTCAGAGCTCTGAGACTCAAACTCCGCTTTCTTCGAACTCAGGATCAGTGGCGCATATGTCTCCCGGAGGAAGAAGTATCCGGCCAGGGTGTTGACGAAGCACACAATGGTCATTATCCAGAATACCCAACGCCAGTTCAGTCGCTGCACAATGATCCCGCCGAATAGCGGTCCTAGGGTAGGTCCAAGCAATGGGCCTAACAGGTACCAGCCGAACACCCCAGCTCTTTCGCTTGGAATGAACATGTCGCTGATAGTTCCGCCACCATTCGCTATCCCGACGCTACCAAAGAAGCCCGCAATGCTTCGTACCGTGATGAGAAACGCAATGTTCGGTGCGAGTGCGGCGGGTATCTGTAGCAGAGTGAAGACAGAGAAGCACACGAGGTATATCCTCCTCCGACCAAACGTCTCAGACAGGGGCGCGAGGATCAACGGACCGATTCCAAGCATAACCACGAAGCCAGTCGTCGTTCCAATTACGGCTGTCGTACTGCATTTGAGGTCGTCGGCGATTTGCGCGATGCCAGGCGTGAACATGGAGGATACGAGAGGGCTGAGAACTACCACTACCGTTAGGAAAAAGAAAAAAAAGTTGAAGATTTTAGAGGGAGTTGTATGTACTGGACATGAGGGCTATGACAGCCACGTTGGCCATTTTCCGCCATCGCGCCCATTCTCGAGGGTTTTCATCGTTCGAAAGGTCCTCAATGCGGAGATGCTTTTGGGGAGTTAGAAAAATGTTCTTGTGGATATTGATATAAAAAACGCATGCGAAGGAATACATACCGTCCGCGGCTCGCCTTCCTCACTCCATCTTTGTTGTAACAACGGTGCGCGCTCGCCCTGTGGAGACATGGTCACCTTGCACTTGGTACACGGGATGGGTTGTAGTCGTGGTTCAAAGATGCAGCGCGACCAAAGAATATTGACCGTCGTGTCTCAGCCATCGGCATGACAGTGAGCGTCATCGTCAAGTTGGCAATCGTAAAGTTTAACCGCGTTTGGTGCGCGTTC
>JAESFQ010000646.1_pt1 | contig 12782 bp, 6 predicted proteins | sample 9269431 | NCBI WGS metagenome assembly JAESFQ01 (sample SAMN14502588, study PRJNA617103) | algae metagenome | isolation source: Plectolyngbya sp. WJT66-NPBG17 and co-occurring heterotrophs from well... | place: USA: Mojave Desert, Joshua Tree National Park, California | collected 2006-08-06
GGTCTGCGGTTGAAGGATGCCAGCCTGTCTTCCTATCTCCGGCACTGACTAGGCGTGAGAGGAAGTCTATTCGCTCGGGATTCTTTGTTTTGTCTGTCTTGACTTCCAATTGCTGGACTTGAACTTGGGTAGCCCCGTAATTGATCAAGCGGTTGTTGTCTGTGACGGACTTGCCGCCTAATTTCTCGAATAAGCTAGTTCGTAGGAGAGGCCGAACAAGGAATGCTGGAGGTAGGTAAGATGTCTGCGATCTTCATTTAGCATCAGAAGTAGGAGTAACGGAATGTAGAGCAGGCTATTTCTTACCCAGTACATGAGCATGCTAGCCGGCAAGACCGAGTTCGCCAACGGTCTATTCGTCTCTTCCTGCACCGTCTGAAAATCGCTCCCGAATACCAGTGCGCCCATAATGTCAAATCCTAGGTATGTGCTCATCTCACTAGCATTCCATTTCTTTCCCCAGCCACCATTCCTTTCTTCCTCGCCGTCGTGCCCGAACCCCCTCAACGTCTCGCAGAACCGCTCGATAATTCCACGTAGCCTGTCTTCATTCAACTTCAAACTTTCCGGTGAAAAGATAGGACCCATCCACCTCCTCTTCGCAGCATGTTTTCCTCTATCCGTCTCCGTGAAGCTACTATACGTGCCAGCTGCTATATCGAAAGTCTTGTACCATTCTCCTTTCTTCACATTGGCATCTCGCGGCGCATAGATGGTATGGAGGGCAGAAGCAGTATTGAAAGAAAGTGCATTTGGGGAGATGCGAACTACAGTGCCGTATTTCTCGTGGTCGAGCAGGTGGTGGATGTGGCGATTGCCGGTGTAAGCCTGCCAGAGGAGTGGCCAGCCGCTGAGCTTGTAAGAGAAAGGGCCGGGGTACGAGGAAAGTGGATGGAAGTAGACACGGTAGATACATGTGAGAACTATCTGGAAATACGTTAGTAACTGCAGTCCAGACACAGATCTAGAAATATATGCTCACATAAACGCACAAGCCAACAACAGCATACTCAGCATTCCCGACCGTGAACAGACTAACAACAGCTTCAATCATCGCGATTCAATACACCACGAGGGACGTTTATTGATGGGAGAGAAACAGAGTCTCTAAACTCCATCTTTATCAGTTCGAGCTGACAATCGCATCTCAGCAGCATTACGTCTTCACGCTGACAATCCCCTCAGATACCAGTTCCCAGCAATGCAAATGCATGCCATGCGTATCTATGTGTCTGCACACAATCAGATAGTGGTCCGTCGTGCGACATGAGTACCCCGCGCAAACTGCCTGAAGAGGAAGATGCGGGGCACTACTCACAGGAAGGCTGCCGCATCTCCTATCAGCACCACACTTCTTACCGATCCAACCACCGGCCCTTCCAAGGTTTCTTTTCCCGCAACGTCTGGATAGCACTTGGTTTCTAGTGATGGTGCGCGAACAACCCGTTAGTGGAAAACGGCCGCTGAAGCCTGCAGCGAAACCGATGACGTCAACTTCGACTTCTTCAGGTACATCAGACAATGGAGATTTGGTTTTCAGTATTGAGCATAAGAAGAGCGAGGGTATGTGGTCAGGTTATCAGGAGGCGATGAGTTTATGCTGAATCAAAGTGTAGTGACAATATTCAATCCTCTCCTCTCGCCATCACCATTACTGGAACCAAAAGTTCTAGAGCGCAAGAGCAAGATGATAGCCCACCGTTAGGACAAGTCAATGCGATGGAATAGGTCAAATCAACAACATTGGCAAAAAAGCAAGCACGGCAGTCTAGTAGGCATCGGAGACATGGTTCAAGGTTCAGAATGCATTTGGCTGAGAACATTATAATACACTATGCACATTTTTGATTCCCAATCTCAATCATCGCCCATTCTCCACTAGCCATGTAATCAATGGTGCGATGCTGCAACGAAAAACGCCAATCCCTAGAAACGCCGTGACATGGTATAATCCTCCTCAAATGTACACTTTCCTTTGTTGTACATTTCTGCATTTACTCGAACTGGTTCTCGCGGTCCACCCAAACGTCCTCCAACTCGGCGAAGTTGTGGAAGTGCAATGGCCGGTGGATACTGTCGTAAAAGCGTACAGGTGTATCGAGACGCACGTGAACTGGCTTCTTCTCGACGGTACCGAAACTGCTGCCCATGAAGCTGTAGTTCCAGATGCCGTTTTCTGGTACCAAAAAGTAACCTCGGATCTTGTCCGACAGCAGCAACTGGCACTTCTCGCCAAAGCTGGTGCTGAAGCCAGTCGGGTTGTCAGACATGGTGTCCTTATTCTCAGCACCCCACTTGTAACCATTGGGGGTGAGAGCCCACGCGGCGAGTGAAACGGAACCAGGGGTGAAGGAGACGGTCATGGAGACGGTCTTTTTGTCCCAGCTAGCGTGCTGGTTCATGAGGCGAGCGTGTTGGGTGACGTCGCTGGCTTGCATATATGGCGGCTCGTTGCCGCTGACGGTGTGGATGATACCGAGAGGCTCAAGGTTGTCAAGGTACTCATGCCTCGGCAGTTCCTTGGGAAGTTGAACATCGCGGGTGTTGCCAACTTGAGGAATCATGACGATGGTGCTGATCTCCTTGACCTGGTCGTTGTCTGGCGGCGACTTTCCGTACAGGTAACCAGCAACTTGAACGCGGAGATCGGCAATGGTGATGAAACGCTTGAGTACGTTCTTCGGCATAACGTAGGTGAAGTGACCTTCCTCCTTGACATCCTCTGAGTTGATGTAGATGTTGTTGGCACGAGTGCGCAAGTTGGAAGTGGCCACGGCCCTCGTCCGCCACTCAGTCTTGGAAGCGAACGACGCCTGCTCGTACTGCGATGTAGTCGTGACAACCATCTCCTCACCGTGAATGTTCTGGGTCTTGGTTGTGACGGCAGTCAACTGCTGTTGCTCCTCCTGCTGCTTGTCGATCTCGGCAGCTTGTTGACGTTGCATTGAAGGAGCTGAGATCTCCATACCCAGGATAATGTCACGGACTTCACTGCTCGTGAGCGAAGAAGTGTTGACGTTGTTCTTCTTTCCGTAGTCAAGCAAGATGAGATCTCGAAGTTGTACTTCAACCTTGATCCAGTCTTCGTCAGCCAGCGAAGGCCAAATATGATGCTCCTGTGTGATGACAGTCTTGTCTGGGCGAAGCAGCAACTTCGTCTTATCCTGGTTGACGTGCAGGGCACGCAAGATGAGGATCAAGCGAGAGAACGCAGTGTACGACGAGATCGTTTTCAGCCATTCATCGTACAAGTTGAAGAGCACCATCTGAGGTCCAGTCGCTCGAAGAATCATGTCACCAAGCTTCTCGACTTTCATAGCAGCTTGGAAGGGAAGTTGCAGTTCCGAAGCGCGGATAGAGATGTTGGGGAAGTCAAGCAAGTGCACCTCGAGAGGATCGAGCAGACCCTTACGTGTAACGATAAGCTGCTTCGGCTGCTCTTCCACAGGCAGAGATCGAATGAGAGCTGCTACTTCTTCGGCGGTCTTCCACTTGGCTAACTGACCAAGACGTTTCTGACCAGCCCAGACACTGGTGTGAATAATCTTCAAGAACAACTGTCCAGTGCGGGGGTTGAAGATGAAGATAGCACCGTTGATAGGCTTGGTCGTCAAGTTACCCTCAAAGGTCTTGTGGATTGTCACACGATAAACGTTGGTGTCGTCGATGAACAACTGAATCTGGTTGCTGAACAGCTCAGAGTAGTTCTGTGAGTTGAGGAACTCCTGAGAACTCTCAGATGCGTACAGCTGAAGACCCTTCCTGATACGCTCACGAAGGACGTAAAGTGCAGGGTTGGCCTTCATGACCTTCGCCATGGCTTGTTGAACGAGTTGCTTCAGACCAGGGAAGTATTGTCCGTACGCAGAATACAGGTTGTAAGCCAGATCGATACCAATCATGAGACCGGTGGCGGACGGGTAGATACTCATGCTGTCTTGAGTGTAATCGAGGTACTTCGCGCGCACATAGCGCTCAATGTCGTGGGAATCGTAGTCACCGTATCGCAGCTGAACATCGATCCAGAACTTGTTCGTCGTGGTGGCGCTCATGGAGTCCTTGGTGTCGTAAAGCATAGACGGCGGCGATACGCTCCACTTGTGACTAGCGAAAAGCAGGATATCAGCACAAGAACTGTTCATCTTGTACGACTTTCTGGGATGGATAGTCTCCTTCTGGACAGTTTCAATACCGAGAGCTTCGAGTTCCTGATCAAAGACCTGGCACAAGTCCATGACGACCGACTCGTGGATCTTCTGCCACAAATGGGCTCGGAAGATTTGGATGAGCGAGATCTTGAGCGTAGGGATCTTGCCGTGCAAGAAGATACCCGTAAGATCAAGTTGGACCTGGAAACCGACGTAGACGTTGGCTCGGTTGATGGTGGGTGACCACCAGAGAGTAAAGCGACGGTTCGGGATTTGATTGAGACCAGAACGTTGGGCGTTGGTAAGCTTCTTGAACTTCATGCTCTCTTCAAAACCGCTTGCCTTTTCCCAGAATAGGCCTTCCCACGATGGAAAAGCGGTCGCCTTGAACAAGGTATGCTCCAGGATGGTTTCAACACCACCCAAAGCTTGTATTACATCGGTTCTGTATGCGTTGAGGTTCCATAGTTTACCGTCGTGACGTTGGCTTGTCCACCAGAAGGGGTTGCTCTTCATGTGCTGGTAGATCTTGAACTCGGTCCGTGCGCGGAAACCCTTGTCGAAACTGAGGGTACTGCGGTCTTTCTGGAACAAAGTGTTGATACGAGGAAGACCACGGTCCCAGCTGTCCTCTAGATCCTCCAAGGTTAGTCGGCGGTTCTGTTGCTGCGCCTCTTGACGCTTTTGTGAGTACTCCATCCACACACGCTGTGAGTCGACGAACTCAGACTCCCATGGAATGATGTAACGGAAGATGTTGGGAATGAGAGTCTCCTCATCGTGCGACATACCAGCACGGTAGTGCGTGACACCGGTGTCGGTTTGCTTTGACCATCGCTTGTCGCTGGTCGGAATGAGAATGTGGGATCCAGAGATCATACCCAGACCACCCAGCTCCTTCGGCGTGTAGAACACAGCAGGAGGGAATCGAGAGGGCATCTTGGAGTTCAGCCCAATCTTCACACGCGTCTGGATCTTCGTTTCGCACTTCACGATCGTATCGAGTAGGTTGACAGTAGACACCGCAGCCTCACGGTAGTAGGTAAAGAGCGCAATGAGAGTGGTATTCCACTTGTTTGCGATCTTTGTGAATGTGGTAGATCCAGAAGACATCAAGATTTGTCGAATGCGGTTATTGAACTTTTGGATGTCTTCTTCGGTCACCTGCAAGAAAGCATCCGCCGTACGCTCCTTGGTGGAGTTGTCTACAAGCGACCATACGCTGTCCTTGACAGGGAATTCGCCAGTCAGGTTTCGGATCTTGGGCAAGATGCGGACCTCGAACCCGTTCATGGAGAAGAGCAGGTTGGGATTGTCGCGACTGTAAACACTAGCGAAAGTGTCATCCCATTCAATCGTGGTCACCGATCGTGGTAGGCGGTTCTTGAGATCCCAGAAGACAGCGCGGCCAAGGTTGACATCGTGACGCATCAATCGCATCCTAGAGTCACGCGGCCAGCACTTCTTATTCTTGTATCCAATAACGTTCTCAAAGTTGGGATCTGGATTCTCCGTCAAGAAACGCTGAATCAAATCGCGCGACTCATCGGCAGTGAATCTGAAGAAGACCCAAATGCGGTCAATGTACCTCGTGTACAACCGAATCGGGTGGCGGACCTCGGTTTCCTTGTCTTTGAATTGCAAGAAATCGTTCGGGTTCTCTGGTGCACCTGCGATTTCGTTCGCACGCTGCAAACCTAGAAGAAGGATATCCAGCACGAGACCATAGAATTGAAAGACGAAGCCGGAGAACTGCAGACCGCGGATCATACCGTAGGCGTTGACGTGATTCATGTCCTTGTAGTTGAGCTGCACGTTGTTCTTCGCCGTGATGTAATCGGCCAAGTTGTGGTCCATGATGAGTCGCAACAGTCGGTTCAGCATAGTTAGATCAATCTTCTCATAGACCTTCGACAGCTGAGTCTCGATCATGACGTTGCACTCTCCATCTTGAGACTCCCAGACCTTGTCAAGGTTATTGATGCCCTGTGCCCACTTGTACGTCAGAAGAGGCGGGACCTCAGTATCTGAGGGCTTGATCCAGGCTGGGAACAGATGCCGTTGATCAGCCTGATACCATAGATACTGGTCGAGGTAGGCGTCGGTGATCTTCTCCATGGGCTCGATATCGTAGACAGGGTTGATGTTGCTGTAGTTGTCGTTCATGTCGATACCAACTTCCTTGAAAGCACGCTGTGTGAGTAGGAAGCGCTTGATACGCGCCAGAGTAGTACCTGGGGAATCGTACGCCTGCTCAATAAGTGCCAGTTCTTCACGTTGACTCTGGTTGAGTCGGCCCTTGACAGAATAGGCTTCCCTCAGGCGCTCTAGGGCCAAAATGAGGATCTTTGTGTCGTGCTTGTAAGAGACACTTGGGAAGGGAATTGGTTGGAACTTGCGAGCCTCCAGCCAGTGTACCATAGTTGTGTAGATGGCGACAGCCTCTTCCGATGAGACATAAGGACCGTCCTTCATGTAGTTATGCTGACGTTCCTGTTCGGCCTTGAGCCATAGACGCGTCAATCGTCCCAGGTTCTTCTTGGCCACAGTCTTGTCAACAGTAGCACCTCGTCGAATACGCTCGCGATTGTAGTGCGCAACTGAAATCCACCAGTCTGCCTTGCTCTTGACGTAGCGCAAGATGATGTTCTCGATAGGTGCTGGCAGACCGGGTACCTTCCAAGGAATGTTACTCTTCCAGCAACGCCATGCTTCTGACAAGTGTTGCAAAACAGTGTTGACCTTGTTCTGCTTGATGCCCTCGGGCATCATGTCCATGAGGTCACTCATGACAGCAGCGCGAAGCTCCAAGTCGAAGTGCGATTCAACACGTTGCTTGGTGACAGTCTTTGCAACACCCTTGCTATGTCTGCCCTCGAATTGACGTGAGAGCAAGTTACCAAGCCAGCGCTCGAGCAGGGGGATGATACCACGCATGAAGAACAGCCAGACTCTCCAAGCAGGAGCCCAGAAACCACATCCAGGACCCTTACCGACCGGGCCAGAGTTGAATCTGTAGTAGATCAAATGCTTCAGATCCTTGCAAGAACGAATCTGGTGCATCAGCTTGTACTTGTATCGGTACATGCCAGTCAATTGACCGACGTGGTTAAAAGCATAGAGGATACCATCAGCCAGTTGGAAGGCGTCGATGTTGCCTAAACGGTACTGGACTTGGGCATCAACAATGAGCTTCGTTAACCTCAGAATCTCACGCATGAGATGGAAAGCGTTTCCGAAACGTGACTTCTTACGCTCCTTGGTAGTGAGAGTCTTGACGGGCTTCAAGTTGAAGTTGTAATCAAGATGCAGATAAGTCAAGTTCTTGCGATGGATGAGTAGGTTCAGCATGTTGTAGCCTTGTCGGCAAACCTGCAGACCCGCCTCAACCCAATCAATCTTGGTCTGCTGGAAGAACTTGGTGCTCTTAAGCGTCCGCATCAGATTCTGCTTGTTTTGTGCTTGTGGTGGCTTCTTGTGCAGCTCGTTCAAAACAAACGTCTTTAGCAACTTCTGGTACGAGACCCGGACCTTGACTGGCTGGCCTGCAGGAACGTGCTCAAGGTACCATTGCTTTACTAGAGGAACGTCCTGTGCTCGCACCATGCGGCCTGATCGCTTGTCGAACGGATGAGGTGCCCACCAAAGTGCGATGGCTGAAGCAGTCTCCGGGGTGGAGATCTCTTCGTCGGCCATGAAAGGCTCCATCTCTTCTGGCATTTGAAAGTCATCCTCGTCATCTTCGTCGTCCTCGCCAAAGACCAAGTCCTCATGGCTTACGGAAAGATTCTTCGGGGCAACGGCTCTGGAAGAAATGGGGTTGATTCCAGGATCAAAATAGAAAGCTGGAAGATCCGGATCCTCAGCACGAACGTATACGACCTGCGGGTGAGAATACCAAGCCAGCTTGACACTTCGCGGCAGGGAGTTGTAGAGGTATGGGTATGAGACGCGGTACTCGGTTCGAATAGGAGATCGGAAGATGATGCGATCGATGGCGTTGAATTCGCCAAAGTCCTCATCGTTCGGGTCGATGTCCTTGTACAATGGTTCGAAACGAGGTCCTCCAGGTATCGCGACATTGAGTGCCTTTGCTGTCTGGAAGCTGTCCATATCAAACATGTGGAAGTAGTTCTTATCAACAATGTCACTGAGAAGCTGCTTGCTCAAACGGTATAAAGTTGCCATCTGGGGCAGATCCAGATTCCAGGTTTCGTAGCTGGGCCCATTGACATGTGGGGTGTCGAGAAGTGGCCGATGCTCGTAGAACCACTGATATACCGGACCGTCTTCGTCCTCGTCCAGCTCCAACTGGATAGGCTCCGGGGGCTCAACGTCTTCGATGTTCTCCGAGTACGACAGCGGCGGCTCTTCGTCATCGAACGGCGGGAAGCGCATGCGTTTAAAGTGTCGGCGATCGCTCTTCTCCTTCCTCATAGCCAGCCACATGGCAGCCCACTGTGCGTGGAAGACGGGCTCGATCACGCGAGGAACTTCATTGACCAGTGTCAGACAACCGTTGGTGTGGTAGAGGACTTTTACGTCTCGTCTATCCTCCCAAGGCATAGGCATGTTCTCCAGAAGCTTCAAAACCGCATGCGGCATGAACTTGAGCGCACCGAGATAACTTCGCTTGTCCGTAGTGAATTTCTTCTGGGACACATCTCCAATATCCCTGAACACCTTGCGCAAATGCTCCGGGGGTAAATCTGCCTTTTGTGTCTCGACGAATCCTGCCTTGCGCTTCTCGCCGAATCTCTGACGCTGTTGCCGTAACCAGTCCTTCTTCTTCTGTGCAAACTTGGCGACTTGCGGATCAAGAGGCGGACGCACACCAGGGGGACCGGAAGTACCAGGCGCACCTGGTGGTCCAGGAGGGGGAGGTGGCGGCGGCGCATATCCGGAACCGGGAGGGCCTGGCGGCGGCGGCGGTGGTGGTGGTGGCGCGTATCCAGAGCCTGGAGGACCCGGTGGAGGCGGCGGTGGTGGTGGTGGAGGAAAAGCCATGTTGACTGAAATTAGAGAAAGAAATCTGCTACTGTTAGAGGGATGAAAACGCGAGATTGCGCGAGATTGAAGCAGTTATGCCAATCTCGTGTCGGGGTCCCGATGTGTAGGATTACTGACCTTTATAACGCGATCGCAATGCTACACTGGACTCGTCGATTGAGCACAGTTGGTCGCGCGACAAGCTTAGGAGTCGAGCCCTGAGCTTTGCGGACGGCGCCGCGGTCGAAGAAGGGGAAGTCGCGTCGGCGCGTGAGATTCCAGACTGTCTCCAGAAGCTCGAAAGTCGTGTTGTTGGCGGCGCACACAAAGCAGAGATACAACCTCCGCGTGTTGTGTGAAGTGGCGATGGAGATGTTCTGATACTATAGTCTAGTGAATCTTCTTGCAAGGCGTCCGCGCACGACCCCTCGTCACGTGATGATGGGTCGCCGTTCCCTTGTCTAGCGTGTTAGCGCAGGTCGGCTAACCGAGCACACCACAGATTTTCGTCGGTCTCCCTCCAACGACGACAACAGTGGTAAGCAAGCTCGCCGTTCTGCGAATTTCTCGACGTTACTAACCAACATTTTCTAGACTCAGGTACGATTATTGCAATCCGCGACACCTCTTCCGACATCAACCCGCTTACACGCACACAGACAATCACCCACTGATTCCCCGGGAAATCTATCACAATGCCGTCCAACAGACTCACCTACGTACGTCGCACCGCAATCTCGAGCCCGGAAGCAGGCGAAGGAGGATGTCGGAATTGTTAGGATTGAAGACTAACAACGGGCAGAGGCGTCGCGCGCCCTACAACACCAAGAGCCAGAAGGTCCGCGTCATCAAGACTCCCGGTGGCGAGCTCCGTTACCTGCACATCAAGAAGAGGGGTACTGCCCCCAAGTGCGGTGTAAGTTAGATGTGGAAGCATGTATGGGCTTTTTATTGACGGTTCCTAGGACTGTGGTACCAAGCTCCAGGGTATCCCCGCCCTCCGTCCCCGCGAGTACGCCCAAATCTCCCGCCCCAAGAAGACCGTCCAGCGCGCCTACGGTGGATCGCGATGCGCTGGCTGCGTCCAGGACCGCATTGTCCGCGCTTTCCTGATCGAGGAGCAGAAGGTCGTCAAGAAGGTGCTCAAGGAGTCTCAGCAAAAGAAGCGTTAAGCAGTTGCATTGAGTGTCAAGGGGTTTAGCATGTCAAAACTGGGTCTTCGGTGTTCATGTGCATTATGGGCAGTCTCCTGGTTCGGTCGGCTTTTACGATATCAAGACGATTTCTACGTCACTCCGCCAGGATGTAGCTGAGTAGGGTCACGAATACATCCACAAGCTACACGCCATGTTCTCCGATGAACCGTAGTGTGACGCCATGATGTGAGATTGTGGCTTTCATGCTGTTCATATCTTGTAGACTAAGATGAGTGCCACATGCCTAAAGTCTTTTAGTCTGCTCAATGCAGGAGAATGCGCGAGATGAAGTATTCGGCAACGCAGTCCCATGACAATTGAATGTGGGCGTTATCATGTAATGTCTCAGCATAACGACTTCGGACCAAAAAGCCAGCGGACCATGTGCGCTTGTTGTATGCCAGACTGCATCTTTGAGGACTAATGTGTGTATTTGTTGTGGGTAGCTCGAGGTTCTACATGTGTAGCGTAGACCATGTATCCTCAGCGCATCCCCGAGATTCTTCTTCGTATTTAGAAAGTCCTTCACATAGAAACGCCAGTAGGTGAGAGAAACCTGCTCGGACGCGTAGCATGTCGGATACTAGCGGTGGAGGCTACCATAACGAGGCTGGAGGGGCCGCGTCCAGCATGGGTAGTCCCAGGCTATGATTGGAGAGTCGTAACCAATTCTGACAAGCTCGTCCGCGTCTGAGAGCCCATAGTTCGGCGGCTTCCTGCAGGAGCTTGCAGCTTGCGATAGCAGCCAGGCGCGCAGGATCGAGTGAGTCTGCCGCGGCATTGGAGTCACAGTCGTCGGCCGTGTCCTGGCAGCTGCTCAGGTTTCGCACGCGCTTGCGGCCTCGGACTCACACCAGCTGGACCCCCACTTCAACCTACCCATCACAACCTAAATTCCCTGCGATATCGGTCGCATATGTCTCGCAATATGATGCATTCCATGTCACCAACGACGCCCGGATTGCCAGGACTACCACATCCCTTCGCCAGCCCCAACAGCACACACACGAGAGGATTCAAGCGCTCGGCATCCAGCGACGACGAAGAAAATGGCGACGGTGACACGCGGCCATCGTCGTCGTCGCGGCGCAATACCGCCGTGAAGCGCGCATGCAACGAGTGTCGCCAGCAGAAAGTAAGTACCTTTTTTTATGTACTTCACGCCGAGAAAGAAAGTGTGCGTAGAGAAGCTCATTTTCAGCCCCGGGTGTGACCGCTTATGCTTGAGCGCGATCAATGCGTGCGTGTTTCTTTGGTCGTTCACACCGGTATACGCCCGACCACCAACGACAAGCTGTCAGACGTCAACGTTTCGTATCCCCGCTAACAGTGCTTTTTCAGCTCAAGTGTAACGTCCAGCAAGACCCGTTTGTCAGTTGCGCGCGATGCCAGAAGCAGAACCTACGATGCGTGATCGAACCCAACTTCAAGCGCGTCGGGAAGCGCAATAGGAATGCCGAGATGGAGAAGGAGATGGAGTACTTGCGCGAACGACTCGCCATGTACGAGGGCCAATCCACGCCGAATCAGCCTGTCCTGAACGCTCCGCGGCAAGCGTCAGACGGCCACAACTTCACTCCCGGCCCGGTCCCCAAGTTGGAGGATGATGCATTCCTACAGACACAACATACACAAGTGGCAGCGACGTCTTTACTAGACTTGCGCAGCGGATCGCCCATGTTCTTCTCGCTTGGTGCGGGCGAAGTGCGATTGGGCCACAGCGAGGTCAACGAGCTGTTCACAGAGTACTTCCAGCTATACCACCCGTTCTTGCCATTCCTAGACCAAGTACGCTCGCCGGAAGAGTACTATTCACAGGACCACAAGCTGCTATTCTGGGCTATAATCGCCGTTGCCGCGCGGCGTTATGGACCACGACCGTCTTTGCTGAAGGATCTCTCTAAGCCGCTGAGTGATCTCATCTGGGACTCCATCCGGAACCAGCCAAACCACCATGTAGTCAAGGCGCTGTGTCTGCTCTGTACCTGGCCACTCCCAGCAGAGCGAACAGTGACTGACCCTACATTCATTCTTTGCGGCGCCATGATGCAGGTTGCCATGCAGATTGGCCTTCACCAGCCGACGCACCCAGATGACTTTTCGAGGACAAAGATGCAGCTACGGCGCGAGGATATACACGATCGGCTGAGGACGTGGGCTGTCTGCAACATCGTTGCGCAAACGTGAGTCTTGTACCATCGAAAGCGTGCTACGGAGGCTAACATATCCCAGTGTATCAACAGGAAACGGACAGCCTTCAATAACGCTTTACGATTCGACCCTCGACTTCAAAGTAGACGACGAAGAGCATATGCGCATAATACCACCCACGTTATTCGTCCGCCTTCGCCAGGAAATGGCAGCGAGCAGGATCAATAAGCTTCTATATTCCGCCAACAGCTATCGCTTTGCCGAAGGCGCCGCGACAAGCTACATGAGCCTTGAAGCC
>JAESFQ010000647.1_pt1 | contig 12770 bp, 10 predicted proteins | sample 9269431 | NCBI WGS metagenome assembly JAESFQ01 (sample SAMN14502588, study PRJNA617103) | algae metagenome | isolation source: Plectolyngbya sp. WJT66-NPBG17 and co-occurring heterotrophs from well... | place: USA: Mojave Desert, Joshua Tree National Park, California | collected 2006-08-06
CGGACGCTCTGAGATTGCATCAAACATTGTAAATTTTGGCATGTGCGACCGCTCAAACAGCGACTCGACAAGTTCAAGGGATGACGACGCGGAGAATTTATTGAGAGAGTACTATGGATTTGCCTGAGAGAGGGCTGACAGAAGAAGAGGTCGTATAAGCATATACATGATACCCAGCCGGAGGTTTGGTGTCGGACCGAATATAAAGTGTTTCCATTCATTCTTGTTTCTAAACAACCGTAGCACGTCGCAAAGGAGATTTCTGGACCGCTAGAAGTGGCTGAGCCGGTCAATCAACCGTGGCTTATAATGCGCCGAGTTTAGACCGGTCGCGCACTAAGCAACGACACCAATCCGGTCGACATCTGGTGCGTACGCACTGCCAACACCAGAGATGGTGATGGTGTTGGTACCTGTGGTGCTGAAGCCCGACAACTCGACACCGTAATTCTTGTATACATCTTTATCCCAGTTGTACCCACTCAGGGGGAAGCTAACGGTCTTCGCTGCACCTCCATTCACGCTGACTGCTGCGACGCGCTCGTTGCTACCACCCATGTAGTCGACCTGGCCGTTGATGTAGTCGAAAAACACAGTTTGTGTCGCTTTAGAGGTGCGAATGTTGGACAGCGTCACACGCCCGTTCGAAGAACCACCCAGGTTGCCGACTTTGTTGGAAGAGGTGCAGCCAGAGCAAGATTGGGTGTTTGCGCCGGAGGAGAGGGAGCCCGTCGATGCGGATATGTATGTGTAAGTGGGTTTGGCAGCTGTGGAGCGGCGGATGTTGGAGAGGCGGATGGCAAGAGACCCGTGGGCTTTGACTTGCTTGGAGAGGGAAGCCCCGCTGACAGTCTGACCCGTCCAGAGATCTTTTATCGATGCAGAGGCTATACCGAGTTCGGAGAGTTGCAGGCTCAGCGTACGAGCAGTGTTGCTGAGGTCTACGACCAAGACAGCCATGTCTCCGTTGGCCAGGTCGCCGGCCCAGAGGTCTCGGTCTCCGCTCCAGCGCTGACGGAGAGTGACCGGCTTGACAGCGGAGTCTTGGTTGATAGCAATCAGATCCTTGTTCTGAAGGACAGCGACAAGTTCATTCGACAGAGCTGGAACGTCGGTTGAGATCATGAGCGCCGACTTCAGCATAGCCCACGCAGCAAAATGCGTAGCTTGCTCGTCAAACGTCATACCAGAGTTACCGACCATGAGTAGATCAGCATCGGCGATGTTTCCTGGGCCGACCAGACCGGATTTGGCGATGTGAACAGCTTGGTTGTAGATGCGGAACATGGACGCCCAGCCTTGAGTGATATCATCTGATAGCCGGAAAGACGTAGAAATGCCCTTTGTCCACTGAGCAGGTCCTTGCAAGCCGGTTGAAGTGATGAATGGAATACCCCATTGGCAGATCAACATTCCGGGAATACCGACTCGTTGAAGTTCTTTCCACATAACGCCGAAACGGGAGACAAAATCCGTTCTCGCGTTCTTGGGAGCGTTCTGGCTGGCTGCAGGCCCGTCGGCGTAGCAGTTGTCATCTAGAGAATTGTAAGCTCGGTCATGACGACGCGCAACTACTTCTCAGAACTCACATTTGACGTATTCGGTGTTCAGCGTCTTGAAGAAATCCGCATCCGCAGCTTCATGCCCCAACGAGCCCAAGACAGGGCTCGGTGCCTCGGGGTCACACATCCTCACGCCGGCATCCGAGTACATGGTCCACTTCATGCCTTTAGACCTAGCAAGGTCACTCAGAGGCTTTAGGCCACCTGGAAAGGCCTTCAGATCCACCTTCAATGCACCGTTAGTAGCGTTTCGTTGTCCATCTCTTGAGGCCCATCCACAGTCGATTTGAAAGAATTTGTAGCCGGCGTCGACGAAACCGCGACTGGCGAGCGAGTTGATGGTCGTGGTTATCTTCTGGGCGTTAGGACTACACGACATCTGGTTGTAGGAATTCCAGCCCAAGACTGGCGTCTGTTGAAATGACTGCGATGCGACATGGGTCACCCCAGCGAGGGTGACTAAGAAGGAGTTGGTCCAGATCATGGTGAGAACGTCTGATCACGTAGGTGTGCCTTCCAGTAGACCACTCAGAGGTCTCGCATCTTTATACTTCTGCATTTTCAGTTCCTCCTTAACGCGAGGAACCGGCCATGGATCTTTTACCGGTGGAAGGAATAAGTCGATGCGTATGTCTCTCGCATGTCGGAAGTACTCCTCGATGTGGAAGACCTCGCGCTCGACACGTTCGGGTATGATGTGCAGGGCAGAATCCTATGATGCGCGACATCAAGTTTAGTCTATTTCTTCCGTGGAATATATTGGAGTAAGAGGAGAATTGCGGGGAGTTCACGAAACCTCGTCGCTTATTGGGCACTCGCGTGGTTGAATACCCGGGGCGAGCTTAGGTGTCATATACCGGCTTTGTCGTTAACTTTCTTCAGAGACTCGTACAAGAATGTAGAAGCTGTCTTGCAGATTTCTTTAGCATTTCGTCTAAGGGCGTGGGTGTCAACATCACTTTTCCCCACACTCGGCTTACCTTCCTTGCTACCCCGCGCTCGCTTCACCTTCCGTGCTCAACATCCGACGCAGATCTTCGCCTTCCCTGAATCAGTATTCCGCGATGCATCATTTCCCTACTTGCAACCTCAACATCGCTGCGCTCGTCATTCCCTCCTCCCGCTTTGATCACTCATCGCCTCCTTGCTCGGGCTAAAATGCCGCTATCACCAGTCACAGAGCTTCAATGTGGACCGAGTGGGTCTTCGGTCGACGGGATATGGGGGATGTGATCTGAGTCTGGGGAAGCGCAGTGGATCTGGAGGCGACCTGAGGCTTGACAACTTTCGCATACTGAGGACAACGATAAGCGGAGTTAATCCCGAGGTTGGACTTGTGCCCTGTATAAAGAGCTGATCATCGCTGCGACCCCGTTGCATATGACCAAGTTTGGTACAGACCCAGTGCATTGGATCGGACATTGACACCTCTTGATTTGGAAGACTTTCTTCTTGATTTTCCAACGATATTGCCCAACTCGCATTCACGGCGACACCCTTCGTGAACCAGTGACAGCTGCTCACGTAGTACTCGACCATGGCACGCAAATACCTCGGAGGCTCTGGTGAGCGGCTGACAGTGTGGATCTCCATCGCAGCCAGTACGGTGCTTGTGTAAGCTACGGTCTGAAAAGCCATTCGATGTACGTGTCTGACGTTCCACAGCTTCTATGGGTACGACCAAGGTGTCTTCGGCAATGTCATCATCTCAGAGAACTTCCTTCATACATTTGGCTACCCGTCCGCCAACATGCAAGGTGTGATGACTTCCATATACAACATCGGCTGCTTCATTGGAGCGATGAGTACCATCTGGACTGGCGACATTCTCGGGCGCCCAAGGCAGATTCTGCTTGGTTCTACAATCATCGGCATTGGCGCAATCATCCAGACATGTAGCTGGACTGTAGCGAGTATGATGGTTGGGCGCATCGTGGCTGGTCTTGGTACTGGCATGAATACATCAACGGCTGGAGTTTGGCAAGCTGAGACCAGTAAAATGAACAGTCGAGGAAAGCTAGTCATCATTCAGATGGGTATGACAAGTGCGGCATCTGCCATTGCATTCCGGCTAATTTGTCTACAGCGAACTGTATCACTGGCTTCAGCATCTCGAACTGGCTCACTCTCGGTTTCTCATTTGCACCGCGCGATATCGCATGGCGTTTCCCGCTTGCATTCCAACTCTTCTTCACCCTTTGCATCTACGCCATGTGTCCCTTTCTACCAGACTCGCCTCGTCTGCTGATCCGCAAGGGCAAGTACGAGGAAGCCCTAGAAGTCCTCGCTGCTCTCGAAGGCCATGGGGCAACACCAGAATCGCCTTCAGTCATCACGCAGTACAACATCATCAAGGACATTCTCGATCGCGAGCATGTGAACACATACACATGGATGCAGCTTCTCACCGGCAAAGGGCCAAGCGGTGTACTGCGACGCATGCTTCTGGGTGCATGGATGCAGGCTATGAACCAAATATCGGGAATCAACGTCACGAGCTACTGTAAGTTTCCCTGTACGAACTGCTTATGAGACATACACTGACTTTGTTCACCAACATCTAGACATGTCATACATTTTTATAAACGCGTTGGGCATCTCTGAGCTTCTGTCACGTATCCTCGCAGCGGCGGGCTCGGTTGACTACCTCATCTTTGCTTGCTTGGCATATTTCGTGATTGAGCGATACGGACGTCGTAAAGTCATGATGGTCTCCGCTGGAGCATGTTCCATCTGCTGGATCGTCATTGCAGCATCCCAAGGCCAGACTGAGGCAGGTGGCGATTCATACAAGCTGGGTATCGTTGCCGTTTCGTTCTTCTTTGTCTTCTTCGCCAGCTTCGGAATGGGTGTGCTAGGCGTGCCTTGGCTGTATCCGACCGAGATCAACGCCCTTGAGATGAGGACCAAGGGTGCTTCGCTTGCGATGGCGACCAACTGGATCTGCAACTACGGTGTCGTTCAGGCTACACTTCCCGGCATCCAAAACTTAGGCTACAAGTTCTGGATCATCTGGGCAGTCATCTGCTTCTCCTTCATCCCGATCACGTATTTCCTGTACCCAGAGACGGCGAACCGCACCTTGGAAGACATTGACCGCTTCTTCGAAACGAAACCGGGTATCTTGATCCATCGCAACAAGCTCGCTGTGCAGCTACATCGCCCAGATGAGTTTATTGAAGCCGATGCAAGGATTGCTGCAGATGAAGACGCGAAGTTTGAAAAGGGAATTAGCACGGAGCATGTGGAGACAAAGGAGGCAGTGTGATGTGCATCGTACATGGAGTTTAGACATGTTTTGGAATGTAGTAGCGAAGTTGTAAGCACACCAAACAATGTCATGGTAAAGACTAATCCATTACTTCGGGTGAACTACCATTTTAATAGCCACTGGCCGAAACTTCGCCGCGACCATACGCAGCTTCATAACTGTAAAACCGCTTGATCTCTCATCCGTCCGGTCGCCTGGCTGCAAGCCTTGCACAGCAGAAGGGTCTCGAGGCTTGCCTGGATAAAGCCTCTTCCAGGCTAGGGCCACAGCAACGCTAACCGGGAACGCGTACCTTCAGCTCGCATCTGCTTCCTGCAAGCCGCCTCCAAGTGACGCGTCGTAACGATTGATACAGCCGGTCTACCATGATTTTGCGGTCTTTGCATCACTGCACACGTATTGCGACATCCCGCTATGCGGGAGATACCGTCACTACAGGGCTAGACATCGCCGGCCCAGACCTCTGATAGGGTGCGCATAGACAAGAATAGTGTCAAAGACCTGGTCACAGTCAACTAAGAGATTGACAGGGGCTACTATGAGCATGGACAGAGTCTGCGGTGATAGATTTGGATCCCTCGTTGCGACCATGATGGCGACGTCAATGGTCCGAGTCAGGACTAGCAAAGAGTATATAATGCTCAAGACATTGCGAAACAAGTCTTGATCACAACCCAGCCAATTCAGCTCCTCTATCTTACGTCTTCGTTTACTTTTACGTTTCCATCGTTTATACGGCTATCATGCGACACTCATCTCGCGCAACAGCTGTCGCCATGGCAGTGACCGCCAATGCAGCCTCGTTAACTGATCTTTGCACGGTATCAAACGTGCAAGCCTCTCTCCCTCCCAATGGCACTCTGCTCGGTCTCGACTTGATTTCCGACACTGTGACTGCTAGCGTGGTCTACAATGCCACCCTCGGAGGTGGCGGCATGGGAGCATCGACAAGCACTGGCAGTACTACCTACTCTTACTGCAATGTCACCGTCAGCTACGCTCATACCGGAAAGGGAGACGTTATTCCCCTCAAGTTTGCCTTCCCGGATCCTTCGAGCTTCGCGAACCGTTTCTACCTTGCTGGTGGCGGAGGTTTCTCTCTCTCCAGCGATGCCACCGGAGGTTTGCCATACGGCGCTGCTTCTGGAGCCACATCAGCGGGCTACGATGCTTTCAATCAGAGCTATGATGAGGCAGTGTTATATGGTAATGGAACCATCAATTGGGACGCCACCTACGCCTTCGCCTACACTGCCCTCGGAGAGTTGACCAAGATTGGAAAACCGGTCACACAAGCTTTCTATGGCCTGAACGATACCAAGGTCTACACCTATTTTGAGGGATGCTCGGACGGTGGCCGTGAGGCCATGAGCCAAGTTCAACGCTGGGGTGAGGAGTACGACGGTGTCGTAGCTGGTGCGCCTGCTTTCCGCTTTGCGCAACAGCAGGTGCTACATGTCTACCCTGCTACCATTAACGTTATTAACGACTACTACCCTCCGCCATGCGCATTGGATAAGATTGTGAACGCCACAATCGCTGCTTGTGATCCTCTCGATGGACGAACTGATGGTGAGTACACTCTCTACCATTGCATGGAAGTGCGCTAACGTGTGTCGCTCTAGGTGTCATATCTCGTACCGACCTTTGCAAGCTCAACTTCAACCTTAGCCCCCTGGTTGGTGAAAGCTACTACTGCGCCGCTCAGACCAGCACGTCTCTCGGGTTCGGCTTCAGCAAGCGCGGCCTCAACAAGCGTCAGATGCCAGGCGGCCAAACCAGCACCCAACCTGAACAAAACGGCACCATCACTACAGACGACATTGCAGTAGCACAGGCTGTCTATGATGGTCTACACAACTCCAAGGGCGAGCGCGCATACCTTTCCTGGCAGATCGGCTCCGATCTTAGCGACGCGGACCCAACATACAACAACGCGACTGGCAAATGGGAACTCAACATTCCTTCCACTGGTGGAGAATACGTGACCAAATTCGTCCAGCTGCTCGACTTGGACAACCTTGACAACCTCGACAATGTCACCTACGACACACTCGTAGAGTGGATGAACATCGGCATGGTCCGGTACCTCGACAGTCTGCAAACCACTCTTCCCGACCTCACTCCCTTCCAGTCTTCCGGCGCCAAGATGATCCATTACCATGGTGAATCTGATCCCTCCATCCCCGCTGCATCTTCCGTCCACTACTGGCAGTCTGTTCGCTCGATCATGTACCCCGACATGACCGACGCCGAAGCCCAGGAAGCCATGGCTGAATGGTACCAATTTTACCTTGTGCCTGGCGCGGCGCACTGTGGTGCCAATTCGCTTCAGCCTGGCCCTTACCCGCAAGACAACATGGCTACTATTATTGATTGGGTCGAGAACGGGGTTAAGCCCAGCCGTCTCAATGCGACTGTGTCTTCTGGTGATAACGCGGGCGAGGTGCAACAGCTTTGCCAATGGCCTACGCGACCGCTTTGGTCTGGAAACAGCTCTGACTTTGCCTGTGTTGAGGATAAGGCATCCATTGAGAGCTGGACTTACACCTTCAATGCCTTCAAGGTGCCTGTTTACTAGATATATTCCACCAGAGGTTTTGCCTACCGTCATTTAGATGTTGTGGAAAGGGAAGAATGCTCCAGAAACGTCAACTTGGTCTATTTGAACTCGCGGAGGTGAGGGGTCGATTTGTATATAGTATTGTGTTTTGCCGTTTGTTTATATTTCTCCTTTCTTGTGTAACATTAGAATACTTCATAGCTACCATAAAGTAACCAACGATTTTCGATTCCGACATCATGGCTCGTTGCAATACCCATCGATGAAGTTCACTGTCAGCTTGTTGCGGTTCTCCTTCAGCAATGTTTCTCGTCCGATATCCAAGAGCTTCGTTACGTCTTGCCGGCAATCTGGATAATGTCAGTCCTGAGGTTTCGACCGGTACAACACACGCTTCTTACCTAGAAATAGCCCTCTCAACTCCTTCCCCTGTCCACTGGCCAACCACGCACACGTCTGCCCACATAGCGACGGCCCGTCCTTGAAAAGGTCTTTGAAAAATTCTTCGTCCGTAAGATCACCATACTTCTTCTTCACATCGTCCGCCGCTGGAGCTACATTGTGTTAACATACTTTTAGCGCCACCTGCCAATGAGGGTGATTTACCTCCGCCCATGTTGCCCTTCACACCACCCGGATGCAGAGCATACATATGAATTGCTGGGTCCAGCCCATCAAGTTCCATCTCCATCTGCAGTGTATGTGTAGCACGTATTAGGGCTGCTTTGGACGTCACATATCCCAACGTCATGGGTACATCGACAGTACCAGATCGAGAGGCGATGTTGATGATGCAGCCATGACCACGGTCTCGCATTCGTGGAAGGATCTCGTGGATAAGCATCAGAGGCTAGAAGTGCGTTTAGTAAAGACAGGCTGACCTGCTGAAAAATCTCCTTACAGCTTTGAAGTTGACTTCGATTTGTTTCCAGAACGTCTCGAAGCTTCCCATGATAAATGGTCGCTGAGTGAATATCCCTGCGTTGTTCACTAATATCTCGATTGGTCCTAACTCTTTCTCCACTTGCGCGAAGACTTCCTTCACTCTTTCCATATCCGTCACATCACATCCATATGCCTCAACCTTCGCACCCAATGCTGAACATGTCTTCTTAGTTTGGGTGAGTTTATCGGCGTTTAGGTCAAGGATAGCTACGTGGGCCCCCGATTTCGCTAGCGATTCTGCAATAGCGGCACCAATGCCTTGACCGGCGCCTGTTACTACGGCTACTTTCCCGGCATTGGATCCCTCCAGAGCGGACGGAACGATTGGGCCGTAGGGGGCGTGATTGAGTGGAATCGTGCTGTAACCGAATTGTGCTGGATCCATGCTGGCGTTCTGTTTGTGTTTCAAGTACTGGTAGTGTTCAAGCCTCCCATACCAGGGACGTCTTGAGGTTATGGACGTCTTTCATCCTGTATGTATATAGACGGCATAGTTCCGCCCGGTACATGTCCGATGCGGGGTGCTGTCGGGGTAGCTTTGCCCCACACAACGTATGTGGGGTTTTTGTAAAGGCCAACTCGGTATTTCACTTTGAGCTTGGTGAGAAGATGAGAATGGCTCTGAGCCAGAAGATTGACTACTGACGGAGATTCAGGAACGCTTTGTGAAATGGACGCGTAGTGACGTATTCAGACGTGCTAAAAGGGGTATAGCGCACCGGCTCGCACATAGCGCACATTCAGTCGCGCATGTAGATTGCATTAAACTTCATCAACAGCGACGAGCTCCAACGATACGAAGTGAGAAAATGATGCACAGCACGAACCTGTAGTCATGAAAAACAAGTGGTAACAAAAACTTATCTATGGAAAAAAGAATCGAAAGCGATGTGCCACGTGGAAAGAATGCGAAGACCTCGACCGTCAACGACAACCCTTCATCCACTTCATCTAGGAGCCTTTACAAAAACGACTCTTGGAGTGAGAGGATTAGGCTCCAAGTAGACCTGTATATTGAAGCATGCGAATAGCCGTACTCTTACAAAGGCCTCAAAATACCTCAAGCCGCGACTGCAGGGATTTAGATTGATCGCCCTTTGTCCCCAAAAGCCTGAGGCACGCCTCAAAGGATCAGCACATGACTTCATCAATTTCTGACAATCAATGTACAACTATTCGAAGATATGCTAGCATGGATTGGGGTTATGGGGGTGTTGCTAACGTATTTTCAGATCTGGCACAATTGATGACACAAGTACGCCTTGCAGCACCTGCTGTTCTCTCATATTAACGAGGCGTCAGTCTCTGTCGCAAATTGACCGATATGGGCATCCCTATGGATAGCCCAGTGAATGTGCGAGTCTATGTGGATACGCACACGCAGTCAGTTTGCACTCGCTATAAGTAGCGAAAGCAATGCTTTCAAAGTTGAGTTGCTTTGAACTCTAGGCTTTTTCAATCATTCGCCAAAGACGCTCTCAATGGTGACTGTGTCGTGGGAAAGACGGAGTCTTATCTCTTTCCTATCCATACTATGTTGCCTGACATACCCAGTCGTAGGAGAACCAGCCTGCGAAGCTTCGTCTTTTCAAAACCTGGAACTCCACGGCGGTCAAATTCTCAACCTCACAACGCATATACATACGAATGTATCATTCAAAGCCCCCGCTGAAGAAAACTATTACGCTAGTACTGTGACCGGCCTGAACGCTTGCGAAGTGATCATTACATACACGCATCCCGGCTACAACGACACCATCAACACTGTTGTCTGGTTACCGTCTCCTGAGACTTGGACTGGACGACTCCTGGGTGCCGGTGGTGGAGGATGGTCTACGGGTCCGCAAACCAACACCACGCTTCCAAGAGCGGCTAGCGAGGGCTTCGTTGCCGTCGCAACAGATGGAGGTCACATCGGTCAGGACATCAGCTGGTCGCTCAGCAGTCCTGGGAACGTCAACTGGGTACTATTGGAAGACTTCTCATCGGTCGCTCTAGGTGAGGCTGCAACGCTGGGAAAGGCGGTCACGCATACTTATTATGGCAAAGCACCAAACTATAGCTACTGGAACGGATGTTCTCAGGGCGGAAGACAGGGTTATATGATGGCGCAAAAGTATCCAGAGCAGTATGACGGTATCCTGGCGACTGCACCAGCTATATACTGGAACGAGTTGATGATGCAACTGTTTTGGCCGCAGGTCGTAATGAATGAGAATGGTACGTCCCCACACTGAGACTAATGCCAGGTGGCTAACATGAAGTAGGGTTCCCGAGTCCGCAGGAGTTTGAAGCTATCAATGTTGCTGCCACCGAAGCTTGCGATGGACTCGATGGACTGAAAGATGACATTATCTCGTTACCTCAAGACTGCACCTTTGACCCAACGACCGTCATTGGCAAACAATACATCTCTCCATCTACAAACCAGAGCATCACAATAACAAACACCTTGGCCAAAGTAGCCAAATTGATATGGCAAGGCGCCACAACCCCCGACGGCGCCTTCCTCTGGCACGCAGGCAACATCGGCGCCTCATTCGCTGGCCTCGCCGGAACAACATGCAACAACAATAACACATGCGTCGGCGTCCCCTTCGCCGTACCCCAAACCTGGATCACCGACTTCATCCTCCTCGACCGCACATACAACACCGCACAACTCAACACAACGTATTTCACGCACCTCTTCCACGACGCCGTCCAACGCTACGACGCCATCATCGGAACCTCAAACACAAACCTCGACGCCTTCCGTGACGCAGGCGGTAAACTCCTCTCATGGCACGGCCTCGCTGACCAGGCCATCGCGCCTGATGCTACGGCGCGCTACGCACAACAGGTCCTCGAGCGCGATGCAAATGCTAGTTCTTACTACCGCTACTTCGAGGCACCGGGTGTAGATCACTGTGGTGGTGGCTTGGGCTGGTATCCAGGGGATGGGCTGAAAGCGCTTGTTGACTGGGTGGAGAAGGGTGTGCCGCCTGAGACGCTTGCAGCGGAGACGCCGACGGGGAGGAAGGCGCGGCTTTGCTTGTGGCCGAAGCATTTGGTTTATGTTCAAGGGGATCCTGAGGAGGCTGCTTCGTTTGAGTGTCGGTAAGGTATAGTAATTTTTGCCAGGGACGGACGGCAGATTCACAGGGTTCTGGTGCAATCGGTTCTATTATAATGCAGGTTCTACGCAAAAGGCTGTAAACTTCCAGTTGGCGATAACGGGGTTAGTCAGACTTTCAACGGGCTGACTGTGATGCGTGTAACGCTGGGCTGAGTGTTGCAATGAAGCTGAAGCTGAAGCTCTGCGCCTCCAACTACCTACACCCTCGTTTTACCTTTTGCGTTGGAAAACCATATAACATCCTCAGTCCCTCTCTATATCCTTTCTTGTATTCGTAGCTCATACTGCATGATTCCCCAATCGATGCGGGTGGAGAATTCCTGTTAGAAAAGTCAGTGTGCGAAATGACGAATATGTGGGCATAGTACAGAAGCACTTCTTAAGCGACTTATCCTTGCATTGTGGGTGTATGGAGCGGCGAAGGTTTTGGGTGTCACTTCTGAATCTAAAAAGAGCAGTGGCGTTGAACAGAATAGACAAGTCTATGGCGACAAGGGTAATATGACAAGAACCTGCATCACAAGCAGGTGGACCAAAGCATGTGAGAACGTCCTTCGTTGGTTGGGAGAACACCGTCCCCCGGAATGCGACGACACGAGTAGTGTCCAACTCCCTTGGTAGCAAGGCGTAATACTATAATGTAGCCTCCTCGTATGCCTTGCAAATACATCGATATACCCGAATACCCATGCTTCTAGGCCCCATTATCTAGCACATGCGCCACTACGAACGCCTTGAACCACTGTATCATAACGACGAATCATACGAAGACCACCCTCCCCTACGAGGTGTCCATAGCCTCACCAGCTGGCGTGGCTGCGGCAGCAGCATTGCGCTCAGCCATCTTCTCAGCAAGCAGATTCGCCTTCCAATTCTGAATCTCCTCTCGGAGTTCGTCGTTAGGGATGACGTCCTCAATCTTGAGTGGCGTACGGTTGAAGGGATCGTGCGGGTCGCTGAGGAGATGTGCCTGGATGGTGCCGCGATCGACAATCTGCTTACTGACAGGGAGTGTGACTGGATCCTCCATGAGCGAAGCAAGGATGGGATCCAGGTATTCATCTGGGATATCTCCAAGATCAGCCTCTACCATGTCAGCCTGAGCTTTGGCCGTCTTGATGCGCTCAGACATGGTCTGCCATTGCTCCATCTGCTCGGGTGATTTCAGCTTGAAGCGCTGTAGGATCTTGTAGGCCTCCACCATGTACTCCTCCCGATAAGAGCGTCCGTCCGTGGCGACTGCATCGATGAATGACTGTTTACTCTGTAGATTGAGGTAGACGTCGGTAACTTCTGCCAGCATGTTTCGAG
>JAESFQ010000648.1_pt1 | contig 12766 bp, 17 predicted proteins | sample 9269431 | NCBI WGS metagenome assembly JAESFQ01 (sample SAMN14502588, study PRJNA617103) | algae metagenome | isolation source: Plectolyngbya sp. WJT66-NPBG17 and co-occurring heterotrophs from well... | place: USA: Mojave Desert, Joshua Tree National Park, California | collected 2006-08-06
CATCTCCTAATCGTTTCTCGACCTCGAAAAAGTCAAAATGCTGTGCAGCTTCCACCATGCGATCTCTGTGATACGCAAGCATGTAGAAAGGTGAGGGCGTAACGAAATTCAGACAAACTCTTGAGTTTTCCTCTGATTGAAGAAGCAACGGATCATATCTCAAGGAGGTAAAGAGCTGGAACTCGTCTTCCGATGCCATGATGTGCGGTGCGTGGTAGTGACAAGTCTTCGTCCACGTCGTGATGCTGGTATGCGCTATCTGTTTGATGAACGAGTGTGCACTCAACTACTCGGAATGAGTATGCGCGAGCTCTGAATGTGAAGACGCAAAAGCTCCTGAGTTGTGTATACCACTTTCAGTGTACGACAGATGTGCTGTCATCTATGGTGGGTCAGCGAGTCGACCATCCAATCCTCTGCGAGCGGAGTTTGACCCGCATTGAGCGCCGAACTCGACTCATTGGTCGAGCCAAATGCTCTAGCACCATCGTGAACGTAACATTTGTACTTCTTCAGGTACCCGAAGAAGTTCAGTTTCAAGCCAGCCGACATCATTGCATCCTCTCTAATGCTTGCTAGGTCACGCAGGTTAAAAATGACCTGGATACCTTATTTCCCTTCGAAGCATGATTACCCGTTTCAGAGCAAAAAAACAAATCGACAGCACATTCTCCACAAACAGACTACGCAAAAGAAGAAAGGGAGAAGCCACGAATAGAGCATGATTGGCCCGGTGCAACCTCCGCAACAATCCACGAAGGAATGTTAGTTACTGGATAAGGTAACTAACAAGTTGAATTAGAGGTCTGTCTCGGTGGTTTATACCGCCTCGGTATTTTGTACCGAAGCTGTGATGGTAGCCAGGCTGTGAGGCAGGGTGGTGTTGTGCTAACGTTAGACAGCGCTAGGTGGGTGCGACGAGTTCTGTGCGCTGCGTCCCAATGAAACGCTCGTTCCCTATTCTTTTCGATATACGACTATAATGAGAACGTCGCGGCGTCTAGTTGGCCTCCTGCTTCTCGCAGGCTGAGACTGAATACATTACTACACACGGCAAGCTATCGCTGGCCAGCATGAGCAACGTCACCCTCGCCCAACAGGTCGAGCGGCTGTGTATGCTGGCTGGACCCTGTGAATTCAATCATACTGCAAAGCCCATCCTCACCTCGGGGGTGACTGCACCCCATGTTTGGGTATCCAAAGCCGGGGCCTTTGCGCAGCGACAGGTGGATTCCACGATGGGCGACTTTTCGTCGGCCTTGCAGAGGCATAATCTCCCACCCCGTTCTTCATACCTCGTATCACAGCCTCAATGACAGCTCCAGTTTCTGCGCGTACTTCTACATACTTGGCAGGAATTAGAGGGGGTTGTACATGGAACCTCAAGCTCCCCTTCAAATCCAGTGTCCTGCCCGCGCGTAGCATATTGATCAGATCTGCGCGGTTCGGCAGGCTCTTGAGATTGACGAATTTGCCATTCTCGTCGTATCCACGGGCTTTCAGCTCGTCTTTTATAGCGTTACGCAGTCGTCGCCTAGCCCATGCTCTCACACAGCTAGACTTGTTCAAGTCGACGCCTGTTGTCGCATGCCACCAGAGTCCCTCCTTCTTCCGCTCTGCTTGTCGACGGCGCTGCGTCTCGTGGAGGGGATGCGAGTGGTCGGTTGCGATGTGGTTGATGATAAAGTTCCGGTACTCGGGCGCGTAGCTGACTTTGAATGTCTTGGGCAAGTGTTTGGCGAGGAGTGAAGAGACGGCATTCTTCATGGCTTTTCCGTGCCTTGCATGCACGGTGACGTAGAGTGAAGGGAGCGGGTGGGGGTGAAATGGTAAGAACCACGGCTGACGGGATGAATTACTTCGGGTGAGCGACACAGCGCTAGGCCGAAGCTGGGCTGGGGCGACGTGTTAGCGCATAATGTCAAAGGCTCCCACAGTGAGTCGGAATCCACAGGTCAAACCACCGCGTCCGCCACTACATAAAGACTTGCGCCCTGCTGCGACTCCTACTAGAAACATAACCCACTCCTCCACTAAAACAAAACAAAACTTCGACTACCGCGCAACATGCCGAAGAACAAGGGAAAGGTACGTTCAAGACTTGGTTTTGGAGGGGCAGCCCCGCCAGCTCCCACAGCGCGATGACGCCCAAACCTCACCACGAGGCGGCTATACACACTTTTACGCTCAACAGCTGTGGCGCTTCCTCTATGTTCTCACATACACCGCCATGTACATGCTAACACACATGCCAGGGAGGTAAAAACCGACGTAGGGGTAAGAACGAGAACGACAACGAAAAGCGCGAACTCGTCTTCAAAGAGGAGGGCCAAGAATACGCCCAAGTCGTCAAGATGCTCGGAAACGGTCGTCTAGAAGCCCAGTGCTTCGATGGCGCACGTCGTCTCGCTCATATCCGCGGCAAGCTGAGGAAGAAGGTCTGGATTAACCAGGGTGATATTATCCTGCTGTCGCTGCGAGATTACCAAGACGAGAAGGGTGACGTGATCATGAAGTACTCTGGTAAGCAACATAACAAGCATGAAATCACACGTGAGATATAACTACTAACATGTGCATAGCCGACGAAGCCCGTTCATTAAAAGCCTACGGCGAGCTCCCCGAAAACGCAAAGATCAACGAGACCGATACCTACGGCGACCAAGGCGACGAGGGCATCGGTTTCGAGTTCGACGAGGACCGCGACGACAGCGACTCGGACGAGGCCGACGGCACGGGCAAGAAGGAGATTGACATTGACGACATTTGAAAGGGAGGAGTTGAGATCCGCCATGCTGTCTCGGCTCTTGCTTCGCGGCTGCTGCTTTGCTGTGGCGGGAGCCGGGCTGCTCAAATGCTGCTTCTTGCGAGCGGGCGGATGGCTTTGAGTGCTGAAACATACACGAGTCTTTAGGGATGACGATGATGAGTGCATATGGCATGTATCCTTTTACATTACCCCGAGTACGTTTCTGAAAGCATGATGGGATGGAGAAATGATATGCATAATCTTTATTCAAAATCCTACTTTCCACCATCTTCTTCCCGCGCTCTAACATGACGTATCTCTCAACTAAAATTCTGCCACTGCACTTCTTCGTAAACAGATCGATTAAAGAACCTCCAAATCCTCCGCCCCACATCCGTCCCTACTAACCAGCATATCTCTCTCTCCAGCATATTCGCCACTTCAAAGATACTCTCACTCTTGAGCATCAACGTCGTAACCACATTCTCGTTGACCCCCGGCAGCGCCCTCAACATATCCTGACTTGTCTGATTGAAACTGCGCATCTCATCTCCACTTTGGTTAGGATCAAGACCCAACTGAACGGCTCTCAGAGGATCTGGCTCATCCTGCTGTTTCTTCAGTTCAGAGAAGATTTCAGCTGTTTGGTATGGGCTGCTACTCCATATAATCCTCAGACGAGGGAAGGCGAGTGTCAGCATGACGAGTTTGGATTGGAGATCCGAGGTAGTCGCTGGACCATTCGCAGTAGCGGCGCTACCAGCCGAGTAATCTGTAAAGGGTTCCAAGGTGAAAGACTTGTTTTGATCGAATTCGATGAGGAGCATAGGGTGTTTGTAGTGTTCCATCATGGATTCTACTTGGTTGAAGAGACGTCCGTTGGCAAAGGATTGGATAAGATCGCGAATAGATTTTCGCTCAATGCAGATTTGTGGAGTGAGGACGTAATCGCCGACCGTTAGCATACATGGGACGATTACAATAGATCGACCATGTAGTAATGATGGGAGCGAGGAGCGGAATTCTCGTACGTCGACGACGACGCGGGGAGGTTCGGTAGTTGCAGCGAGTCGACCTCCTCCTGCTATCCTGGTGTTGATTGTGCGTAGGAAAGATTCCTCTGGGGCAAGGTTGGCGGTAGAGTTCATCGTCAGAGCCATGTTGGCACGTTCCTTGATCAGACGCGTAAAGGCATCTTTCTCGCGACGGACAGCGGACAGGTAACGTTGTTCTTCCACGCTGCCTCCGTAGTACATGAAGAAGACTTTTACCGTCCGATCCGTGTGTGATGATCGATACACTTCTATGCGCCGGATAAACGCTGCGTCAGGCTCGTACATGATGACGTACCGCGGCTTCGTCTCATCCAAGATGTGTTCATCCAGATCCCCAGAGTAAGGGTGTACTATTATCAGGGAGTTCATGTCGAAGAGCTCATAGTAGCTTTCCATGTTGTCGAGGGGGTCGAAACCTACGTCGCCAGGTTTTTGCGCTGCTTCCATCTCGGTGGGTTCCAATTCGGCCATCAAACTTGCAATGTGAGCGTCACGGTCTCCTGCTGTTCGAACTGCTCCTGTGTCTGCTCGCGATGGTCCTGCTGCTGTGTTTCCGCCTCCCCTTATGCGACGCCGCTTGTTAGGCGGCGGTTTACCAGAGGTCTGACGCATACCGCTCTGAACGTTCTTGTCTGTGCTCGTGTTGATGGCTTTTTGATTTTCCGAGAACAGCGCGGCGCTGACTTTGCTAAAGTCACGTTTCCAGGTGAGGTAATTCCGCAACTTACGCCGCATCATGAAGTTCGCTGATGGCTCATACTCGTCGGCTTCCTCGTCTGGGATTCCCTCTGGCTTGACGTACATGGTCTGCAAATACTCTCTAAGCTGTGACGCTGTCCCCTGATCGCCGCACATGATAAGTATGGAACCGTTGGATGAGTCTTGTGGTGTTGGGTTGAAATACGCATCCTGCTCAATCTCTTGAAGAATCTCTGCAAGCTGCGTCCACTTGGGAAATTCTTCGAGGACTGGCTGCAGAGACTCAGGCACAGCATTTGTAGTGTTAGCCAACTCGGCATTAGACACCTTGCCCGTGTATACCCGTCGCTTGGCAGTGGTGAAAATGGTATCGGCCGCGTCGAGGAACAACCACGGAGACTGATTCTGCTTTGTTGAACCCGGGGGCGGCTGCGACGCTGCCAGCACGGTGTCGAGGTACTTGTTGAAGTTGACCGCATCGTACGTAAGGAGGGCATGCAGGATGGTACGAAGCAGCGACAGATCTCGGACGACCTGTCGTGTCTTGAAGGTTGTGCGATGCCATACGGGGTCTAGCTGACGTCTAATGATCTGGTCGAAGTTCTTGTGCAGAGCGCTGTCCACAGTCCAGTCTTCCACCTCCAAGCCTGGGTTCGCTTTCTTAAGCTCGCTGATACTGGCCTCAACACAGGCTAGTACCGCGTTCTGTATGTCCTGCATAGCTTCCGTCATTGGTACTTCGAGCTCAATGACCTCTGCTTTCTTGCGTCCTTCGAGCGAGTTTGCGACTGCGACATGGAATCTCGGGTATAGCGCCGGTTTCGTTAGGAATAGGTTCTTCATCATGTTCGTGAGCGGAGCGAATCCGGTTGTGAAGGGCTCTGGCGTATCCGAGAATGCCTTTAGAAAACCTGCCTTGTTCTTCTGACGATAGATCCTCAAGATGAAGGCCTCTAAAGATGTTGCGACAACTCTTTCAGCGTGCAGTACCACCATGCCCGTCACGGTCTCTGGATTCAGCAACCCAGATAAGAAGTCCACAATGAGGATGCGTGACGTGATGCTGAAGGTTCCACCCTGCGCGTACATCTTCTCACGAGTTCCAACACTCATCAGATCGGTGTTGACAAGGCTTAATCCGCGACACTTGGGCGCATTACTGACTGCCGCATGCTCAGCCATGGCCTCGCCAATCCACACATTCTCGCGATCGTCGGCCCCAACGAGCAGCACAAGATTATTTCCGGCGGCATCGTAAGAGTGAAGGAGGTTCGTGACTATGCGCAAGAGGCCGAGGCCGCGCGCAAGGAGGACGAGCTCATCTTCCTCACGCAGTTCGTTGAAGATGTCCTGTTGGAATTCCTATGATGTCATCAGCACAGCGGATGTAGATGTTGGAGATGAAGCGTACAAGAGGCAACGAGAGCTTCACGGGGGCTTGCGCATCACTGGGCATTGGATTGGATCCTGCTCCGACGGTCGTGGTGGGGCGAGATGGAGGTTTGGGATGGGTGCGCGTTCCCAGTTTCCCGAGGTCGCGAAACTCGCTCCATGTCACGAGATCGGCACTCAAGGCTGGACTTGGGTTCCAGTCTCGTGAACTTTCTCAATTTCTACTGAATACCAAACCTTAACTAAAAGCGTAGATTCGTGATACAGATAAATATACAAGGGCGAAAGGAAACCATCTAGCATGGGCTGACTACTGTGTGCTGGCCCTGATCTCTGCTTGTCTCCTCCGACCCTCGGCAGCATATGCGTCGCGCTCCTCCCTGCGAATTCTTTGCTCATCCTCTGACCTCTTCGCATCCATTTCCTTCTGTGCAGCCCAGACTAAATTGGTTAGCGCAATGTCCAACGTGACTGCAGAGACAGCACTTACTGGGCTTGTCCGAGCGCGAAGCCTCCTTCAATTGAACAACAAATGCATCAAAGTCTTTCTGTCGTTGCTCCCTTCCAGCGAGTGCCTTCTTTTGCAGTTCTGGGCTATACCTCTGGACAGAAGGTAAGCGGCTGCTGAGCGCAAGCACGTGGCAAAGTAGACATACCTTGAAGATTTCTTCCTCGGTCGGCGTAACATACCAAACGAGCGCAGGACCGCCAATGCAAAGGAATGCGCCTCTACTGTATCATTAGTTCAGTGTCGTATAGCGGCGGTACAGCGGACATGCCCTGAGATGGCCTTGATGTACGTCGACACAGATGGCATGATGTCTTTTTTTTTATAGTGCTCTAGGTGAATGGGAATTGTTTGCTAGACTGTTTCCTGTATCGATACGGCAGATGCAGGGTATCGGGGTTGTTGGTGGAGATTTGGTACAGCCAAAGTGGTGAAGTCGACGATGCACCCAAAAGCCCTAGATTGATTGTCGAACCGAGCTAGCTTGCAAAGGTCATGCGCCACATTCACAGTCACGTGTGTCTGAGCACCGCCACTCGACGCCACAAGTGTGGATCCCAAGTGCTTGCAGGCGGCGAACCACCTACCCGAGCCTGGGGCGGCCCAGCGATCAGCATCCATGTCTTTGCCCTCATTGGTACGCTGTTCTTCGACTGACTGCATCATGTGTATGATCTCCAGCGGCTCTGCGACTTGCTTCGTATAGGGACTGCGTGACACCAACGAATTGGGCTTGTAGTGTGCGCGGCTGATACTGATGACCCTTGGCCCTCTCCAGTCTCTGGCGCTGGCAGCCTTGTTCAGGTGAAATCCGCAAAGACCTCTTTTTAATCTACTCGCGTGTGAATGCAATTTAACGACGGCGATTCGTCTGCTCCAGGAGACCCAGTCGCTCTGGGTCGGCGTTTCAAAGCCGAAGGAAGCTAACATGGGACTTTTTCTTATTCATTTCCTGGGATGGCACCAGTGCTGCGTGCTGAGTTGAAACGTAAGATTGAACTAATTCGACGTCCCCCGTGTTTGAGGACGGCAGCGGCAGCGGCAGCCCCCAATTGGCCTTGAGATCCAAAGCACTGCAACGGAGAGTGCGAGTGCGAGTCTCGACATCTTTCCTTCACCTCATCGACATCCAACCTTTCCAAGGCCGTCCTTGTTCTTGGTGGCCATCTGCCACCTCTTTGCGTTTGTACTATCCCTGTCAAGTGCGACACAGCCCTGGTTACAGCCAGCACTACCAACGAAGTACCAACGTCGACTACCACCATACGCGACAAAGAAGCCTAACGGGCTCTGGCCCTAGGGAGATTGCACCCCAGGTGCCCTTAAGAGCTGCAGCCCCGCCGGTCGGACGCCATCACCAGTCGCTCGCTAGCCGCTTGACAGGCCTCTCCGATAACGCCGCCGGTATGGCGCATCAACAACAGTACAACCAATACGCGCAGCCACACCAGCAACAGCAATACTACGACCAAGGAAGGCCTCAACAAAGGCAGCAGCAGCAGCAGCAGCAATATCAGAACTACAATGACCAATATGACCAACAAAACTACGACTACGACTATGACTACGACTACGGCTATGACCAGGGCGGCCACGAGCAATGGAACAACGCCCACTACGAGCAACAAGGAGGGTGGGACAATGCGCAGCAGCACGGCAGTAACCAAGGCGTGAACGGGTACTCGAGACCGGCCCCGTCAGATCCGCGTCGCAGACCGCCGCCGCAAGACCAGTACTATCAGGACGAAGCATACAACGAGCCGTATTACCAGCAGCCACCAGCCCCGCAGAATCAAGGACGGAGACCGCCTCCACAGAACCAGCGTCCTCCGCAGCAAGCCTATAGTGAGCCCTCGCGACAGCGGCCACCCCAGCAACAACAGGATCCGCGAAGCCGACCAGCAGGCCGAAGTAATGCGCCACCGCCTAATCCACAACAAGGACGGAGTGGGCTGAGGCCACCAGGTATGTCGCCAATCTCAGTTCACCCATACTGGGAGAACATAGTACTAAAAGCCTAAATCACAACATAGCGTACTAACCACCGTCAGCAGGCCTGGATCGCTCCCTTTTTAACCCAACATCACCCAAGAGCCTTGCTTACGACAACCCCTTTCCGACCTTTCCAACCCAAAAGCCACAGCAAGCGGGCTCGAAGCCCCTCGACCAGAGCATGGCACAAATGAGCATCAAGGACAGTGGCGGACAGTCGAAGCCCGCAGGCTCACAAGGGCGAGGACAACCTGTACCACAACAACATGGGGGCGCACAGCAGCAGAGATCGATGCCCAACCCCCGGCAAGACTCAGGGCACTTTGAGGGCCAAGGTCACCGCAATGTCCCGAACCGGATGCCGCCCGGACAGCGACCGCCACCCACGAACGTCGATACCAGTCGAGGACAGCAACCACATCGAACATCTGATCCCATGTCGCCCTCAAGGCGAGCTTTCGGACCAAACACACAGCGATCCGTGACGATGCCTCACACGTTACCGAATGGGGGTCAGGGGGTTGGGTACAACGTTCAGCAAGAGTTCCCTGAGCCTGGTGCTGTGCCCGGTTACTATGGGCCTGCATCGCCAGATCACATCCCTCCCAGACCTTCAACTGCGGGCGGGGTGAAACAAGACGGACCACCAACGCAGCATGGGCATAGGCCCCCTATGCCCCAAGTGCCACAACAGCAGCCGCAAGCACAAGACCATCGCCAAGACCAGCATCGAGCCACCAATCAGCAGCAACAGGCTCAGAGCGACGAACATGGGCTGGACAACTTCTACGATGACTACTATGGGCAAGGAGATCCTGCAATAGACATGCCCAATTTCGACGCTATCCCAGAGACGAACAACAAGCATAGGAGAGGTGATTCAATCGAGAACCACTTGTCTCCAGCCAACAATACGCGCGCTTATGCTCCACCATCTGCTCCTGCGGAAGCCGGCAATTTCCAGGGCCAGATGCAGCGAAGCCGGTCACAACCAGATCTTAGCGGGCAGTACGCGAATGGCGTACATGAGATGGCTGCAGATGCTCCCCCAATGCCGGCGCCTTCAAGGGCGAACACTGGCTTTGGGCCGCCAAATGGTCTACCCAACGGCGTTCGAGGACGCGGGCCACCTCAGAGGGGAAGAACAACTGATGGCATGCAAGGTGGATCAGCCAACTTCGACCCACGATATGGGCGACCTCCACCGGGACCTCAGAGGGTCTACTCGGATGACACTATTCAATCAGAACCGCCTCCAAACATGACAAGAAACTTCGCTTCGCCTGTTCCAGGAAACCCTATCCAACGACCAGGAACAACTGCACCTGCACCGGGACGAGCTCCAAGCGATCCAATGGGCAGACGACCTGGCACTACTCAGCCAATGTCAAACCCAGACGCTTTGCCGGCGCATCCGATACCTGTACGACTAGGCACCATGCAGCACATGCAGCAACAATCACCCCCGCATCAGGCACTTCAACACGCAAGACCGCCGCCCATGCGGCAATACAACAGTGAGCCTGGGCGTACCAGCTACGAAAGCCAGCAATCATCCACACAGCGACACAGTGCACAAGGCGTGGCATCACATCCGGTAACCTATGATGAGCTAAACAGGTTGCGTAACACGTGGAAGTCAAACCCCGCCGATGTCGCTACGGGCCTGAAGCTATCCAAGAAGCTTGTAGAAGCATCGACCGTACTTGCCGATGAAGGGGGTACAGCCGACTCTAGGACGAAGAACAAGAACCGAGAGAAGTTCATCCTCGAAGCCCACAAGATCATTAAGAAGCTAGTCAGCAATGGTTCACCAGATGCCATGTTCTATCTCGCCGATTGCTACGGACAAGGATTGCTTGGGTTGCAAGTAGACACCAAGGAGGCATTCACGCTCTACCAATCTGCCGCAAAAGCAGGTCATGCCGCAAGTGCCTATCGTACAGCTGTTTGCTGTGAGATGGGCCATGAAGAGGGCGGTGGTACCAAGAAGGATCCTCTCAAAGCTGTACAGTGGTATCGTCGTGCTGCTGCATTGGGAGACACACCTGCCATGTACAAGATGGGTATGGTCCTTCTCAAGGGCCTCCTAGGCCAGCAGAAGAACTTTGGTGAAGCCATCAACATGCTCAAACGAGCTGCTGATCGAGCTGATCGAGACAACCCCCACGCGCTCCACGAACTAGCACTCATCTACGAAGCGCAAACCGGGAATGAACGCATCATACGAGACGAAGCCTACGCGTTACAGCTCTTCCACCAAGCAGGTGAACTCGGCTACAAGTTTTCCCAATTCCGCCTTGGGCAAGCTTACGAGTACGGACTCCTAGGCTGCCCTATTGATGCGCGCACAAGTATCGCGTGGTACACTAAAGCCGCCGCTCAAGAAGAACATCAGAGTGAACTCGCCCTTTCAGGCTGGTATCTAACAGGTACATCTGGCATCCTCGAACAGAGCGATACCGAAGCCTATCTCTGGGCACGCAAAGCAGCGTGTGCAGAGCCACCACTACCCAAAGCGCTGTTCGCCATGGGCTACTTCACCGAAGTGGGTATAGGTTGCCCACGGAGTTTGGATGAGGCGAAACGGTGGTATGGACGAGCTGCAGGTATGTTTTCACAAGTTGTGTGTCGCAAGGTTGTAGCTAGATACTAACATTTTGTGCAGCATACAAATTCCCTAAAGCTCAAGAGCGTCTCGAAGAGCTTAAGCGGGGTGGGAGCAAGGTTCAGATGAAGCGTGAACGTCTTAGTCGGACGAACCAGAAGCAACAAGAGGAGAATTGCACTGTTATGTAGATGCCTGTTGGACTGTCATCTGGATGATTTGTTTACCGGCATCACTCGTGTGTATCTGTTTGGTCTTGGTGGCGTTTGACGTGGAGTTCAAGCGGTAGCATTCACGGCGTTGCTGTTTTGGTGGCTTTGGTAGTTGGGTCAGCCCAGCTTGAGAGGCTACGATGTGCACCCAAATAGGAAAACATGAACCCGATTCTTGTGAATTTACTTTGTTGCTCTCGTAATCTCGCGACAAAGTATACATCCATCCCATTACTCGCCCTTTTCCAATTTGCTTACTTCTGCCTCAACCCTCTCAACCTCCTTCACCAACCCCTCCTTTCTCCTCGCCAAATCCCGCATCCCCTTCTCCCCCGCCTTGCCATACAATTCCAGCTCGCGTCTCGCCAACGCCTCGCGATCCCACAATGCCCTCTTGCCGCCCCCAAGCCCCTTTCGAAACTCCTTTAGCGCATCCACGAATTCCGCCGGCGGGGGATGAAGCAAAGAGTGTGTTTTAGCTTGCAGACCGAGTAAAATGGCTTTTGTGTGCAGGAGCTCGGCAGAGGATTTGGTGTGTCGGGATAGGGCGCCTTGTTGGGTTTGCTCGAGGATTTTTATGCTGGTTGACAAGAGGGTGGAGTGGGTGTTTAGGAGGGTTGTTAGCGTGTTTGTTAGGTGCGTGTGCGCTGCTTGGAGGTCCTGGGGTAGGGTTTCCACGGCTTGCGTTTGGAGGGTGTGGGCGGTGCTGTGTAGTGATGAGATGGGTGGTGGGGAAACGGGGGATGCGATGCGACATAGGTGGTCTGCTATGGTGACAAATTGGTCTGACAGAGCTGAGGCAATGGGCGCTATGTTTGAGTGGAAGAAGTCGATGTCGCTGGAGAGGATCTCGCGGTTAGATGCTGGGACTTGGCCGTTTAGTTGTGCAGTTACTATTTCTGTGACGGCGTGAAGGTCTGGCGGGAGATCTGGGGCTTTTGATGGGAGGGTCGAGAGGGATGATGTGAGGATCTGCGTTGTGAGAAGGGTTGTAAGGGTGGACGTTAGCGTCTGTGGGTTGTTAGCATGTAAAGGGGGTGATATAGGTACGCTCAGTTATTTGGAAATAGGGGGACTGTAGAAGAGAAAGCATGCAAGACGTAGTTGTTGGGATGATATGTTATGTGCTGATATGTAAACAAACCAATGTACGGAATGTTGGAAATAGGCAATGAAAGTATGAGATAGGAAGGATAGTAGAATGGTTAAGAGACAGCTTGATTGCCACGTCAATGAAAAATATAGAGGAATTCTTACCCTTCGTATCTCATCATGCACACGCTGTTTCTTTGTATCTCTCGTCGAGCCATTGGGATTCAGCTTCCGGGTGCAAAGATCCTTGTACAGAATTTCAAAGTTGGGATTGCGTTGCAGCACTGCAGGATCGGTCGGTGGCAGCATGACGTACTTGGTACTTGTTCGGAGTAGCTCAATGGTTCAGCTATAAAGGACGCGATGGGAGTTCGTTTTCGTGACTAGGTGCAGTAGAGGTATGAGCGGGCGCTAAACTATCATGGTCCTAGTGGCTTGGCCTACCTCTCACCTACACCG
>JAESFQ010000649.1_pt1 | contig 12751 bp, 10 predicted proteins | sample 9269431 | NCBI WGS metagenome assembly JAESFQ01 (sample SAMN14502588, study PRJNA617103) | algae metagenome | isolation source: Plectolyngbya sp. WJT66-NPBG17 and co-occurring heterotrophs from well... | place: USA: Mojave Desert, Joshua Tree National Park, California | collected 2006-08-06
CATCACACCCTCCAGGCAACGTTGACGGTGGCCCACCCAAAGAAAGCCCACCCAAAGACCCAGCCTACTACGAACTCGTCATCGACAACGACTCGGGCACCTACCGCCCCAACGCCAAACTCCTCCCCCAGCTCAAGGAATTCATGTCCCAAAACTTCCCCGGCCTCCACATCCGCATCCTCGACTGCCAAGGCGACGCCGAGAAAATGGAAGCCATGAAATCCGAACAACGCGAACGTAAAAAGAACGAGGGCGTCGCCGTCGTCTACACCCAAATCAGCAGAAGCAGTAGCATGAGCAGTAGCGACGTCGAGGAACTGGATCGGCTGGAAAATGAAGGTCAAAGGGAGCCGACTCATCTTAGACATCACGTTCAGAGGGAGGCGGAGGCTAGAGTCGATGCTCTGAAATCCCATGCCAAGGAGTACCGCCCAAGTAATAATCATGAGGGCTGGAGGGGCAACGCGCATCCTGCTAAAGCGGATGATGGGGACGTGGATAGGATGAGGAGGGAGAATGGGGATGGACACGCCACGGAGAAGGAGGGCACAGAGTCTGGTGCTAAGAGTTAGCCTGCTCACTCGATTGACGTTCTTTTCTTTTGTACATGTTGGAAGTGGTTTTATTATCGTCACGCCTTGTACATGGTTTTCCTTCCTTTCCTCCCTCTTCTTCCTTTTTCTTTTCCCCTGATAGTACCGCACTTTTCAGCTTTCGAGCTCCTTCATTGTTATTGTTGTGGTTTGTTGTTATCGTTGTTGGTAGTTGGGTGGCATCTTTGTTCAGAGTTGTTGCCTTGCTGCTATAAGACACACACGCACACACACATACACACAGAGAGAGAGAGAGAGAAAAAGAGAGAGAGAGAGAGAGAGAGAGAGAGAGAGAGAGAAGGAGGGAGCAAACATTACAGTACATACATGGACACACCCACCCACACAATCTCTCTCTCTCTCTCTCCACACCCCGAGATACCCGCCATCATCCTATTTCCCAACTAAATAGAAAGAGAGCATAATTTTTCTTAACATTATGTAATTACAGAAAACCCAGTGCATCGAAAACGACTTGTTGTTCCCATACTTTTGCAACATGACATGCGTGAGTCGATTTAACTTCTCCACGCTCCACGACGCTCTTATTCACATATCCTCGATTATCAAGACCACGACACCCCCCTCCCCAATCCACATCATATTCACATTCACCTCACTCCCATCAACAGACCGCTCATCACACCCACTCCGGGACCTCAACCTCTGGCTTACTAACCCCAAACTTAACCGCCTTGGCGTAATACTCCAACAGCGTCTCCGCATCCTGCCTGCCACTCTCAAACTCCTTCCGCAGCCTCTCCCTCCCCTTACCCGATAACCAGACTGCCTCGCCGCCAACACCCATGCGTTTCCGCATCCCGCGGCTATAATCAAGCGCGTGCCGGACTTCTCGGCGGTCCGTGGTTTTGGCTTTGAGCGCGATGTAGGCGGTGAGGTTGAGGAGGACGGCTAGGTCGAGGGGTGTTTGCAGGGTCGTTGGTGTTGGGGAGGCAGAGGTGGATGGGCATGGGAGTGAAGAGGAAGAGGGGTATTGCGGGAGGTCGTGGCCGGTTTCGCTTCGTAGGGCGAGGAAGATGGCGGTGGAGAGTACGGCGTGCATGTATGTTATTGGGAATTTGTTGGTGGATGTGTATAGTTCGAGGCTGCTTTCTAGGGCACTGGATAATGGAGTCCAGACTTGAAGTGCAGCTGGGCGAGAGCTGCTGCCGTTGCTGTTCTTGTTGCTGATGGTGGTTTTGGGGGGTGGAGCGAAAAGGGTTTTCAGGGCCCATAGATGGGCATTTGCCCATTGTTGTGCTGGGTTCCAGTAGTTTCCTTCCGATGGGTTGTTCAGGTTTGCTTCGAGTAAATCGGGGTATGCGAGGAAGTAGTCTCGTATCGCGCGGTGGGTGTAGCTTATCCGTAGGGTCTCGGAACTGGCGTGTTGGTCGGGCGGTGTGGTGTCGAAGATGGTTAGCAGCCCTTTGCAGCGCTGGTGGATCAGAACCTGCATGTCTTCTACCCTCTTACTTATCTCCACTGCCGTCAATGGTCGTACATCTGCGGCTAATGTAGCTGGGGTTTCTGCTTTGAAGGCAAAGGAAAAAGGGAGAATGGCAGGACATTCGTCTTGGTGTGAGAGGAGGGCGTGCAGTTTGCCGAGTACCTCCACATCTTCTGGGGCGATTTTGTCGAGCATGTGGGCGAGGAGATCGTCGAGGAGGTAGGGAAGCGCGTCTGCGCGGTCTTTCAAGATGAGGAAATCAGAGTCGGCCTCTACGCCTTCGAGCAGAAATGTAGTTGCGAGCTTTGCCCACAAAAACACTCCAGAACTTTTGTGCGCTAAGATGCTAATGATGGTGTTTTCCTCCTCTCCATCCATCTTCCCTCTGAGCGCTTGCAACTTTGGCTCCATGCTGAACGTCGTGGTTAGGTAGTTGTGTATATCGTCTCTCGTGTATTCCTCCAGCACCATTCTAGGCCTACTTTCAAAAGCTGAATGAAGGGCCGGTGAGCTTCGAGACGAGAGCAGGAACTTGACGTTGTCTCTCCGCGAAGTGCTGAACACGAGGTCTATCAGTTCCTTTGGGTAATCCTCCGTCTCATCCAGCCCATCAATCATGAAGAGAAACTTCTTGTTCGTATCACCGACCAAGCCCTCAAACGCTGCCTTGAGCTCCGGAAAAACAAACTCGTGTAGACCACCAGCGTAGGACTGAAATGCGTTCCAGCGATCCGAGAACAGGTTCTGCATAATGATTTGATCTTCTTCCAAGGGCCCGAAGATCATGTCCTGTAAGCTTTCATAGATGATAGCTCGCAGTAGACCAACGGAACTCTTCTGCAGCTCTGTTCCGTTGTTCCAAAGAAAGAATCCAGATGTGATGCCTGGCTTCTGGCCCGACCACGCCTCAAGATGCGGGAATAGGAGTGGGTTGCGGAATAGATACTTCATGAGAGTTGTCTTCCCCGCGCCCGGTTTACCTGAAGTTAGCGTAAGGAGAAGCTTGTAGAACAAGAGACGGAACAATAAGAGGTGAATACGCACCTGTGAGCCAATATATTTCTTCACCCCTCGTATTAGTAAACCACTCCAGCAATCCGCCAACTTGCCTCGAGCCGTCTCCAAACACCCAATCGAACCCTACATCGACTGAACCATCGATACTGTTCATCCTCTCATCCATCTCCTCGAAGCACAGCCTCTCAAAGATCGTAGCACGGAAGAACGCTTCCTTTTCCGCCTGAATCAGCGCGTCAACTTGTTTGGAAAACCCTTCAACATCTTTTTTCTTATTGCTCCTCCAATTGTTGCTGTGGATCAAGTCTAGCGTTTGATTCTGCCATCTTTCCCAGTGCTTCGTGTGCACCCCTTCGTCGCCACTGAACAAAGCGAGACCAGTTTCGATTGATTGATCCAGATACTGGCGCATAGCCAGCAGCAAACTCGTTTCAATGTCGCGACGAAGGGCTCGGTATTTCTTCTTTGCACCTGTAATGTTGGCCTTTTTCCAGACTCCGCTCAACAATGCATCGCGGGCAGTGGGCCATCGCGGGTCACCGAATTTACCCTTCTCTTGCGTAGCGATCAGCGCATCGATGAATGAAGCCGTCAACTCTTTGACCAACTCGGCATGCTTCAGCAGTTGTAGCGCTGCCTCGCTAAGTTTCTTGCCTGCTTTTGCGCTCTTTGCTGTTTTTTCGTCGTACAGCTCCTTGAGCTCGGAATGGTCAACTAGGTCTGTTAGGCGGTAGAGATTGTGTATGATATCCTGCAGGAATGCTGCATTCTCCACGAATGGTGTTGTAGAAGGTGAGCTAGGCTGGAAGATGGGATGATCCTTGCGTAGTGCGTTGATGCTGAAGTCAATGGTTTGGACAAGGGCGCTTGCAAGGCCGACCGCAGGTATGGGACGCAACATTCTGTGTAGTTGCGTTTTCGCGGAACATCCAAGGCCTGATCGCGATGTTGGAGCCTTGTGAGCCGCGCCCCTAAGGCTGAGTGCGCACAGGCCATGTTCGCGCAGGCTAATTCAGGGTGCGCGCATTTCGAAGCTCAGCGCACGGGCGAGCGTCGATCTTTCCAACACCCCAACTTCCCGCTGCCATCCCAGTGGTCTCCGTACAGGATGCCGGAATACGTCAGCATGATTGGACATAACATTTTCTTCTTGAGAGCATACGGCTTGAGCAATCCTCATTAAGTTTTCTGCTAAGCCACCTTACTGACCGGACGGCTTCAGCGTGGTGCCTTGTGCTACCGTGGATACGTAAGAACCACACTAGCGGCACAAGGGTAAGGCGGCTCTGGGCGTTTACTGGGACTGATAATGAGAGCCATTGACGACTGTGTTGGGCGTCTATCATGTGGTAAAGATAGACTGGCTCAGCGTGCTTGACGTTTGCCTTATGCCTACCTAGGTACTTCTTCAGTTCTGCCCCGCACATTCATCCCTTGCTACAGTAACCCGTAGTTCACTACTTTCTAGCTCCATTTCTTTCTTCCGTATTTCGGGACGAAGAGAGCAGCGGTATGGATCTAGCACTGTCGTTGACATCGTTTTGCTGGGTAACTTACTGTGCGAGGGTATAATCACATATTACCGCAATTGGAAGGGTTATGAGAATGAATCTCCATATGGCGCCATCGTATAGCTACGGCAGCATTGCGTCAAAGCTGCTTCGAGCGAATGCAAACATCAATACGCTGGACGTTAAGAATGGGCATCATGGTACTGCCGTAGATGCAGCTGCTGCGAAGAGTTACTGGTAAACTGTGGTAAAAGCTCCTCCAAGCCGGTACGAATACTGGTGAGAAGATCAAAGAAGGAAGAGGCGGCAGCCCCGAAAGATGGGTTTAAACGTTCGAATATTCGAATCCTCAAATACGAACTAGCAGACAAAGTGCAAGAAATTTCTACCATTGTGCTTTTGATAATGGACATTTCCAAATGTATCGTCATATCGCAAACTAACTCCATGCAATGCCCGTTCTACATTCTATTAGACAGAAAGACCAGCCCGAAATGTCATCACTACCCTAAAATTGCACTTGCAGCTTTGGATTCGTCCTGATCCGCTCGCCGTAGTACCTGAACAGAACGGGTATTGGAATAAAAGCCACAGATATGAAACCGAGCAAAGAGTTGCCCCAACCCAAGCCCAAAGCATCATACATGCTCAATCCAGCGAGCGGAAGAAAGGCACCAAACAAGGAGCGAAGAACGGTGTTCGCTGCAATAGCGGACGCAGCGTGAACAGTGAACGCGTCCACGAGATAGGTTTGGATAGTCATCATAGCGGTAAGATTACCCAAACCAATGAAGGACGTGAAAATGATGGGGACGATCCAGTGCACTTTGTAATACGTCGTCCATCCGTATACGAAAACACCGATGGGCAGTCCGATGGCACCAGGTAGAGTGAGAATGAGTGGGAGACGATGTTCAGGCTTAACGTTGCCCTTGGCTTTTTGCTTGACGATGATCTTGTCGGATAGAATACCAAGGGCTATCATACCGATAAACATTCCTACACCGACACCGATGTAGGAGAGTCCGACAGCGCCGGAAGAGAAGTGATATTGGCCTTCGAAGACAAATGTCACGGTTGTAAAGAAGAGGTACAAGATACCGTAGTTGACAGCGACGTAGAGGGACATGAGACCCACGATGGGAGAGAGGAAAAGCATCTTCATCGGGCGAACAATAGCGCGGATGAAGATCTCCCTTGGCGGCAGATCTTGAGCGAGCTTCGAGCGGAGATTTAAGTTGCCGGTTTCTTTCCGTAGGGCTTTTGTTTTGCGGGAGAGGATAGTGGGATGGAAGGTTTCGCGGCCAACGAAGAAGAGCATGACACCAAAGACTCCGCCGAAGATGGCCAGGATCCAGAATACCCAGCGCCAGGATTGATGTTCGACGAGGAAACCTCCGCATACGGGACCGATGACGGGACCGAGTAATGGTCCGACTGCCCACACGGCCATTGCACCCGCTCTTTGTTCTGGGGGAAACATGTCGGCGATCGTGCCGCCACCGATGGTTAGGGGCGCAGCTCCGGCACAGCCAGCTAGGAAGCGGAAGGCTACTAACATGCCCATTGAGTTGGACAATGCGCAGGCGATGTTGAACACTACAAAGAGGGCGTTGCAGATGTTGTACAAATGCATGCGTCCATATAGCTCGGACATGGGCGCGATTATCAGGGGTCCGATGGCGAACCCAAGAATGTAGACTGAGACGACAAACGTGGCCATTATGTTGGAGGTTTCGTTGAAAGCATGGAGCACTTGTGGTACGCCGGGTGCGAAGAATGAGGATGCGAGCGGAGTGATGAGAGTACATGCACCGAGTGCTGAGATGATACCCCATTTCTTTTTGGCTGTCCAGTTCTGAGGGTTTGCAGGGTCGTTTGGTCCGTCCCAGTCGACTATGTTGGGGTTTCGTTCTTGTGCTAGTGGTGCGTCGCCGGATAGTGTTCGCTCGTCTGTATGAGTTGAATCTGCATGGCTGTCGACGCCCTTTTCTGGGTCTTTAGAGAACGATTCTTCGGGCAATTTTCTGTCTGCATCATGGCCTTGTTCGCATGCTTCCTTGGTAGGTCTGTTTGGAAGATCTTGCGCATCCCACGCGGTGTTTGGTAATGAGGCTGGCGTCGCCATTGTGGATATTGAATGTGAAGTGAGCTGTAGGAACATGCGTTAGCATGTATCCGCAACGTGAACATGTCTTCGTCTTTGCCGTGCCATATACACTAACATGGCAAGGTAGTGTTGGATGACCGTACACAGTGGTGGCCAAGAAGGGAAGCAGGTCTTACCGAGCAGACGGGTATCGAAACTGAGACAGTTGGACGGGAACAACCGCAAGACCCAAATAGAAATCGAATAGTTCGTAGGTCCGCGGTCCGAACCAGCAGCAACAAATCGCTCTTAGCAAATACGGGAAAGTAGCTTTCAAAGGAAGGAAAGATATGATGTTTGACGAAAGGTAAATAGCACCGAGGACAGGCTTACGTCGCAACCTCGGAGACAGAACCTACTATCCTCCGTATGCGAAAGGGCTGCATGCCTAGACTTATCAAACAAACGAGGGCGTAACGCGGCAGACGGTGTTGAAACCGTATGCGGCGTATTCATCCTATCTCCACACCTTACTCGGCATTATGTCCGCGGACAGGCTAAGCTGTTCAGAGCCATGGGCAACGGATCTACGGCTTTGTACGATTTTGCGCCAATGAGATGCGTACGCGGAAGACGGTAGCCAGAGCATGTGGAGGCTTGTTGGTTGGCATGGCGAGCTTGACAGCGCCTCGCGAAAATAGTGTCATTTCCCGAATCCTTGGTGGAAGGTTCGGCGCGGAGGGTCGGAGAGTCGACTCGGAGTTGACAGGGTGTGAAGGGGTATTACTTTTTTTAATAGACAACTTGTCTTATTCCCTGATGCCAAGGTGTGTTTCATTGACCAGGTTCTCGGTATATGCTGCTGTGTTAGTCGCGTGTGTTGTGGTGCTTCTACGTTCGTCCGCCGTTTTTGCCACGGACCTGGTATGTGGTGTCGTCCCTAAGCTAGGTCAAGCGACATTGCCTTAGTCTTCGACGACCAGTATGTGTAGGTGGACTCCTTAGTGATGCTCGATTTTGCAAGTCGAAATGTGCTTCGGTGAACTCGATGAGCGGTACACCGCCTTAGGAAGGCGACACGACACACGTCTGACCTCGATAGTATGGTCGGCGCCCTGCAACAGCACCGTTTGCCATTTAGAGCGTGTACCTCGTAGCTTTTGTATAACGAACAGGTGTGAGGATAAGACGCGACGTCCAGCGACTGATCCGCTCTCCCCGCAAAGAGGGTCGTCCCGCTAGTCCCCAGAGCTTGTCTTCCGCCGTCATCCGTACTCGTTCTGGACGTCTATATTATGAGAACGATGAGCTGATCAGGGCGAAATCATCGGTAGAGATTCTCATTCAGCAGTCGTGTTTGTAGATTTCTTGTATATGGGAGCAGTATGATAGGGAATAACCTGGCATGTCGTAGCCGTCACGCATCTCAAGGCAGAGCCTCAGATGCTGACGCTGATTCTTTACCAGCCGCAAAATGCCTTTAACAGCCATAGGGGCACAAAAAACCCAGATGGATTACTATTCATGAGATGGGAATAAGAATGTCTATCATTTCATCGTAGGCAACCGCTCCAGTGGCACCCAAGTTCGTTGCCCATGTCATTCATTCGTCCACCCAAGCCCGTCACATCAACCGTGTGTGTGTATATGCACCAAACGCCTTGCTTTACCATGTATATTACAGAAAGAAGAGATTCTTTCGCTTCAACCGATCCATCAGGGTATCTTTATGCGATGTTGCCGGCGAGACCAAGGAAGAGGGCTTGAGCTGCAAGTTGCAGTGTCCAAATACCCACCTTTTTTATGCGTCGTTTACGCGTGGTTCTGTCTTCGAGGACGTCGCGGGCAAAGGCCTCGTACATCTAGAAATGTATTAGTACTTACTGCTGTAAGATTGTCGGGGAAGACTATAGAACTTACCTCCTTTGACACCTCCTCCATCAACCCGCTATCATAGAGTGTCCAACTGCCATCAAACTCACTAACCCTCTTCACAACTCTGCAGTTCACTGGGATGAACGTGCGTCGCGAATTCATATATGCCACAATAGGTCGTACGAGCGCGTTGTTCACGTAAGAGATGTCCCGGGTGAAGATAGGAACCGCAGCACGCACGTCATTGAGATGAACACGCATGTCCATGATCATAAAGCGCTTATCTTCATCTGTCTCCTCCTGAAGATGTGACTTGTCGTCGTGATGCTCATCGAAGCCGTGTACAGCGTGGTCTGAGTAATGGTGTTTGCGCTGTTGAATAACGGTAGCTTCAACACGGTCATACATGTCGGACATGACCTTCGCAATGCTATCGTCGTCGTCATTAGGGAACATGACATCTGCTACGATGTCAACGTTGCCTTCGTGAATCCACGAAAAAGGGCCTTCAAAGCCCCTGTTGAGATGGTCAATGTTGAGGCCGTCGATGCGAATCCGGCTGTGTTTCTTCCAGGAGCTGCCATCTTCACTGTCGCGGCCGCTGCTCAACTGGGCGCCGGTGTAATTATGTGTTTGTCTAGGATGTATCGTAAAAAGCGAGTTGTCGAAGGATCCGGACATCATATTGGCTGAGAGGAAGTCGTAGAACAACCATTGCTTTCGCAGTTGGGGGAGGTCGCAGGAGAAGATGCTGACTGAGAATGGGCGGAAGCCGTTTGGCTGGTAGATGGTCACCAGGAGATCCTCCATCTTGAAGGATTCCAATTCGAAGTCACCCGGATTGTGCTCGTGCTTGTATGACCTGGGATCCACGCCTTCGATTGTCTTCACAGAAGTCCGATCTACCACGCCTCGGATTCCCTTAATCTCGACATCCTTTAGCAAGCCTTTTCCGTTGAACCATTTGGAGAAAGATAAAGTAACGTTCACAGTATCGATAGAAATATCGAACTGGGTGTAGTTGGTGTCTTCTTCCGGCTCCACTTTCTCCTCGACTCCGTCCTGAGCGTCGTTTTCCTGGTGGGTTATGGCGGCAGCGGCAGCAGCCATCTCCGTTTGTGAGCCCTTGCTAACCTTTCCTTTGCCTTGACCAGGGCGTCGCGAGACAAAGACGTTGTGGAATGAAATGACACCGTCTCCCCACTTGGGTACTACGGCAGTCTCGAAGACGACTTTTATGCCCGAGGACTTTGTCAAGTAGTTTCCGATCCACTTCGCAATCGTCTCTTGTGAGAAGGCCGTGTTGATCAAGAAAATGGTCAACATGAAGAAGGTTGTAGTTCCCAGGACGATCCAGAGGAAGTGCGCTGCGATGATCCATGAGAACAGTGCGTATATCTCATCGGCGTTGAACGGACGGGTGCTTCGGATGGTAAGCCATTTGAAGTGGATCTTTATCCGTGACCAGAAGCCCGATGCTGCCTCAAGTAGTTCGGCCTTGCTTGGGCGGTATATGTGGGGTAGGTGGTGCGGTAGACGGTCGAGGAGGGGCTTCGCAGCATCTGATGCTTCAGGCTTCGGTTTCGGAGATGCCTTGGAGGCTTTGGGAGGCGAGTTCGGCTGAGGGGAGAGCTGCGCTTGCGGTGCTTGACCTGTAGGTTCTCGCTTAGTCTTGGATGCGCCATTCGTCACTGAGCTTTTGTTGCGTCGGTCGCTGCCTCTGTTCTTCCTCGACGCCCTGGATGCTTTGGATGATGCGTTTCTGCTCCATGCCGAGAGCACAGTGCTATACACACTTTGCTGAAGACGTCCAGTGCGGGGTGAGCGTGACGACGCTCGTAGTAGGAAAGTGGGAGCCTGTCCGGGATACGGTGAGCGCGTAATCGAAGCCAAACTCGTGGTTGTCGATAGTCCAAAGACATGTGAGTTTGAAGCAATTGTCCGCTTTTGGATGCCTCGCCTCCAAACCGACTGCGACTGTGCCCATATTCCCAGCACTTCCCGCGGAAGCACACCGCCGTGTATTAGCGGCTGGCCAGCGACGGCGCGCCACAGGAAGCCGAGCGTTCCTACATTCTTGTTCATGATAATCGCGGCGGGTACATGGTCGACGTTCGCAAGCGAGAGGATGGGAAGAACGTCTGAGGTTTGCGGTGTAGGAAAGCCGGGTGGTTAGTTGGGACACAAGATTCACGTCATCACCCATGCACATGCAAAAACACGATGGTTCAAGGTAGAGTGACAGGGCGCTAGCACGCTTCGGGACCAGCGCCGTCTTCGCCTCTCGAATTTCTGAGAAGCCCCACATTGTCGCGAATCGATAGCATCTCCAACATTCACGCCCGCCTACATATCGCATACCACCGCCAAAATGCCAGCCCCTACAGCCCTCCAGCGCAAGCCCGAAGAATTTGCCAACGATATCACCATGGAGGCATCGTCAGTCCCTCTCCCGGCCGAAAGTGACGGCGACCTCATATCGATGAGCCTTGACCCTGTCGACGCCGCGCACGACGCCCCAGCACCTACAGAAGACGTACCCATGACAGACGAGAGCGGAAAGCCCAGATTTCCCGCGGCCAAGTCGATACCACTCGCTTTCCGCCGAGAGCAGCGCAAGGTCCCGATCCCACCCCACAGGATGACACCCCTCAAGAACTCGTGGCCCAAGATCTACCCTCCGCTTGTGGAGCACCTCAAACTGCAGGTCAGGATGAACACAAAGGCAAAGGCTGTCGAACTGCGCACCTCAAACGCCACAACCGATACCGGTGCGCTCCAGAAGGGAGAAGATTTTGTAAAGGCATTCACTCTGGGCTTCGACACAGACGATGCCATTGCGGTAAGCAGATTCGAGGCCCTGCCCATGCGTCAGAAGAACGTCGACATTGGGCTTGCCATGGCCAGACTTCATGATTTGGGAATGCAGGACTGACGATTCTATAGTTGCTTCGATTGGACGACCTCTACATTGAGACCTTCGAGATCAAGGACGTCAAGACGTTGCAGGGCGAGCATCTCGGCCGTGCAATTGGACGAATTGCAGGCAAGGACGGCAAGACAAAGTTCGCAATCGAAAACGCCAGCAGAACACGAGGTACGTCTATCGCATTATGATAATATCCCAGTCATTTCAGATTGCTAACATTTCCCAGTCGTCCTAGCAGACCAGAAGATCCACATCCTCGGCGGTTTCAAGAACATCCACATCGCGCGCGAAGCCATTGTCAGCTTGATCCTGGGTCAACAACCAAGCAAGGTCTACGGCAACCTACGAACAGTTGCAGGACGTATGAAGGAAAGGTTCTAGGCGATACACAGACGAGTGGTTTTGCATAGTAGCCAAGCAGTGGCAATGGCAATATCGGGCATTTACATGGCGTTATGGAGACTGGGGCAGGTTGGCAAAAGCTGTTATACCATCTGACATGATTTGACGATTGGAAGATGATGGTTAGGATATGATATAACAATAGAAGCAATCACGATCGATTCTTACATACACATTCACCCACAATTATGAACCGTCAACCGCTAACAACTCGATACTTTTTTTCTCAACAAATACACATGCATCCCATCCCCCATCACGCATCCACCCTCCCCACAAACACCGCACAAACCTCCCTCCCATCCTCGCCCCAAACCCTCTGACAAGGAACCCACTGCACGCTCTCCATCCCCATCTCCATCCCCACCCCCTCATCACCATACCACCGAAACCCCCTCCCAACATACAACGCAGCACCCGCCCACCCCAGCACCCCCAGCCCCCGCAGCACCTCCACATCCCCTGCATCCCTGATCTCCAACGTAAAAAACCGAGACCGAGTCCCCGCCGGCGTCGTAACACTGAGATGAGGAACTGTGGCGTCACGCTCGTACGCGATGGAAGGGGCTGTGAGACCCGTGGCGCTCCATTCAATGTCTACACCGCGTGGTAGGGAGGATACTTGCGCTATGAAACATGGTGGTGGGGGTATGCGTGGTTTGTGCGAAGGTGGGGTTTGGACGTGAGGAGGAGAGATGGCGGAGGGGAAGGGGATAGGAGGGCGGTGGGTGGAATCTTTGAATGTGGAGGTGTGATGTTGGTTTAGGCGGTCCCAGGGATCGATATCCGTGTCGTCGGCGTCATCGTCGTCGTTTTCAGGTGAGGATGAAGGTGGTGTGTGAATATTTTTCCAGACTTGCTGTGCTATGTGTACATTGTGCTGTGGGT
>JAESFQ010000650.1_pt1 | contig 12729 bp, 15 predicted proteins | sample 9269431 | NCBI WGS metagenome assembly JAESFQ01 (sample SAMN14502588, study PRJNA617103) | algae metagenome | isolation source: Plectolyngbya sp. WJT66-NPBG17 and co-occurring heterotrophs from well... | place: USA: Mojave Desert, Joshua Tree National Park, California | collected 2006-08-06
GGTGGGCGCCAACCCGCTTGCCAACTCAAACACACAAATATTTTCCAGCTCTAGAACACTCGTGTAAATCTTCCAAAGCCCAACACCGGGCTTTCACAGCGCTGCTGGGATCTAGTATAGTTGGGGGGGGGGGGGGGAAGATGTACGCAAACACTGTATGGGAGGTAATTCGATGCCCTTTCACTTGCCCTCTGGAAATTTTATCGCCGCACACACCTAATTCCCCTCTCTCGCCTCCAAAAAACCCCCCCAAAAAAAATCTTGTAACTCTAAAACAAAATAAACGCAAATCATTCAACTATATCACTACAATGCTCCGGAAAGCCACGGTACTCGCAGCGCGCCAGCGCATCACATCGTGCAACCAACGCAGAAACCATCCGAACTACTTCGATACCGAAGCGGAAACAGGGCTCACCAGCGGTACTCGCCCCAATATCGTCGATATTAACAACACTACCGTGGAGGAGGTGGAAGAAGATACAGGCTACATGACCACCTACTCAACTTTCGATCCCTATTCCTCCCGTCCCCTTTCTCTCCCACTGCAGAGCCGAATAGCAACAGCGCTGCCCACGCCATCACCCCAGTCTACCTCTTCGGAAAGCGAGATCGAGGCGTACACTGAGATGCAGAATGAGGAGAAGAATGAGACGGAAATGGTAAAGTACCTTCGAAGCCGCACTCATACTCCTTCCCCTCGCATCTTGAACCAGAACCCGGTCCAACGTTTCCGCTCATGAAGGAAACTGCCGATACTACTACCCCTACTCCTACCCCTACCGCCGCTCAATCGAAGCGTATAGGTGTCTTCCACGCTATTCTCTACGGCGTCCCGGATCCGGAGCGCTTTTCGTACACCAAGGAGATGGTTGCGCCGGGTAGTTTTCTGCATAAGATTATGTATGGAGTCAAAGATATTGATGATGAGGAGAGTTTGTTCACTGTTGTGGGTACTACGACTGTTCAGAGTGAGCACAAAGGTGGAAAATGTGGTAGTGGTAAAGGACGTGCAAGTCAGTGTTGACGTGGAGGATGTGCTGGAGAAGGATGATGAATTGGGGCAGGAGATGATGGCAAAGTAAAGCCCAGGCCTGCCTCAGAAGGAAGTTTGTGGTAGATTATAGTGCAGGTGGAGACTCAGACGCTGCGCGGTTCAACGGCCATGACAGTTGTTCGTAGCCCGAAGATGACATGGCATCACTCCAGAATCCAACCTAAGCAAGCTCTAGTACGACACGCATTTATAAAACCCAGTCCGTGAAGAGCCCATAAATGTGAATGCCGAAGGAGCTGATTGGGCAGCGGTTCCCTACACTGGATTAGTACATGTGCGATATACATACAAGACCACGGTTATTCAATGATGCACCCGGAAAACTGCAAAGATTAATACCAGTGTCGCACGTCTCTCTTACTGCAGACTCCAGAGACCTACTTATTGATTATCAGGCCATCTTGGTCTACGCGAGTTTAAATCGTGCAGAGAATGGATCGGATGCTGGCTCTACTCACGGAAAGCACGGCTCCGCTGCAACAAGCTGGATCCGATATACCTGCGACTTCCTTGTCTCGCTCGTCCTTGCGCTCCCTGGTAGCAATCGCGACGAGGATTGACATCGAAATCGACATCAACAACGGCGACAACAACACATCTGGCTCCACTACGTCCAAGTCCCAAAATCCGAACAAAAGGCGGAAAACTACCACCACTGTCCCTCGCCTAGAGGACGAAAAGCTAACCATGCATTCGTTTCTCCGCCAACCTACGCCGAGACATATCTCTCTGCTCCACCCTCCCGGCATTCCTACGCTGGCACACCAGAATACTCTGTTCCAGAGTGACACTATCGCCATAGCGCCCGGTCCAGAATCGACGTCGAGTACTCTTCACAAACTGGCCAAGTCACACGCCAAGCCCAAGCCCAAACCCACACCAAAGTCCAAAGCTCGCAACAAAAGCAGTAGCAAAGCCACCACAGGAAGTCTTTCCTCAACACCAGAGTCATCAGACAGCCAAAATCATGCGGACGGACCGGCGACAACGGTAGTGCAAGTGGAAGGAAACAGCGCGTCAGATGAAGCACAACGCCAGTCGGATGAACATGAGATGGGCTGGCATCTATGGCGTGATCCGTATGGGTTGGCTAGTCTACCTTATCAGCTTAGGGGAGAACCGGTCCCTTGGGGTGTGTGCGAGAAGTGCAAGGAGGAGAACAATTTGAGGGATAATGTCTTGCGAGGAAGCCGTTAGACCTGTTTGGGCCTGTTGGACGATGTTGCAGCACGAGTGCAGAGAAGCACGTAGGACATGCCATCGCAAAACATGAATTCCAAAGCCACAGAAAGTAAAACGTTCAGACCAAAGCAGAGTTTGGGTTAAATTGATATGGGCTTGCGTAAGACTCGCCTACAAATATGAGATTACGAAATCTTCTTCTCTATGGCAGCCTTTCTCTCAGGCTTCTTTTGTTTAGTGTCGTGTATAATGACACCTAGGATACCAGCGTTGACCAGGAAGAAGAGCATACTAGAAGCCCAGAGTCCTGGAACAAAGGTTGAATGGCCGTTGAACTCAAGCTGGAAGCCTTGCTGGAGCCAGGCCGCTTGGCCTATAATCCAAAGCAAAAGCGCTGTGATGCCGATAGATGCTGATTGCAGGAGGGTTGAGTCCGGGAGGTAATATGGGAGGAACATCATGTACCAGAGGAAATACTTGACAACGTTAGTATCGATACAAAACTTTCGATGCGATATATCACTTACCTGGCTGGTGCAGACTTTGTTGAAGGTGACGAATGCAAATGTTTGCGCTAGCATGGTGTTCGGAAGATCTTTCTTTGCCAGTGCTAGTGGTATGAACACGGCGCTAAGAATCAGTTGCGGAACAAACGCCAGACGTTCCAGTTCGAAGGACGACGTGGCCGGCTCCAAACTTGTAGGTTTTGGTGAGGAGTTCAGGTAAAGAAGCGTGTTGTAGGGCGAGAAATTGTGTCGGTGATCGATACGGGTCAGATGGTAGAGATAGCTGTGCTCGAGGAATGGCCATCCGTACATGTTGTACATGAGAAGGTTCAAACTCGCAAATGCAAGGAGACTGTGGAGTGCAAGATATATCCTCGCAGGATGGAGAAAGTTGCGCAATTTATCAAAGAGCGAGGTGGACGATTTGGGTTGCGTTTTTCCTTCCATGCCAGTCTGGGTGTCATCGAGGAACCAAACGATAGAAGCTGCGTAGATGAACGGGTATATTTTGAAGTGTACCGCGAATCCGAGTAAGAACCCTGCAAGCGATGGCTGCTTCGCCAGCACTGCCCAGAGTAGTGCTGTTACGAAGACTCCCAATAATCCCTCAGAGCTGCCTCTTGTACTAATGGTAGCAACCATTGGGTTCAACAACCAAATGCTCGCAAACTTCAAGGCTCTCTCATTGTTCATCTTCTTGTACTCTTTTAAGATCCGAAACATCATCCATCCCGTGGCAACATCGCCAAGAGCGAACAGTATCTTTCCAAATGAGAACCAGAATTGCCCGGGCCATACAGTAGGGTAAATGAGCCACGCTAGGAGAGGCGTATAACGATACGTGTCTCGTGCGTAGGGGGACCCACCGCGCGAGACGTAGCGTGCAGCATCCGTGAAGACGTAATAGTCAATATCCGTGTATTTCATAGGAGAGTTTGCATCCTGCCAAAGTCCGTAGATTAGGAAGATGACTCTTAAGACAATGGACGTTGTAAAGACCAATGGTGGACTGCGGAAGAAGGAGGAAAGAGCCATGTCGTCATCTGAATTGCAAAAGCCGCGACAGACCGAATGACACGCTAGAGGAAGTACAATAAACAAAGGCTTCCGAATGGTTTTGCGGGTGATAGTGTTGATGAAGCCCTGGAGGAAGAACTCCCTAGGAGCACCTAGGTAAGAGCAGCCGAAAGCGTCTAGTCCGTAAACGCAATAGCTCCCACGTGAGGACGTGCACTAGCGGACAATGCCAGCGTTTGTCTGTCGTTGTGTATAACCCTATTCCCTACGCAAATCCATGGGCCTTAAACGACCAAGAGAAGCAGCAATGGCGGATGAGAAGCCTGAGCAATCCTCATCACCCTTTGTGGCGATGTTTGAAGGCTTTCGTGCAGAGCTAGACGAACACCATGATCGACGAGAGAGGATCATCAAGGCGTCGCGCGACATAACCGCGTCAAGCAAGAAGATGTATTGGACAATGGCCGAGATTCATTTATTCGATTACTAACTATCCGGCAGCATCTTCACTCTCCAGAGGTAGGTCTTTACCATGACCTCACTAAACACACACTGACCTGTCAAGGGTCCGCGCTGTCGGGCAAGCAGTACCACCGTGGGTCACCAAGAAAAATGCAGAGTACTGGGAGACGATTGAAGATCGATACAAGAACATTGCTGCCGACCTCCAAGGCCTGAACGCTTACCGCTACTCACACAACATCACGGGCGGCAACCAAGAGTTCATGGAAGCTCTGAGCTTCCAGCACTACTTGGAAACGCAATCACTCATATCGTATGATGAAGCCAAGTCCCGTATTGCTACTATGAGCGGTGAAGCTGGACCAATTTCCTTCACGCCAGAAGACTATATTCTCGGCGTTTGTGATATGACTGGCGAGCTCATGCGCTTCTCCGTTACGAGCATGGCTACTAACGGCAAGCTACCATCCAGCAAACAAACCGAGTCAAACAAAAGGTTCAAACAAGACAGCGACCAAGGCAATGCTGGCGACAAGATGGACATCGATGAGGAAGCACCAGCTGCGAGTGAGACTGAGAAGCCACGGACTGTCTTGGACGACCTGAGGGCGATTCGACTGCAACTCGAGATGTTTGACGCACCGGGAGGGTCCAAGTTTGCAGCAGAGCTAGAGACGAAGAAGATGCCTGTGATGCGCGAGTGCGTAGACAAGGTTGAGAAGGGTCTGTACGGCTTGACTGTGCGCGGCAACGAGCGCCCCAAGGGCTGGATGCCAGATATGAGCAGTGCCAGAGAGGTGGAGAGTTACTGAGTATTGAGATGTATCATCTTTCACATTCATGAGAGACTACAAAGCCGAATAAAATGCAAGACATCATGTGCTGTTCTGTTGCTGTGGCTGAGTGAGTGGCGCACCCCACTTGGCGTGAGCACCTCATCATCGTGCGGTGATGCGGGCCCAGCCTTCACTTGCCCACGCTTAACAGTCACCTCAACGACTATGGTCCTCTGCGCCATGCCCAAGACTGATTCACTCTCTCCCGCGCTTTCACTGACCAGCGCAAATATAATGCGCACGCCTTGAAATACTGCGCCGACACGCATGGATTGTACTGGCGCCCAACAACAAACCCGCACTTAGACCTGCTCAAGCCGGAACCGTGGTTCACAAACCCATCTGCCTCCTCGCAACCGCGCACAACCAGAATTAATCGCTGCTACAACACCCACTACCATCGCCTGCGAGGCATGTCGACAATAAGTATGCGTCGCAGCACCTTTCCTTCGCGCCCGAGCAAGCCCGAGGCCGCCATGCGCGCACCCGAGCCGCCCAAGCGCAAGGTATTCAGCTGTATCGTCGACGATACCGCCTTGATCGCGGGCGTCAAGAAGAGTACCCGCGACGGCATCCGCAAGTGGATTGCCCAGGACGCTATACGCCTTTATGTACCGCTGCACAGTAGGCTATAGTATCGCAGCTCCCCTGTCCCTTCACTAACACGACCACAAGCCCTCACTCAGCTCCACCGCCTCAAGAATGGTACCGAGCGCATCAACGCCGATGCCCGCGAAGCCGTCAAGTGGCTCGACGAAGTCACCTCCAATGAAGCCGCGAGCCGTGTCCAGCTCGAGGGCGTCGACGAAGCATATGTTACGTGGGGGGAGGTGGAGCAGTTCCTGCTACCCGAGACATTGCTCTCTATGGAGGATAGCGAATCCGACGAGGATGACTATCATGAAGATCTAGAAAGCTCCTTCAACGCCCTCGACATGTCTGACGGTACATCCATTAGCTCTACACACAGCTTCGAGAACATGTCCAAGACCTCCGAGTCGCCCGGTTCGCTTTCGAGCAAGGCCTCCAAGCCCGCCGACGGCTCCGCGCACGCCGACAAGGCAGCCACGTTGCTCAAGGCCTCCCCCGACCATACCGCGCGCAACAGCGCCGAGATCGCACGCACCGATAAGACGACCAAGGGCGCTGTGCCTGTCTATCTCCAGCCTCTCTTCAACCATGTTCTGTGGCGCATCAACAAGGAGGGAAACCCAGACGCAGCTCTGGAGTCCTTCATTCTTCTCACCAACGATTCTGTGAAGCAGACAATTGCTCAGAAATTTGGGATCCGTGCCAAGCGCCTTGAACAGCTCCGAGATGCTGTCGCTCGTGAAGATCGCGAATACAAGAACCATCTGACCATTCACAAGATTGAAATCGAAGCGACTGCAGCTAAGAGCACCACTCCAATCGCACCTAAAGCGGCAGAGCGACCCAAGTCCAGCCCCGTAACCGAGAGCAAGCCCGAAGACAACTCCGACGACGAGGATGAGGTGCTGTTCAAGCGCGCTCCACGAGGCCCCGCCGCCACTACGAACAATCAACGCGTCTTCGACCCGAACGACTTCGCACGCACAAACCAGCAACAATCCCCTCGCGGTGGTGGACGTGGAGGTCATATGGCGCCTCGAGGTCGCGGTGGAGCACCCTTTCGAGGCCGTGGCAACTTTGCACCGCGTGGTGCATACGTCCCTCCTGGTCCAGTCTTCCGAGCTCCGCCAGCTCCTCGTCATGATCCGAACGCGCCTCTCGATCCAGATTCGTTCTCTCGTCCTGCCCCCAAGGTCGGCCCAGTTCGTGGTGCTGGTAGACGAAAGCTATGGGAGCCCAACTAGCAAATCAAACGATGAGCGTCAACAGTGACGCAGTAGTCGAAATTTCCAACGCCGCCATCGTTCGAACGGAACGTTGAACACGATCAAGACATGACCCATTAGAACACGAGGAGACTTGAGTGGGATAGGCACTAGACTTTACGGTGACCCCTCGCCACTTCAGTCTCCGTCACATGTCTACGTTGGTCAAGAGATGAGCGCAAGCCTTAGCAACTGGTCCGCCGGAGCATCATGTCCTTCATCCTTCCAATGTCGGTCAGCCCAAAGCTGTCGTTACGTCTGACGACCAAGCCGGGTTCGATCACACTCTTGGAACGCATATCCCCTCGACGGGTGTCCCCATGAGCACTATTTCCTACATTGTCTTGCTTTCATTTTTGTTTTACAACGAAATCACATAATCTGCTCGTTCGCTATATGATTACGGTACTTCCGCCATCTACTTGTGACAGAGGGTGTTACTGTGTGCCTGGAACGAGGTCCTAGTAACTGTCTTACTGCCTTCTCATATGCCTATCTATTGGACTTCAGTTGCTTCAAAATCTGAACGACGGTCATCCGTAGGAAGCGCGTGCGGGCGCACAACCAAAACGACAACTTTGCTTTCGAATACTATACATACATGATAGCAATATGCAGTTTGCTTAACTATTGTCTGTTAGTGAATGATCATTGAGTATGTTGTATACATGCTATCTAGATTGCCCATTGAAACGTAACTTGAACGCATCACTTACGTATCCGTGTCAAGGAGACAAACTGCATTAGACTTTTGCCAAAATATACACTTGAAACCCGGCCAAATCGAAAACCATCGTTCTTTCCAACGACGCGACGCCTACACGCAACCAACCTACACCCTCACACCCTTCAGCAACCGCCCAAACGCACTTCCCCTCTTCTTCTTCAACATACTAAAACTGCCTTGCTCAACGACCCTTCCTTGGTCTATCAGAATAATGTGTTCCGCAAGAGCCATCATCTCACGCGCATGTGTGATGATGATAACCGTCATCCGCTTCCTCGGCTCCTTACCCTTTTCACTAGCACTTGCAGCCATCCGTTGCTGATGTTCCACGACTTTAACATCCCAGTCGTCGGCCACACCATCCCAGATGCCTCCAGAGCGGCACCGAGGCGACAGCGGCGGAGAAATGGTGGACGAATTGTCGTCAGTATCATACACAAGACGGCGGATAGTGTCGCGGATGATGTTCGCGGAAACCACGTCTAACGCACTTGTCGCTTCGTCTAGGATCAAGATATCTGGATTCCGAACCAGGGCGCGTGCAATGGAGAGACGTTGGGCTTGGCCGCCGGATAGAACGGTTCCGCCTTCGCCGACGAGCGTGTTGTAGCCTTGGGGTAGGCTTTCGATGAATTCGGATATGCCGGCTGCGGAGGCGGCTGCGCGGATGCTCTCCATGCTTGATTCGGGGAGCGAAGGGGAGAGGCCATAGGCGATGTTTTCTGCGATTGTGCCGGGGAAGAGTACGGGTGTTTGTGATACTATTGCCATGCGGGAACGGAGATGGGTGGTGTGCAAAGTCTTGATGTCGTGGTTTGACACGCTCATGCCGCTTGCGGATTCGGACGACCAGGGCGATGCAACGTCGGTCTGATACAGTTTAAGGAGAAGGGAGGCGATTGTTGATTTGCCTGAGCCAGAGGAACCGACAATAGCAGTGCAACTTCCTTGAGGGATTCCGAAGGAGACATCGTGCAGTACCTGGAGGTCTTGTCGGGTTGGATACCTGAAGCTGACCTTGTTCAGGATGATGTCGCCTACAGACTGTAACTGAGTCGTACCAGTGAGCTCATGAGAGTCTGTTGGTAGTCGTGCGAGACGCAGCAAGCGTGATCCAGCATCTTTCGACATGTTGATCTGAGTAATGTATTTTGACAAGTAGCTGACTTGGTTTATGCTGAGCATGAGCACCATTAAACACTCAAGCACTTGAGCAACGGTGTACTCGTTCTTCGACATGAGAGATGCTCCGTACCAGTAGAGCAATATAGCAACGAAGATGACGCCGGTGAACGACAACCCGTAGATGGAGCCAGAGTATATTGCCCGCTTGATACCGACGTTAACTGCTGCGGTAGTCGCGTCGGTGTACTTTTTTCTGAAGTGAGCTTCTAATGCCAAGCATCGAACGGTCCTGATGTTGACGAACGTCTCATGGAGCACTTGCCCGACTTTATCGTCGGCCTCATTTGCCAATCTTTCCCAGCGTTCGCTGATCATGTTGTAGCATTGAGTGACTGCGAAAAGTATCGGGCCCATCGCGAGAGCGACAAACGCCAACTTCCATGCAATGACCATGCTCCAGCTGATTGAGACACAGACTAGAATGATAATGGTAACAAATACGCAGGCAAAACGACCTGGAAGGTTCCTCGCCTCCTCGGCGAAGTGGTCCAACGTTTCAGCAAGCCGTGACACGCTGTTCTCCTCCTTGTCGAAAAATTCCCGTGGTTGCATGAGAATACGGCGCATGGCCTCTTTCTTCAGCGAAAGAGTCCATGCCTGCGCCACCGTATCTGAGAGGAAGAACATTAAGTAGCTCGAAAGGCCATCGATAGTGCCAACACCAAGAATGGCTAGGGCATAGTTGCGGGCGTTTTGCTTGTTAGCGCCAGTCCCGTAGAATGTGGTCAACAGTCGGGCAAAGAGCCATGCGAAGACCGGTGTACACCCAGAATGAATCGCCGCGCTGAGAAATGCCCCTAGAAGAAGGAGACGCGAACTCCAGTCTATTGCGGGCCATACAGACATGAATATCACCTTCATAGAAAGAGAGGTAGCTGAGACATTTTGTTCTTCTGTATGACTCTTCTTACGAAAAAGTCTGACAGTGGATAGATGTTTGTCGTTTCTCGAACGCTTCTTTGGTATTTCCACGTGAGTTGAGACAGACTCGCGGATCGTGAGAGGTCGTAGATGCGGGTCTACTTGCGAAACTGGTAGCGTTGAAAGTATGGAGCTTGGACCCGAGCCGTATTCTTTCGAGAATGATAAAGAGCGTCTGCATGATTCGGGTCTTGACATAAGATCCGAGGCATGAGGGCTTGCTATTGAGCCACAGTCACTTGCAAAGAGTGTCTCTCTAGCGGGGCAGGGCGCATCCAGGGGCTGCTTTAAGCCCACTACAGCTGAAGATGCTTCCGTGTCCTCCTGGGGTACTATTTCCGAGCTTTGCTCCGACTGTATGCGTGTATTATCCGCCATCTCGTGGAAAGTTTGTCTTGGGTATATGTCCAAGTCGGCCGGTACAGTCCCTCCCCAAGATGCGCGAGTCTGTCCAGGAAACGGCGCTAGCACTGATTGTCTGAAGTAGACAGCATATAGCGGACGTGGTATGGAAACACTCCGAGCAGTTCCGGGCTCGTCGTGTAGCGAAATGACAGGATCGGCCTCGTTCCCGGTATAGAGGTCGTTATCGTCGTCAGAATCACCGTCGTCATTGGGATCCACGTGGGTACCAAGGAAAGATTGGAAAGGTCCATGCCGAGACTCAAGCTCTTTACGATACCCTTCTTGAACTACTCTGGCATTGGCCAGCAAGTATACGAAGTCCTTGGATTTTATCTGCGAGATGTCATGGGTAATAACGATAGTGGTTTTTCCCTTCCGCCAACTTCGTATGTTGTCGAGTATCTCCGCTCTTGTGATATAGTCAAGAGAACTGGTCGACTCATCCAAGATTAGTACCGGTGAATCCCGGACTCTGGCTCGAGCAAGAGCCATCCTTTGCTTTTGTCCTCCACTCAATGAACCACCATTCATGCCAAGATTGGTATCCAGTTCATTGGGAAGTCCTTCCACGACTGGCTCTAGCATAGCAAACTTAACTGCGTCGCGGATTTCTTGCATTTCGATTGTGTCGCCTAGCTTCCCGAGTGCAAGATTTTGACGGATAGTATCGTTGAACAGCACGCTGTGTTGCTCGACGAGAGTGACATTCTGTCGCAACCACTGGGCATCCAAATCTTCAAGCGGGACGCCATCCAGAAATATCTGTCCTGAAGAAGGTTGATAGAAGCGTACAAGAAGTTGACCCAATGTACTCTTTCCGGAACCGCTTTTGCCAATAATAAATGTCGTTTCCCCGGCCATAAATGAGAGTGAGACATCACGAATAGCAGCCTCGTCTGCGCGTGAAGGATAGGAAAATGTGACCTAATCGATTAGTGAGTGTGAAGCATGGGGCACGAGAACTATTACCTGTTGAAATTCAATATCGCCCGGGCATCGTGCAGGCCGCAGCTGGCCTTGCGACTCAAGTTGCTGATCGCTTGTCGAAATTTGCTTCAAGAGCAAACTCAGTTTTGTGCCTGCCATCTTGCCCGTTTGCAATACAATTAGCTGAGGCATCATTTGGGTCATCCCAGACATTGCCATAAGTGCTGCCCAGAATGTCGTTATGACGTCGTCGGGGTCATTGTGCCCGATGTTGACCAAGTGGCTGCCGTACCAAAAGCCCTGGACGAAGATGCTCATTGTGTAGAATTGCATGATGCCGATCTGTATCGAGCGAAGATTGGCCACCCCTCGGTATAAGCTCGCTGCGGTGGCGATAATGTTCGTGAAGACACGTAGCTCGTACCGTTCCCCATTGAAGCACTTGACTGTCTCGATGCTTGTTACCGCAGTCGTGATATACTTCAGTGCAGACTGTAGTTTTCCGGCTTGCTCGTGTGCTTGCAGCGACAGCCGACCTGCGACTAATGACTGGGCTAGGTATAGTATCGGTATGGTACACATGATGACCAATGTCAGATTCCATGAATAGTAGAGGGCGACTCCCAAGGCTGCGACACCTTGTACAAGGGATTGCACAACCTCTCCAAAGGGAGATGATATTGATGACTGCAAGTCGCGGATGTGCCTGTTCCTTGTTAGCAACCAGTCATCTACAACTGTTCCAATGTGAGAGAGAAACCCACATTTGCACTGTCGGCAGAAATCCGGCGATGCCCGTCTCTCGCATGTCGAACCAAGCCAAGTCCTTTTTGATAAGAGCATCGAAGATTCTGTTGCGCGCACTCCTCGCCTGAAGCTCTCCAAACATAAGAAAGAAGAAAAAGTAGAAACTGTTGGCGATCCAGTTGAGGGTTGTGAGACCGGTGAGAATTATGCAGAGTCTGGTGATGTTGCTCATAAGCTGGTTGCTGTCTATTGAGCCTTCGCCATAACTTGTGTATTGGCCAAATATGAGACCGTAAATGATTGCAAAAGCAGGCATAGAAAGGGCGGCGACAGATGCCGCCGTAATGCCGCCGACGAGTACGAGCAGATGCTGTTTGGTGGTGAAAGTGAACAACGTCTTCCAGCCGACTCTAGATATGTATCCCTGCTCGTCATCGTTTCCAGATGACTTGTTCTCGTGGTCGGCCGTTGAATACGAGTTGGAACTTGTCGCCATGTTAGCCACTCGAGGGCCGCGACTGCGGACAGAAAGAGAGTATAGAGTATGGGAACAGACCAAAGGTCGAAGAATAATGCAACGGCGAAATGAGGTGAAGAAAGTGAGAGAGCAGGGAATTACCACATACGGATTAGTCCATGGCGGCCATGTGGCTGTAGGGATCCTCAAGCACCTGCTTTCGTCGCTTACCTTGCTTGCCCTTAACATTGTTCTCAGCCCACCAATCGCAGTCTTCACAAAGCGCCCCAGGCTCGCATTCGCTCATGCTCTCCTTTTAAAGTGACATGAAACAGTGCAATTTTTTGATTAAGACGTCTCGAGCGAACGATAAAGTGGAATTGACACACCTTATTCAGCGCTCTGGTTGGTCTTCTAGCTCCATACACGCGTCCAGTGTAACTC